>Ga0209292_1002581_pt1 | contig 20709 bp, 27 predicted proteins | sample GOMGulsemesocosm_2_FD_184634 | JGI IMG/M metagenome (GOLD analysis project Ga0209292, IMG submission 184634) | Methane-oxidizing microbial communities from mesocosms in the Gulf of Mexico - GOM9C Gulf of Mexico (SPAdes) (version 2) | ecosystem: Environmental > Aquatic > Marine > Cold seeps... | reverse complement strand
AGCTATTGGAATATTCTCTATGATAGTTTCATGTAAAACGTACACAATAACTCCAAGTAGTTTTAAAACTCAATTGACCAATGCTAAAACTGTAAATACAAAAGAGGTTACTATAAATAACCCATTAACTTCTGGTACTATTGTTTATTTGTCAAATGATGTAGAATCAATACTAGTTGTTGATAAAAACGGACAAGAATCGCTATTAGAAAACTCCCCTTCCATTGAAATGAGAGTTACTCATGTTAATGGAAAGAAATATCATTTTTATTTTGACACCATACTATTAGAAGACAATACCATTAGAGGTGCACGATCAAGGTTTGCTAATAAATTGACGCGTAAAATTTCAATGGATAGTATTGTGAAAATTGAAATTCAAAACGGAGGTAAAAAATATAATTACCAATAATAATTCAAATACATAACAATTAAAAAGCCACTCCATTTGAGTGGCTTTTTTTATGTTAAAAATTACGCAGCTAGCTATTCAAATTCTTCTAGCGCTTTTTTATCCTACACGAGCTATATACCTATTTTAAAATAAAAAAAAGTAAGTGTTTATATTGAAAATTGTAAGCGTTTTGCTTACTCAACATAAATACTTTTTTGCTATGGCTACTAAATATTCGTCACACAGTTTTCAAACAAAAGTACTTGGATTTTCTATTTTTAGAAGCGGATAAAAAAGATATAAACACAATTATGTTTATATGGTAGTTGTAGGTAATTTAAAAAAATGAGCGAAAAAAATGATATATTCTATTTAGACAAAATGTTTCCTGATGCTTCAGAAATATTCAATTTCGAATATAAATCACTTGATGAGTTAGTTGATAACTCTATTTACATATTTGACACAAATGTTTTATTTGTACCCTTTGATACTAGTGAAAAAAACTTAGAAGAAATAATTCAGATTTTTTCAAAAATAAAAGCTGAAAACAAATTATTTCTTCCTGCTAGAGTTGCTAGAGAATTTGCAAATAATAGAGCAAAAAAATTGGGTGACCTATTTCTTAAAGTCAGACAAACGAAAGACAATTTAAATACAGGACATTTTAAGTCTGAGGAGTATCCTCTTTTGCACGAAAATCAAAATTATAATGAACTACTTGAGAATTTTGAGAAAATTACTAATCTAATTAAGTCTTCTAGAAAATTATTGAATTCTGTAGAGTCTGATATTTTAAGTTGGAATTGGAATGACAATGTAAGTCAAGCTTACAAATCAATTTTCACAAAAGATACTATTATAGAAGTACAAAAAAGCGAAAATGATTTAATAGAAGATTTAAAACACCGTATAAATCATAAAATAGCTCCAGGGTACAAAGACAGCAATAAACTTGATGATGGAATAGGAGACTTAATCGTATGGCAAACTGCAATGGAAATTGCAAATGACAAAAACATGAATCTTATTTTAGTTTCAAATGACCAAAAGAATGATTGGTTCTATAAGCAAGATAAAAAAGGGTTATATCCAAAATACGAATTGTTTGATGAATTTAGAAGATTTACAAACGGCCTTTCGATGCAAATTATAAATTTTCCAAAATTCTTAGAAATTCAAAATGCAAAAATTGAAACTATTAAGGAAGTTAAAGCAAGTATCCAAAAAACCGAAGAAAATAAACGTTACTCGACTGGACAAATTAGTGATAATCTAATAGAAGGTATGATGATTAAACATAGAAGGTTTGGAATAGGTACAATTAAACACTTAGAGAAGGAAAAGTTCACTGTGAATTTTGATGGCTTTGGAACAAAAAATCTAGTAATACGTTATACTCCATTTAAAATTCTTGATAATTCACACAATTACAATTTAAAAAACCCAGAATTTGATGGAGACCCTAGAAGTTATCAATTATTAGATTTGGATGAATAAAATCACCTACAACAACCGTTATAGGCAAACAAAGAGAACATCGAAAAAATGGGGCTTTTAGGTTTTAAATTTGGAACTGAACAAAAAAAAATGGAAATAAGAAAAAGGCTTTTTATCAGTTTTGCTATTGAAGATAGTGAATATAGAGACCATTTAGTTGCTCAAGCAAGAAAAAACAAATCACCATTTGACTTTATCGATATGTCGGTTAAAAAAGAATGGAAAAAAGAAGAATGGAAGAAAAAATGTCGAACGAAAATAAAAAGGTGTGATGGTGTAATTGCTCTTTTAAGTAAAAAAACTCATAAAGCAAGTGGTGCAAGATGGGAAATGAAATGTGCAAATGAAGAAAAAGTAAAAATTATTGGAATGCATATTAAGAAAAATAATAAAGGAGCAATACCAAACGAACTAAAAGGAAATAAGATAATAGAGTGGAATTGGAATAATTTAGAAAAATTTATTAAAAAAATATAGAAATATGGCAGACCCAAGAGCATTTATCAGTTTTGATTTTGACAACAATAGTACCGAAAGAACTCTTTTTGTTGGTCAATCAAAAAATTCAAAAACACCATTTAATATAGAAGATTGGTCTTCAAAGTCATCATTACCACAAAAAGAATGGGAAGATTTAATTAAGAAAAAAATAAATAAATGCAATATGTTGATTGTATTAGTTGGGAAAAAGTCCAGCACTGCAACTGGTGTTATAAAAGAAATAAAATTTGCTAAAGATCAAGATGTTCCAATTTTCGGTATTTATGTTGATGGAGCAAATACAACAACAACTTTACCAACTGGCTTACAGAGAAATCGAACAATTAATTGGGATTGGGCGAAAATCGAGTCAGCTATAAGTCTAGTTATGAAAGAAAGCAAAAATAAATAGAAATGAGAAAAGCACTAATTGTTGGTATAGATCATTATGAAAAAATAAATCCTCTTTTTGGATGTGTAAATGACGCTTATGGTGTGAAGTCAGTTCTTGATAGAAATGGAGATGGGACATTAAATTTCGCATCAAAATTAGAAATTGCTTCAAATAATGCATCAGCTATTACGAGGAAAGAATTAAAAAACTATACTGAAGAACTTTTTAAAGATGAAAGTGAAATTGCTTTATTTTATTTTTCTGGACACGGCTATGTTGAAAATACAGGAGGTTATTTAATAACAAGCGAATGTACTGATGGAGATGATGGCTTTTCTTTATCAGACTTACTTTTAATTGCTAATCAATCTCCAGCAAGAAATAAAATAATTATTCTAGACTGCTGTCACGCTGGTTTTGTTGGTAAAATTGCTGGAATGGGAGATAATTCAATTTTAAATGAAGGAATAACAATTCTTACTGCTTCAAGTGAAAAACAATATGCAATTGAAGAGAATGGCTCTGGTATTTTCACAAGTTTACTCATTGACGCTTTAAACGGTAGTGCTTCAAATTTAGTTGGAGAAGTAACTCCAGGTAGTGTATATGCACATATCGACCAATCACTCGGACCTTGGGAACAAAGGCCAATATTTAAAACCAATGTTAGAAATTTTGTAAGTCTAAGAAAAGTCCAACCTCCTATTTCATTATCTGATTTAAAAGAATTAACAGAATTATTTACAGAAAAAGGTGAACAATTCAAATTAGACCCTTCTTTTGAACCAGAAAGTGATAATCCTGATGAAGAAAATAATCGGAAATTTGCAATTTTACAGAAGTACAATAGAATTAATCTTGTAGTGCCCGTAAATGCTCCACATATGTGGCATGCAGCTATGCAGTCGGAATCTTGTAAACTGACTATTTTAGGTGAACATTATTGGAATTTAATTAAGGAAGAACGATTATAAAGTCTGCCAAAAAAAACAAAGGGATAATCGTGCTAATTACAAAGCCCCTTAAGTATAACAATTGGGTTTATAGAAGAAGGGAAAAAAAAGGCAAAATATTTAGCTAAGTAATAAACCGAAACGATAGTCATATTTATTCCCCTACGTTTCTTATACTAAACGTTAGCTACAATAAAAACAACATTATGACAGAAGCAGAAAAAATCGAAAAAATTAAATTAGACTCATCTGATAAATCTTTTCACACTTTTGGATACAGCCACATATTTGAAAAAAGAATAAAATGGTATTTAAAATATATTAATGCGTTAAAATTCTTTGGAATAATTGTTCCTCTAACAATAGGAGCAATAGCACTTGGTTATGGAGCAAATAATGATATTCTTATCTATGCTTTATTCATTGGAACTCCAATAATAATTTTGCAACTAATAATTTCAACATTATCAATAGTGTATAAATGGGATGATGAACTTACTTATTCATTTGAAGCTACAAGTGATTACAATATCTTATATGATGAATTTCGTAAACTATTTAATTTCCCTACACAGTCTTCATCAGAGTTAGAAAATAAATTTGAAGTATTAAATACAAAATTAAACAGCAGAGAGCAGCAAAATTCAAAACATAAAATCACCGAAAAGGAACTTAGAATGGGTATGCGTTATTCTTTAAGAGAACATAAAAAAGAATGTGCAGGCTGTGAAAAAACACCTACCGATATGAATCCAACTAAATGTGGGGTTTGCGGAAATTTTTAAACAAAATAAATTAAGAATATTATGGAAGAAAAAACAAAATTAGTATTTAAAGCCTATTTGGCTCTTAATGAAATAGAAAAAGAGACTTTTGAAAAACAACTAAGAGGATATAAATTAAAAGATATTTTAGAAAAGCGAACTTTTAATGAGGCATTTAATAAAAGTTTGGGACCAATTTTAGGTGCTAAATGTGCAGTGTGTGGAAAATAAACTCTGGCCAACACTACATATAGCAAATAGAGCTGTTGTATTAATTTGAAAGCTTGTGCATAATTAATCTTTTAATTTAGATTTAGATTTAAATAGAAAAAGATAAAGCTAAAAAAAAGCCACTCAAATTGAGTGGCTTTTTATATACTAAAAACAGCAATGCTGTTTATTCAAATTCCTTTAAGGTTTTTGTAATAATAGAAACACAGTCTAATAACTGTTCTCTGTTCATTACTAAAGGTGGTGCAAAACGAATAATGTTACCATGTGTTGGTTTTGCTAATAACCCGTTATCACGTAACTTCATACAAATGTTCCAAGCCGTATCACTGTCCTCAGAATCGTTAATGATAATTGCATTTAACAATCCTTTTCCTCTTACTAAATTAACAATAGGACTAACTGCAATAAATTTATTCATTTCAGCTCTAAACAATTGTCCTAACTCCTCAGCATTTTCAGCTAATTTCTCTTCTCTTACAACTTCTAAAGCTGCAACAGCTACAGCAGCAGCTACTGGATTCCCACCAAAAGTACTACCGTGGTTTCCTGGTTGAATAACATTCATGATGTTATTGTTTGCCAATACTGCAGATACAGGATATACTCCACCACTTATTGCTTTTCCTAGTATTAAAACATCTGGTTTAGCATCTTCATGATCTACACACACCATTTTACCAGTACGCGCAATACCTGTTTGAACCTCATCAGCTATAAACAATACATTGTATTTGTTACACAATGCTTTTACACCTGCTAAATACCCTTCTTGTGGTACATAAACTCCAGCTTCCCCTTGAATAGGTTCTACCATGAATCCTGCAATATTTTTATTATTTGCTAAAACTTCTTCTAAAGCTTTTAAGTTGTCATACTCAATTTTAATAAACCCTTTTGTATAAGGACCAAAATTCTTTCTGGCAACAGGATCGTTAGAAAAAGAGATAATTGTAGTTGTTCTTCCGTGGAAGTTATTTTCACAAACAATTATTTCAGCTTCGTTTTCTGCTAAACCTTTTACTTCATAAGCCCATTTTCTACATAATTTTAATGCAGTTTCAACAGCTTCCGCTCCAGTGTTCATTGGTAATATTTTATCAAAACCAAAAAGCTCTGTAGCATATTTTTCATACTTCCCTAACACATCATTATAAAATGCTCTAGAAGTTAATGTTAATTGTTGTGCTTGAGCTACCATTGCTCCTACAATTTTCGGGTGACAGTGTCCTTGGTTTACTGCAGAATACGCCGATAAGAAATCATAGTATTTTTTTCCTTCTACATCCCACACATATACCCCTTCACCTTTAGTTAATACTACTGGTAATGGGTGGTAGTTGTGAGCACCATGCTTGTCCTCTAATTCAATTGCTTGTTGTGATGTTACTTGTTGTTCTAAAACAGCCATTTTTTAAATAATTTAAGATAAATAAAATAACCATTCCTTCTCTACCTTTATCCTTTCGAAGACTCGAAAATTCAGCGTGGGAGAGAAATCATCCCTGAAAGTTCTGCAAAATAATAAATCTTATTTGATTATAGTAAAATTATATACAAAACATACATATTCTGTGGTGTGGGTAGGAATCAATTAAATTTAATAGGCCTATTTTATAAAGTTCTTTATTAGTTCACAAATTATAGCTGGCTTCTCTTCCTGTATAAAATGTTTTGCCTCCAGTATATTTATATTATTTGGCGCTATTTTCAAATCGTTTATAACCGCTTTACTTTGTGGTTTCCAATGTAAAAAAGGGTCTTCTTTTCCCCAAATTACTAGCGTTGGAATATTCAATTCAGAAATCACATTTTTATAATTTGGTAGGTTATGACAGGTACGCGAAAAGAAATAATACATTCCTTTTACTTTCCCTTCTAACAACGGGACTTTATAGCCTTCTAAATCTTCCTTAGTTAACTTGTTCTCTAGTAATCCGCCATTAAATAACTGTTTTAACAAAAAACCATTTAGTATTTTATACGTATATAATTTCATTAGTATTCTAGTGACCAAATTATCCCCAAAGCGCATTGGCGGCTTAAAACCTTCTTCATAAATAATAGTATTCAATACTACTAAATTCTTAATTCTGTTAGCATGTTTTTTACACAACTCCCATGTCCATAAACCTGATGCATCATGAAAAACATGCGACCAATCATTTACCTTTAAATAATCCATTAAAGCTACAATACGTTCGGCTTGTTTCTCTTCAGTATACAATTCATATCCATCTGGAGAACTACTAGACCCAAACCCTAACATGTCAGGCACTACTACCCTATATCCTGCATCAACTAGCGGGTCAATCATTTTCCGATACAACCAACCAGAAGTTGGAATACCATGTAACAACAAAAGCACAGGCCCAGTTCCCTTATCAATAAAAGAAAGAGATCCTTCATTGATTAAAAATTGTTTTTGCTGTGCTCTGTATGCTGTATAATTATTCATATTTCATTGTACAAGTTGCACAAGTATAGGTATCCTTACTTAATTCAATCTTGTCTAATTTTCTTGCTACATCTTGAATAAATGTATTGTAGGTTTCATCAGATGGATTTCCGTTATTTCCTTTCATAAAAGTATAGTAATTCCCATCCCAGTCCTGTTTACCCCAACAATTAGGGCAAATACCTTGTGGTGCCTTTTCTGTGCTTTTACTCTTAAAATAGGTTTTTAAATTGTCTATAATACTCATATTCATTTTTTTTAAAGTTCGTTTAGTTTTTATATGAAACAGCACATTTAAAGCACCTCTGTTTCAATTATAATTTCACTTTGTAAGGTTTTATGAACAGGACATTTTGATGCTATTTCTTTTAACCTCAACCTTTGGGTATCATCCAAATCACCTATTAATTTTATTTTCTTAGACAAATGATCAAATCGCGTTGGTTTATCAACATCAAGATTTAAATCGTCACTATGTTTTTTAGAATATGTAATATACACAAATACTTCTTGTAAATCCCATTGCTTACGTTGTGCATACATTTTCAAGGTCATTACAGTACAGGCAGCTAAACCAGCACTTAAATAATCATACGGTGAAGGTCCAAAATCGTCTCCTCCAACTTCCGCAGGTTCATCTGCAATAAAAGAATGTTTTTTAGTTTGTATGGATGTTGTAAAATTATCCTCCAATAAATTTAAATGTGCCACTAACTGCTCTCCATTTACAGCAAGCATTTCATTTCCTTTGTTTGGAAAATAACCTTGTACCCAAGCGCCTATCATGTTACCTACATACAGACTATCTTTTTTGTTACTTAGTAAATGATCAGCATCATTTAAACTAACAAAACTTTTAGGATGCATTGCATCATGATACAATTGCTGCGCATTTTCTATCCCTACAATTTTATCAAAAGGCGCATGCATAATCAAAATTGGTTTTCGCAGGTTTTTAACGATCTCTGGTAAATTGACTTCATAAAAATCATCTATAAACTTCTGATTGATTTTAAAGGGCCTACCTCCTATGTTTACTTCTATTGCTTCATTATCTATAACTTCATTAGTTTGATGAGAAAACAGATGCGTTACATGAGCTACAGATGCCGGAGCGCCAATAGTTGCTACTGCTATAATGGATGGTAATTTAGATGCTGCAACTATTACGGCTGCACCACCAAGTGAATGACCAATTAGTAAACTTGGCGTTTTGTAATTGCTTTCCATAAAACTATGTACAGCTAACAAATCTTCTACATTGGCAGAAAAATAACTTTCAGAAAACTCTCCTTCACTTTTTCCCAAACCTGTAAAATCAAACCGAAGCACTCCAAAACCATAATTGGTTAATGACCTACTAATATTTTTTACAGCAGTTAACGTACTATTACACGAAAAACAATGTGCAAAAATAGCGTAGTAACTAGGTTTCTGATTGGCTGGTAATTCTAAATATGCTTGTAATTTCACTCCTTTGGAGTTAATTATTTCTAGTTTTTCTGTTTTCATAATCGTTAGTTTGATCCCACCAGTAGGTTTAATTACCCGAGGACATGTTTAAATGTGGTACTGCTTCTAAATCAATATTTTTCCTGAATTTAGTCAGCAATAATTTCAATTTAGGATCTATATAGGTTCTGCAAAATGGTTTAGTCGGATTTTTTTGATAATAATTTTTAAACATTTCGTCCGACTCTTTAAATTCAATAAAAGCAAGTGTTTTTGTAATAATTGATTTCTCAAATTGCTCTTGTAATTCTTTAATAATAGCTAATACCTCAGCGCTCTGTGATTTTGAAATGGTATATATTGCTGAGCGGTACTTCTCACGCATGCTATGCTGAGTTGTACTTTTATGAGTTCGCAAATGAATAGCAACAAGGGTTTTTAAATCAATTAGATTTGGATCATATGTAACAGCAATAGCTTCCGAAAAAGCTGTGTTTTCTCCATCAGAAGCTATCCAGCCTTGTTTTACATGATCAACTCCTATAAGCAATTGAAATACTGCTTCCGTACACCAATGACAACCACCACCAAATCCTATTTCAATTTTTGAATCATTCATTGTCTTAACACTTTAGCTTATCCAATAATTTTACTCCATTTTTCACTTCTCTTTGCAACTGCTTTAATATAAGAACACACCGCTATTGCTTTATGCTCTTCCGAAGTTAGCTTTTCAAAAGTTTGTAAAACCATTTCCTCTCCAATTCCCTTTCCTCTTAAATAATACGGAACTTCAGAATGTACTAATAACATTTCACCGCCTTTTAAAACATACTCTACCTTAGCTTCTTCACCGTTAATAGTAAACGTATATTTATTCGCTTCTTTGTTATGTACTATAGTAGTCATGCTTGGTATGAGCTTGTACAACCATTTGTATAATTCCTCTTTATAAGGGTTCCGTAGTTTTTTTGTTCCGATAGTTATCGTAGGAAAATTTAACTTCCCATTTTCATACAAACCACGCAATTCAGCTGCATGGTTTGTATTTTTTTCTACATCTAAAAACAAATACGGGAGCCCCGTTTCATTTAAGACAAGCTGATAATAACGTGTTTTATGACAACCATCTGTTCCGTACAACTTTATTTCAGGTATGTTTCTCATTTTATTTCTTTTAATCCCACCAGTGGGGTTACCTCGTCAAGAGAAGTCCCTAAACTAGGAATGTAACTGTTAATTTATACCTCGTGCACTTTTACCAAGGCCGTTGAGCACCTCTATTGCTCCTTCCACATTTAAATGAAAATCCGCAAAAACGATATGATCATTCTGGTCTATTAAAATAAACCAAGGAGTTCCTCCTGTTTTATAATTCGTCATGATATTAGATCTGGATTTACCGTCATCTCCAGCATCGTGACCAAAAGGTATTTTCAACTCATATTTTTTTTGAGTGGCTAATATCTTATCATAAGTATTTGCTTCATGTCCTTCAAAAACGGTTTGAATGGCTAAAAAAACCACCTTACTATTTCCTTCTAAAGCAGATACCATCTTCTTTAAATCTGGCAATCCTTTACTATGACATCCAGGACACCAATGCTGAAAACAATACACTACTTTAAACTTACCCTTATAATCGGATAATTTAATTTCATTAGTCTTTTTCCCTTCAGCGTCAATCCAGTTTTTTACATTAAATTCTGGTGCTTTTATAATTTGACTTTTTATATTACTTGTGCTCATTTTTCCCTCTTTTACAGTTGTTTGTGCCAAACCAATACTGGCTAGTGACACAAACAACATCATTAAAAAACTACTCTTACTCCACATTATTACTCCTTTAAAATCATGCTATCAGTTTATCAGCATGCAACCTGCGTAATTTTACTAACTTAGGAGTAATTACATAATTACAATACCCTTGATTACTGTTTTGATTATAATAATCCTGATGCCCCTTCTCTGCATCATAAAAATTAATTAACGGACTAATTTCCGTTACGATAGTATTTTCATAATGAGGCGTTATTTCTCTAACAACCAATTCAGCTATTTCCTTTTGCTTATCATTATGGTAAAAAATAACCGAACGATATTCAGTTCCTGCATCTGCTCCTTGCCTATTTAAAGATGTTGGATCATGACTCGTCATAAAAATCACTAATAAATCTTCATAACTGATAATACTTGGGTCATAACTTACTTGAATAACTTCGGCATGACCAGTAAGCCCTGAACAAACTTCTCTATAAGTAGGCCTCCCCGGAGCTTTTCCTCCAGAATATCCTGAAATTACTTTTTCTACTCCTTTAACTTGCTGAAATATTGCTTCTGTACACCAAAAGCAACCACCACCAACTGTTAATACTTCTAATTTATTCGTTTTCATTACTTGGTTCCTTCCTTTTTTGTTTGTAGAGTCATTGACTCTGAGTTAATACAATAACGTAAACCACTTGGTTCTGGGCCATCAGGGAATACATGTCCTAAATGCGCATCGCAAGTATTACACAATACTTCCACACGAATCATTCCGAATGATTCATCCTTATGATATTGTATAGCATTAGCTGTTTTGGGTTGCGTAAAACTTGGCCATCCACTTCCAGAATTAAACTTGATAGCCGAATCAAACAAGGGTGTATTGCAACATACACAATTGTATTCTCCCGCTTCATGACTACTACATAAAGCTCCTGAGTGAGGTGCCTCTGTACCTTTTAGCCGCGTAACTCTAAATTGTTCTGGCGTGAGTAAACTACTCCACTCTAAATTTGTTTTTTCAACTCTTTTAGTTGGTTTTGGGGTTCCATGAACACTAAACTGTAATACATCTTTCCAGGTAAGCATATCGTTTCCTTTCTTTTAAATTGTTGTACTACAAAATTACAACCAAAGCAAAGCTGCTACAATAACAATACTTCCCGTATTATGGTCAGTTTTTCCTTTGGGAGGAGCTACGAAAGGCAGCAGGAGTTTTTTGATAATGTTTCTTAAAAAATTTGGAAAAATGTGACACATCAGTAAATCCTAATTCAAAACCAATTTCTGAAACAGATTTAGTAGAAAACAACAATAATCGTTGTGCTTCTAAACAAATGCGCTCACTAATAACTTTTAAAGGGGTTTTAGCGTTGTATTTTGAAAATACATTCGATAATGTCTTTGGAGATTTATCTAATAAAACCGCATAATCAGTAACACTATGTTTTGTTCTGAAATGCATTTCTACCAATAAATTAAATTGTCGGATAAGATCAAGTTGATTGTTTTGAATTAAAGGTTGCATTAAATTCTGCTTAATTAATCTAGTCGATTTAATAAGCAAGCGTTTTAATAACACTAACAACATCTCCCCTTGTATCTGATCTTTTGTTTCAAATTCTTCTTTTAAAATTAGAAACAATAAGTTATAACTTTCTTGGTCTTTCTTATCTAGAGTTATTACTGGAGCATTGGACGAACCAAAAAACAATAAGCCGTTGCAAGATACTTCAGCATCATGATCGCGAATGCAATAAAATTCTCTATTGAAGATAAAAGAAACTACTCCTTTGGTAAAAGGCTTAATAACAATATTATTTACGGGAGTACAGAATATAATTTGATGCTGTTTGAGTATTTGTGTATACCCATCTATCTCTAAAGTAATATCCGATTCTTTAGCCCAAATGATCTTATAATAAATTCTTGTATCTAAACGTTCTTCAAGTGTAGCACAATTAAAATCTGTTAAAACAAATAAGCCATTTGTGTGAAAATTAGTAAAACGATAATTCATAAATTAAAGATAAAACATATTCAATAATTAACAACATAAAAACTTTTCTTAAGGCAACTTACTTGATAGTGCTGATATTTGCAACTCTAAACGCTTTATTTCACGCAATAATGCGTTTTTATCCATTTGCATCCAAGCAAACAATTTTAACATTGAAATCATCATTAAAAGGATAACTCCAAAGACTCCCCACTTAATTAATTCGTTAGTTATATCCGTATTAACAAATTGTACTGTACAGTAAACAAAAGCTACAAAAGCAATTATATTAACTACATTCATTAATATTAATATCCATTTTAACTTTCCTTTAAACAAGCCACCAACCATCCCCAATAGGCTCTGTTCTTCTAATTCATCATAAAACTTAGCCTCTTCCGTTGTAAGTGTATCTTTAATTAACTTGTCTATTTCTTCCATATTATCTTTCATAATAAAATCTATTTTATGGTTTCCGTGAAAACGGAAATCTGTTACTAATTATCTTTTCTTTCTTTAAGTATTGTTTTCAACTTTTCTCTTGCTGTGAACAACCTAGATTTTACAGTGCCCTTGGCAATGTTTAAAAACTCCGAAATTTGATTAATCTTATATCCTTCTACATAAAACAACTTTAATACTATTTGTTGCTCATTTGGTAATCCCTTAATTTCTTTTAAAAGAATATCATGAAGTGGTGAAGTATTATTTTGTTCTTCTTCAACCAAATTAGCTTCCGTGTAGGCATCCAATTTTCGATATTTATTTTGTTCCCGAAGACTATCAATCGCCTTTCTTGTCACTATGCTTAATCCCCAACTACCAAATTTATCGGCTTGCCGTAGTGTTTCTATTTTATTGATAATAACTGTCCAACTTTCTTGAACAACATCTTTCGACAATTCAATATTCTTAGTGTACCAATATGCATGTTTACAAAAATTTTTATGCCAACGAGTAACCAATATAATCAGTGCTTTTTTATCTCCTGATTGGTATTGTATCACCAATTCAGCATCTGATTTTTCTTTTGATTTGTTCATACTTGTTACTCTATAGACACAAAATTTACAGAAAGGTTCATTTTTATAGAAACTTTAATACCATTTTTAAGTGAATACATTAAAATACTGCTATTTTTGTTCACTTAGAATACAGTAAAGTATGAAAAAAATAATAACAATACTAGTCTTTTTACTACTCACTATTAGTTGTGAAAAAGATGATATTTGCACTACTCCCAATGCGGACACGGCACATTTAGTAATTCGATTTTACGACTATTTAAATCAAGATACCCCAAAAGAAGTAACCGACTTATTAGTTATAGGTATATTAGATAATGGAGACTTAATAAGCGATGGTATAGTAAGCACTAGAGATTCTATCGCTATTCCTTTACGAACTATACCAAACAATACATCCTTTATACTTAAAAAAGACTATGCTATAGATGACAACGGTACCCCTACTGATACTAGTGACGATATTGTTACAGGAAATGAAGATATAATTATACTTAATTACGAAAACGAAGAGTTATTTATATCCAAAGCTTGTGGGTTTAAAAACATTTTTAATGATGTTAATTTTGGTCTTGGACCAGATACGGACAGCTGGATTTTAGGCTCTAATGTTATAAATACTAAAATTGAAAACCAAGACAATGCGCACATACATATTTTTCATTAGTCTATTCATATCCTTGGCAAGCTTTGCACAGGAAGAAGTAGTAAAAGACAGCTCCAAAACGCATAAGTTTGGGTTGCGAGTGGGTACTGATATTTCAAAACTCGTAAAAGCAGCAGTTATAAAAGACTATACTGCTTTTGAAATAAATGCTGATTATAAATTTGCAAAAAAGTATTCCTTCGCTGGAGAATTTGGTAATGAAAAACGTACTATCGATGAAACTCAAGTAAACTTCACTACGGAAGGAAGTTATTTTAAAATTGGTATTGACTATAATGCTTATGAAAACTGGTTAGATATGGAAAATGCCATATTTGTTGGTTTGCGATACGGATTAAGTTCTTACAAACATACATTAAACAGTCATCGTGTTTTAAATACTGATTTCTATTGGAATGAAAACGAACCAATTAACACTCCTATAAATTACGACAATTCAACTACACATTGGGTAGAGTTAATTGTGGGTATAAAAGCTGAAATATTCAATAACCTATACTTAGGTATCAACGCACAACTTAAAAGTTATGTAGGAAATACAGCTCCTAATAATTTTGCTAATTTATATATACCGGGCTTTGGAAAAACGGTGGAAGACTCCAAATGGGGAGTTGGATTTGGGTATACTGTAAGTTATTTTATTCCTTTTTATAAGAAATAAAAAAAGCTTAAATTGTATAACAATTCTTTTTAACGAAGTGTGTTATGCAAAAACTATTCACCGCATCACAAATTAAAGCTTGGGATAAATATACTATAGCGAATGAACCTATTTCGTCGTTAAATTTAATGGAACGCGCGTCCAATGTTTTTGTGAATTGGTTTGTGAAACAGTATACTGCAACGCAACACATTTATATATTCTGTGGCCCTGGAAATAATGGTGGCGATGGATTCGCAATTTGTAGGCTACTTCAAACCAAAGCTTATCAGGTTACTCCGTATTTAATTAACCCCAAAAACAAGCTTTCTCTGGATTGTACTAAAAACCTCAATAGACTTACGGAAGTTATTCAGTGTACGGACATCACAGAAATTAAGCTTCCTGAAATCAACAAAAACGATATTATTATTGATGCATTATTCGGATCAGGCTTATCACGCCCCTTGACAGGTATATACGCTACACTTGTACAACAACTAAACGTATATGATTGTATTAAAATAGCTATTGATATCCCATCCGGAATGTATAGTGATATTATTAATCACAGTGATGATATTATATTTAAGGCCAATACAATTGCCTCATTTCAAATCCCAAAGCGTTCTTTTTTCTTAACAGAAAACAAGCCCTATTTGAATTCAGTAACAGTTTTAGATATTGGTTTATCTTCTACTTATATTTTAAATACTGATTGTAGTTGGTATAGTATTAATTCTACAACTGAAATCCCCAATTTTGATAACTACCCTATTGAGTATTATACTCCGGAAAAATTCTCACAACATTTCAATATAAAATTCAATTCTATTAAAGCGATAGCAATACTGCTAAAAATAGCTAAAAAACAACAGAAAGTTATTGGTATCAAATCTGATTATAATTGTATCGCAACACCGAAAAACAATATTTATTTTATTTTAGATTAAAAAAGTAAGTCAGATAGGGCTTACTTTTAAAACAAATTCTATTTTTGTTCTTGTGAAGAAGCAAAAAACAATCAATATAAAAAATAAGAAGGCCAAATTTGAATATGAAATTTTGGATACTTACGATGCTGGAATAATGTTAGTAGGTACTGAAATTAAATCTATCCGAGAAGGAAAGGCTACCATTTCAGAAAGCTTTTGCGAATTTAATGATCGAGCTGAGTTGTTTGTCGTAAACATGTATGTTGATGAATATACTCATGCTTCCTATTACAATCATCAAACGAGAAGAGAGCGTAAGCTATTGTTAAACAAAAAAGAGCTGAAAAAGCTTAACAAAGAAGTTAAAAATACTGGTTTAACAATTATTCCGTTACGCTTGTATTTAAACGACAAAGGCTTAGCTAAACTTAAAATAGCTTTGTGTAAAGGAAAGAAAGTACACGACAAAAGAAACACCTTAAAAGATCGTGACAACAAACGAGAACTAGATAGAATTAAAAAGAATTTTTAGATTTTAGCATTAAAAACCACCCTGCTTTATTAATAATAAATTAAGGCAAAGCCAATTCCTTATTTATAAAATATAAAACAAGACTGGATACATTTTACATATAACACATAGCAAATTCACCTCAATATGTAATATATATTAAGCTGTTTGAATTTACATACTCCTACATCATTGGAACTTCATTCCATTTTTCGGCAATTTTCGTCAAGTTTGCCTTCATTAAATCATCAGGAGTCATTGCAATTTTAAACTCACAATTAGCTTCAAAATTTAAAAACCAAGGTTCTACAATTGATGGTATAGCTGAAGCATCTGGAACTTCTACTACCATAATTGCCCCACGGTTACCATCTTGTTCTGTAAAATAAATACTTTCAGGTTTAATATCATCTATTACTAAACCAATAATTTCACCTGCTGTACCTCTTCTAACCATTGAATTAAAAGGTTCAATAGGGAGAATAACATTAACTAACATTTTCATAACAATCTTATTTAATTAAAAACACCCTTAAAGATACAAAATAAAAAGAGCTTTACGAAAATTCAATTCTCTTACAATCAGTTGTTTATGTGAGTTTTATTTATATAAACATCAACCATTTGAGAAAAATATTGATTAACTTTGTATTCCTAATTCATATACTATTATTACACGAAATAATTGTTTCGTATTTCTTACTTTCATAATACTATATCCACCTAAAAAAACATTATTTACTGATAATTAATGTTAAGAAGACTATTACATAAAGACCTTTATCAATTATTCACTAAAAAAAAGAAAACTATGAAAAAAACTAATGTAATTAATTACTGAAAGATAATATCCTCTCTTTTTGAAGTTAGAAATTAAGTAGGATGAACTTGAAAATTAATACACAATGGTTATTACAAGAAGAAAAAGTGAAATAGAGGCTGAAATTACAGAAACATTAGGTTTGGTACCTAGTTTCTTCAAATCTATCCCTGAACAATATCTTGATGCTGAATGGCAATTATTTAGCACACTTGAATTAGGTGAAACACTAATACCTAACAAGTACAAAGAATTAATGGGTATAGCATTACATTCAGAAACAAAATGTCATTATTGTACATTATTTCACACAGAAACAGCCAAACTTTTTGGTGCTACAAATGAGGAAATTCAAGAAGCAGTACACTATGCTAAAATGAGTCTTGGATGGAGTGCATATCTAAACGGAATGCAAACAGATTACAATCAGTTTGCTAATGAACTAGGGCAAATTGGTGAATACATTAACTCCAAACAACTAGCTCATGAAAGTTGAAAAGGGACATGCTAATATTTATAGGCTTACGTTAAGTAGTTATGAATTAGCTACCCTTATTTCTTCAGCCCGTTGGATTACCGAGGGAGCAAAAGGTGGGTTACCCCCAGAAGCTATAAATAATTTAAAAAAAATACTGAATAATTACGATAAGGCAACTAACAATTTGCTAGAAAAATCACACGAAGCATAAAATCAATTTGGTTTTTTATATTTAAAAAATAATTGACACTAGCTCCCAAATAATAAAAGATTTATTAGTTGCACTTTGTATAAATCACTTAAAAAAAAGGAATGCTTAGGCATTCCCTTTTTTATAATCTGCTAGAAACTTAGCTAAACCAATATCTGTTAAAGGATGTTTTAACAAACCTTCAATAACACTTAAAGGCCCAGTCATTACATCAGCACCTATTTTAGCACAATCTACAATATGCATAGTGTGACGCACAGATGCTGCTAAAATTTGAGTTTCATATCCATAATTATCAAAAATGGTTCTTATTTCATCAATTAAATTTATTCCATCGGTAGATATATCGTCCAAACGCCCTATAAATGGTGATACATAAGTAGCACCTGCTTTAGCGGCTAATAATGCCTGACCTGCAGAAAAAACTAAGGTTACATTTGTTTTTATTCCTCTATCACTAAAATATTTTGCTGCACGAACACCATCCTTAATCATTGGTAATTTTACTACAATTTGATCATGCAATTCTGCTAGAGCTTCCCCTTCTCTAATCATTCCTTCATAATCAGTTGAAATAACTTCTGCACTCACATCACCATCAACCAAATTACAAATATTCACATAGTGTTTTAAAATGTTGTTTGTCCCAGTAATTCCTTCTTTCGCCATTAATGACGGATTAGTAGTTACCCCATCAAGCACTCCCAAAGATTGTGCTTCTCTAATTTGATCTAAATTTGCTGTATCAATAAAAAATTTCATTGGTTTAGTTTTAGTGGTTTATATACCCAGAAGTCAAACTTCTTGATATATTAAAATTCAGTAAAGCTGTTATAGTTTATAATGATTTAGTAATAGTTTTTCGTAGGTTTTATCTGGTAATATTCGTTTTAATACAATAGAAAATTTCTGCATAAAAGCTCCTACTTTATAATGTATTTTAGGATTATCACTCATCATAATCTTATATATTACTTTTGCCATTTCTATAGGGTCATTCCCTTCATCAACATGCTCATTCATTAATTGTAACGTATTCCCATAGGGGACTTTGTATGGAGAATTGTCAAGTACTGGCGAATGATATCGACCTGAAGCAATATTTGTAGCAAAGTCACCTGGAGCAACGTTTGTCATTTGAATATTAAAATCCTTAATTTCCATTCTAAGTGCTTCTGTCAACAACTCCAAAGTTCCTTTAGTTGCTGAATACACCCCTCTATATGGCAGTCCCATATACCCCGCAATTGAAGTGATATTTATTATCAATCCGCTGTTTTGAGTTCGCATTTGAGGTAGCACTGCTTTAATAACATCTATTGGTCCAAAAACATTTGTTTGAAATGCTTTTTTAATTTCCAAATCGGGAGTTTCTTCAATAGGTCCGGTAATACCTACACCTGCATTGTTTATCAACACATCTAACTTTCCCTCTTTTGCAATAACAGTAGATACCGCAGAAATAATCGTTTCTGCATTCGTTACATCCAAAGCTATTAGTTTGAATGGAAGTTTTTCTGTTATTCTATCAGGATTTCTACTCGTTCCGTACACCGTAAATCCTTTTTCAGCAAGAAAAATAGCTACAGATTTTCCTATTCCTGAAGAACCACCAGTAATTAATACAACTTTAGACATTAGTAAGTTAAATAGATTAAAATTTATTGAATATTCAATGCATCTAAGCCTTGTAAAAATACATTAATTCACATTAAAAATTAACAATTGAAGGATTAAATTAAAGAGGAGATTATTTTAGGAGAAATTATTTCGAAGCTAACAATTTATAGAAATAAAGTCCTTGACTTTTGCGCACAAAAAATGGCAAGCTCCCTACATCACACCGCTCAACCATTTACCTTTGCTGCGTTCCCGCCCTGGAGGATTCAACAGGAGCTAGTTGTGTAGGACTTGCCGATGCAAAGGTACGACCTTTTTCACTAAAAACAATCATTTTTTTGTCTGATTTAATTCATTTACCTTGCTTAAAAAATTAAGCAATCACATGAAATTATTTAACTTATTAGCAATCATAATTTTAAGTACCATTTATAGTTCTTGTACTGAAGAAGAAAAAGATGTAAATAAACTATTTTCTCTTGAAACAAGTGATAATAAAGCCAAATACACCTTTGGTGAAACTGTTCATTTTTCAGTTTTAAACAAAAAAAACATTGAAATTGGTGCTATTAGCTATCATGTAAACGATGAAAAAATAGATATAAATGAATTCACCTTTAATACTGGTAAATTAGGAACCAAAACAATTAAAGCTACTTTTAGTTATAATGATGATTTGGTTATACTTAAAAAGAAAATAGAAATTTTATCAAAAAACAAACCTAAGGTTCTTAATTTTGAAATTGTAAATGAATATCCACATGATATTAATGCCTATACTCAAGGACTTGAATTTTATAATGGAGAATTATACGAAAGTACTGGACAACGTGGAAAATCTACTTTAAGAAAAGTAGACTATAAAACTGGAGAAGTTACTCGAAAAATTAACTTAGCTCCTACACATTTTGGTGAAGGTCTTACTTTTTTAAATGATGAGTTATACCAGTTAACCTGGCAATCAAAAGTTGGTTTTGTGTATAATCCTGAAGATTTTTCAAAAATCAAAACATTTAATTACATTAAAAGTAATGAAGGATGGGGAATTTGTAATGATGGTAAAACCTTGTACAAATCGGACGGTACTGAAAAAATATGGACCTTAAACGGTACTACTCTTGAAGAAGAAGATTATATTCAAATTTACACCAATACGAGTAAAATTAAGAGTGTAAATGAATTAGAATGGATTAATGGAAAAATATATGCTAACATATATCAACGTAACGGAATTGCCATTATTAATCCTGTAAACGGTGAGGTTGAAGCTGTTATTAATTGTAATTCATTGAAAGAAAAAGTAACACAACATCAAGAGTTAGACGTGCTAAATGGTATTGCTTATAATCATGCTTCCAATACTATTTTTGTTACGGGTAAAAACTGGGATAAGCTTTTTGAAATAAAACT
>Ga0209292_1002577_pt1 | contig 20735 bp, 19 predicted proteins | sample GOMGulsemesocosm_2_FD_184634 | JGI IMG/M metagenome (GOLD analysis project Ga0209292, IMG submission 184634) | Methane-oxidizing microbial communities from mesocosms in the Gulf of Mexico - GOM9C Gulf of Mexico (SPAdes) (version 2) | ecosystem: Environmental > Aquatic > Marine > Cold seeps... | reverse complement strand
TGGCTGCGGAGAAAATGCTAGATATACTTTCGCCGATGATACGCAACCAGCCATTTTGTAGTCTGGAAAAACTCCAATGTTTTTCATTTTGTATATCGTACTGTTGTATGTAAACAGGAAGGTATCAACTCGATTTTTTTTCAGTTTATTGAAACTTTGTTCGACATAATTCTCGTGATAAGGCATATATTGGAATTGATGTTGATTATTTTTTACGTACTCAGTAAGTTCCTGAGGGGAAGCATCTGTAGCAATGCCAATTCGAAGTCCTTTAAGAGATTCGACTCCTTTATAAAGCCAATCAGAATTTTTGAGTGTAAAAAAACACATTCGCTGTATCCCCACCTCATTACGTGGATAAACTAAATTGGGTGCCTCGTTTTTTGCTGGTGATAGCAGAGCATGTTTTCTACCAGTTTCTACCAGTTTAATTGAACGTGACCAAGGGTAGGTCTTAATGTCCAACTCAAAAGGACTATCTGTAAATACCATTTCAATCGTATCAATTATATACCCTGGTCTTTCCGTGTCTTGGCACAACTGTGGGCACCAGTCTATCGACGCAACGTTAATTTCTGCTGCTTGGCAGAAATTACAAAGAAATAGTGCTAGGTATTTAGTCATATTTTGTTTCTCATTGTTTCTCATTGTAGGAGTAACGCTCAACTACGTGCATGAGGATTTAGTAACTAAATAAGTTGACAACGATCTTTTCTAAAGTCATAAGCTTAGCTGATTAATAACAAGGTAGTCAGTACCCTGAAAACTTTATTACCAATCGATATGTTTCGAAAAAATCGCAAATTATTTTTCCATAAATAAGTGATTTTTGAGGCATTACGGCTATTTTGGTTAAATGGATTTGAGATAGAATTAGACGCTACTATCAATCCGAATATATGCTAAATGAATAGTAAAGGATTAGTACAGGGTTAGTAAAGGAACAGTTGATAAGTCCCCGAGTTTACAGACTGGTATTTTGTTCTCAAAACACCTTTAATCAGGTCTGTCAAAACGGCAGCTTTGTGTCAACTCCTGCCATTTTCGTAGTTGTTAACCATGATAAAGCTTTCTACATAATTCTATCTTATCCATTTTCCTGTTGTATTGTTGGCCCGCTCGGGCCTAAATCACTCTTGCGTGCCTCTGTGATGCCCGCAGTTACTGACGATTATCTTTTTCAAGACTCCCAGCCTTTGCTAAATAGCCAGTTTCACCCCACTGGACAAAATTTCACATGAAACCGAAACCAACAAAACAAGCCTACAGTGCATAATAACAGCGAAGTAAATTTAATGATTGACTGATCAGTCATTAATGAGTATCTTTATAAAAAATTGCTTCAAGGTGAGTTAAATGGCCACTGATAAAAAGATGATGTTGATAGAGGCATCGATAGAACTATTTTATAAGCAAGGTTTTTGGAAAAGCTCAACAGCCAGTATTGCAAAGCATGCCAAAGTGGCAACGGGCACGTTGTTTAATTACTTTGCCAGTAAAGAGCAGCTCATTGATGAAGTTTATTTACATATTAAAGCTGAGCTTTTGCATGAATTACGCAACAGTTATGCGCAGCTTGATGATGACGCGAAAGTGAGCCAGATATTGGAAAATCAATGGCGTAGCTACGTGATATGGGGGATTGATAACCCGGTAAAGCACTCTTTAGTGCAGCAACTTAAGTTGTCAGATTTAGTGAGTGACCAAGCGCAACAAACAGGTATGCAGAGCTTTAGTGCAATGTTTGAGATGTTGCAAAAAATACTGGATAGCGGAGAGTTAAAAACCTTGGATATTGAGTCTTTTGCCGAGCTTTTTCACGCACAGCTTGAGGCGGCGATAATTATTGCGAAACGTAAGGCGCTATCAGGAAAAGCGCTTACTGCGCATGTAGCATTTAGCTATGCCATTTTTTGGGATGGTGTAAAAAAACAACCAGCACAAGCGTTAACTCAATCTTAATTGTTCCTGGCAAGCAGCAGGGACTTAGCGCTAGATGATTTAGGCGATGGCTAACGTCGCCGCTAGTAAATCGAGCATTAGGGTTAGAAAATACAGAGAGTGTCAGCCATTGTTAACCAAGAAAAAGATCAAATTTACAGCGCTAGTCGCTGCCATATTCAGTGTTTTAGGCGCAGGAGTTTATATGATAAATCAGCAGTTATTCAGTAGTCACGATAGCAATAGTGCTAACGCTATGGCCGATAAAGTCAGTCAATCGAGTCAGTTCAACGGTACAAAATTTGAGAACATTGGTCAAATTGAAACTAACCCTGCCATAGTACCGATGCTAAAAATGTACCTGTTTGAGAAAGAAAAGCCCGCCATGCCGGCGACTCCTATTGATGTGAAGCCTATTACGAAAGAGCAACTTGTGTCGCTCAAAAATGATTATAGAGAGCAAGGTATGGTGTTCTTTCGTTTAGGGCATTCAACACTGTTAATTTTATTGGATGGTGAATTTTGGTTAACGGATCCAGTTTTTTCAAAGCGCGCCTCGCCATTTTCATTTATGGGGCCTAAGCGCTTTCATGAAACCCCCATTGATATTGATGAACTACCGCCGATTAAAGGGGTATTGCTCTCGCACAACCACTATGATCATTTAGATAAAAAGGCTATCAAGCAACTTGTCGATAAAGTCGAGCACTTTTATACCCCGTTAGGCGTTGGTGAAGACCTGATTAAATGGGGTGTTGCGCGTGAAAATATCACCCAGTTAGACTGGTGGGAGGGTGTAAAAATTAACAGTGTCAGCTTAACCTCAACGCCTGCACAACACTTCTCAGGACGTGCTTTAACTGACAAAAACAAGACCTTATGGTCGAGTTGGGCTGTCAAGGGTGAGCAAGGTAGTTTCTTTTTCTCCGGTGATAGCGGTTATTTTGATCAGTTCAAAGCGATTGGGGAGAAGCTCGGACCCTTTGATATAAGCTTCATGGAAACCGGTGCTTACAATAAAATGTGGTCTGAAATTCACATGCAACCGAGTGAATCCGCGCAGGCGCATATCGATGTCAATGCGCGCTACTTAGTGCCAATCCACAACGGTACCTTTGATTTGAGTTTACATACTTGGACTGATCCACTAGAGCAAATCAGTGCATTGGCCAGAGATAAGGACATCAATTTGCTGACCCCAGAGATGGGTGAGGCGGTACATTTAAAAACGCTGGATAATGTCGGTGTGCTAGCCAATAACTGGTGGAGAAAGTAGCTTTGCTAAGGCCATGAGCTATGAGTCATGAGCCATGAGCTATGAGCTATGAGCCATGAGCTATGAGCTATGAGCCATGAGCTATGAGCTAGACAAGACGGTTTGCTTAGCTTTACATAATTTTTCCAGGCGAGGTTTGACAAAAATGGTTATGCATATGGCAATTACCAAGCTCAGTTGTAGAGTTGACTAATGCCATCACTAGCGCCATTAAACAAGCTATTAAGAGCTTCTTGGCTAGCGCTGAAGCTTTTGGTAATAAGGCTTTGCGCAAGCTATTGCGCTTAAACTTTGCTTGTCGAAACGATTAATAATATCTATTTTGCAGTTGAAAATTAATTATTATTACGAATTGGTCGTTTCATAATTGTTACTGTCTCTGTATTCGCTGGGTGATTGTTTGGTCATCTTTTTGAAGAAACGAGAGAAATAAGCGGGGTCAACAAAACCGAGCGAGTAGGCAATTTGATTGAGTGTTTGGCGGGTATAAGTCAATTTCCGTTTGGCTTCAATTAATACCCTTTCTTGAATGATTGCCTTGCTCGATAAACCGGTATGCTCATGACATAGACGGTTTAAACTTGAGACAGAAATATTCATCGCATCTCCATACTGCTGTACTTTCCACTGCTGACAATAATGTTGATTGAGCAACTCTCTAAAGGTGTTTAACAATTGGCTGTGTTTGCTGTTTTGCAGCTTGAACTGTCGTTTACCTACTTGTCTTTTTAAGGTGATTAGTACCATTCTTACCAACCACTCCAGCATTATTTGTTGATCTTGGTACTTTAATTCAAGCTCTGTCTGAATGGCGTTTAAGTACTGTTTTAATTGTAAAAAAAGTGCGTCTTTTTTGTGAAATTCAATCGTTTGCGATAATTGTGTCACGCTTTGTAAGATGCGCTGAGATTTATCATGGCTCTGATCAGATAAAATAGGCTCAGCCAATGTCAGTACCACGCCTTTAGTCTGTGGGGTAAATTTAAAGCCATGTACCACACCTGCTGGGATAGTCACCGCCCACAACCCTGATAAAGACTGCGAAATGTCATCAAATTGCACTTCGACACTGCCTTCATACATGATCAGTAATTGGAACATTCTGCCATGACGATGAGGTTTGATGAGCCAGCCATTTTCATAGCTACGTGTTGCTATGTCTTCAATATGTACAAAGCCTGGATCTTGATGTAACTGCTGTTCACCATACAGAGAAAATTGTGGTATCTCTGCTTGTTGGGGTGTGTTTTTCATAATGAATGACTGTGAAAGTGAGTTTTATAAATATAGGTTTTGCTTGAAAAGTACCAGATATTGTCCAGTTAGTGAATTCTTAATTAATTTCTTTTAGCGCAAGATAATGACTCAGCCTTAATATTACAACGCTAGCTATTGTTGAAAGGCGTCACTGAATGATTGAGAAATATAATGAAAACAATAAAAACCCAAGTTGCCATTATTGGCGCGGGTCCTGCTGGGCTTTTGTTAGGTCAGCTTTTGCACAAGCAGGGCATTGAAAATATCATTGTTGAAAGAGTCAGTGGCGAGTATGTGCTTGGGAGAATTCGCGCGGGTATTTTAGAGCAGGGGTTTGTCGAGCTGGTGCGTGAGGCGGGTGTTGCCCAGCGCATGGATAGGGAAGGCATAGTACATGACGGATTTGATATAGCCGTCAATGGCGTTAGTACCAATATTAATTTAAAAGCGCTAACGGGTGGAAATACCGTACTTTGCTACGGGCAAACGGAAATAACCAAAGACTTAATGCAGGCGAGAAGTGAGGCTGGTCTAAAAACCTATTACGATTCAGCGATTACGCAGTTAAGTGAGATTAAAACAGATACACCAACGATATATTTTGAACACCAAGGCAAAATGCATCAGCTAGCGTGCGATTATGTGGCTGGATGTGATGGTTATCACGGGATATCACGACAAAGTATTCCCAAAGAGTTGCGCACCGAGCACGAAAAAGTGTACCCGTTTGGTTGGTTAGGAGTGCTTAGTGATACGCCACCTGTCAGTGATGAACTCATTTACAGTAAATCAGAACAAGGTTTTGCACTGGCCAGTATGCGCTCTCCCACACGCTCTCGCTATTACATTCAAGTACCTATCACCGATAAAGTAGAAAATTGGTCAGATGATGATTTTTGGGCAGCGCTTAAAGCGCGCCTGCCCACAAAAGCGGCTGAGCAGTTAATCACTGGACCTAGTATTGAGAAAAGTATTGCACCGCTGCGCTCGTTTGTCTGTGAACCTATGCAGTACGGTCGGCTTTTTCTGGTGGGTGATGCTGCGCACATTGTGCCGCCAACCGGGGCTAAAGGGTTAAATTTGGCGGCGTCTGATGTCGCTACTTTGTATAAAATAATGACTCGGGTATACCACCAAGGTGATAAGAGCTGTATTACGCAGTATTCAGAGATTGCTTTACGCAGAGTATGGCACGGCGAACGTTTTTCTTGGTGGATGACCAACATGCTGCACAATTTTGATGATAATACGGCAAAGTCTCACGATGCAACGCAGCAGCGCTTTAGTGAGTCTGAATTGAGTTATTACACTGAGTCTGAAAATGGTCGACGAGTGATTGCAGAGCAATACGTAGGTTTAGCTTATGAAGAATTAGCACTTTAAGTGGAGGGAGAGTAAAAATAGCCAATTTCAAACAGGTTAATTCAGATAATTACTGCCGGCTTGGCATAATCAGGGTGTTTATATAAGCAGTTTTTATTATAATAGTTTGAATTCAAATTGTTTGTAATGGAAACTGTTATATGCCTAAACAGAGTGTGCCGCCTGTCATCAATTATGGGGATTTAGATAATCTCATGGGGTATAAATTACGTCGCGCTCAAGTGAGTTTTTTTGAAAGCTTTGCCCAGCGATGCTCAAAATTTGGCATCACACCTGGTTTATTTGGGGTGTTATCTTTAGTTAAACACAACCCAGGTCAAACGCAAACGGCGATCGCAAACGCACTGGGCAATGATAGATCAGCCATGGTATCAGTGGTTGATCGATTAGAGGCAATGAATGTGCTAGAGCGTAAACCCTCAGTGAGCGACAGACGCTCTCACGCTTTATTTCTCACCCTAGAAGGTGAAACTTTTTATACGCAATTGATCGAGGAAGTGAAAAAGCACGAACAACAATTTATGCAGTTATTAGCAGGCGATGAAGCGAAAATTATTGCTGATGTGCTAGATCGTTTTGCCGCTCTCAAAACTAGTTAGTGTTCATCGAGAATCAGATATTTACTGCACGCGGCCGTAATCATCCTCAAACCTGACGATATCATCTTCACCTAAATAACTGCCAGTTTGTATCTCTATTAACTCAAGGGGGGTCAATCCTGGATTTTCAAGCGCGTGAATACTCCCTAGAGGTATGTAGGCCGATTCATTTTCAGACAATAACCGAGATTGTCCAGCGTTAGTGACTTTTGCAACTCCGCAGACGATCACCCAGTGTTCAGCGCGGTGATAGTGCATTTGCAAAGAGAGCTTAGCCCCTGGGGCTACGGTAATACGTTTCACTTGGAATCGATTACCGGTATCAATTAAGTCATATTTTCCCCAAGGTCGATAGACTTCACGATGTCTATCAGGTTCGTGTCGCCCTTGTGCTATTAGTTGCTCTACCAGTTTCTTGATGGAATGCGGGTCATTTTTATTGGCGATCAGCACCGCATCTTTGGTGGTTATCACTACTAAGTTTTCAACACCTAAAGTCACCGTCAGTTTTTCTTGACTGATGACCAGTGAGTTTTTAGTCTCTACAGCACTGACATCTCCTTGTAACACATTGCCATCGCTGTTTGGCCCAGCATGTTGCCAAAGAGCATCGAAGTTACCAATGTCGCTCCAGTGGGTCTGTAAGGGGATGACGACTGCGTCTGTCTTTGCCTCTTTGCACAGAGGTTCCATGATGGCGTAATCAATCGATTCGCTGGCACAGGCTGAAAATTTCTCAACATCGACTCTGATAAAATCGCCATCAGTACGCTCATCTTGCATTGCCTGTTGGCATTTTTTTAATATGTCAGGCCGAAAGGTTTGCAGTGCTGCCAAATAACGGCTGGCTTTGAACATAAAGATGCCACTATTCCAGTAGTGTAACCCTTCATCTAAAAATTGCTCAGCTATCGCTAAAGTGGGTTTTTCGACAAATTCACTGATTTCGTAGGCAACGTTTTCAGAGCCGTTGCTGTGATTTAAGTTATCGCGAATGATGTGACCGCGTTTAATATAACCATAAGCGGTCTCTGGAGTAGTGGCTGTGACACCAAAAGTGACTAGTTTTCCTTGCTGGGCATGCTTGAGCGCTTGATTAACGCCTTTTTGGAACGCTAGCTTATCAGTAATCACGTGATCGGCACTGAGTACTAACAAGATGGGATCACTGGTCTGTGAGCTATTAGTAGCAGCTGCGTCAGCTATCGCTTTTATGGCCGCTAAAGCGATTGCAGGGGCAGTATTACGGCCGCTTGGCTCTAACAAAATACCGCGGTGTCTAGAGTGTATTTGGCGTATTTGTTCAGCGGCAATAAAACGATGTTGTTCGTTACAAATAATGAGCGCGGGCTCATGAACAAGGCCATCTAACCTTAGTAGTGTTTGTTGCAGCATGGTTTTATCGCCATCGAGGGTCAAAAACTGCTTCGGGTAATGAGTACGTGAAAGGGGCCAAAGCCTAGTGCCGGAACCGCCAGCAAGAATAACAGGTGAAATCATCGGTTAAATAGATCTAATCAATAAAAGGGGACCATATTAACATGCTTTTAAATAAAACGGAGGGCAGCGAAAGAATATGCAATAAGTCCAGAATAGTTTTGGGCGAGTCACAAAATGGCTATTACCCAGTCACAGTGATACGTTGATACGCGAAAGCCGCTCTGTCCAATGAGTAGACCTTATCAGGCGGACTGATAATATTATCTTGTGCTGTTTTTGTCCCATTCATCGGTGTCAGCAAAGTCATTAGCCTTGTTTAAACTTGCCCTTCGATGTGTTGTACCTTTGATCAACGTTCCCTGAGTGGTCGAAGGATAAATGAGCGCAGAGCACTATTTGCAGTGCTCTATTGGGGTACTTAGCAATGGGTGTCGATTGAGCACTGTGCAATTCAGCGTTTATTTTTCAACAACACTAGTGCGTGTTGTAAACAGATAGTATTATCCATTTTTTAGCTCCAAGGCTTTCTTTTTAATAGGGACACTTTAAATGTATAACAGCTCAGAGTTTCGTCAGACAACCCAATTCAATAGCCAAGAAACAGCCCCTTCAATCTTCGATCAAGTCACTGATCGGCTGCAGTCTAATTGCTTGAAGTGGGATGGTGGCGATATGTTTTTATCTGCCGATGAAGTTGCTGCCAATCCACTCCCTATGTGGGTTGCAGATATGGACTTTAAAGCGCCGCAAGCGGTGCTTGATGCGCTGGCTAAACGAGTAGAGCACGGTGTATTTGGTTATCCGAGCAAGGTAAGTAAAAGTTACCAAGAAGCCGTGCTAGGTTGGCAAGCGAAACGTTTTGGCTGGGAAGTAGAACCGAGCTGGTTAATCCAAACCTCTGGGATAATCACCGCGATAAAAACGGCAGTACAAGCGTTTACCTCCCCGGGAGATACGGTACTTATTCAACCGCCGGTATACTCCCACTTTAATGATGACGTTGTCTTAAACGGACGCCAAGTCAATCTGGCTCCATTAGATTTTGATGGTGAAAAGTATCATTTTGATGCACAAAAATTCGAAGCGGCTATCACTGAAAATACCAAAATTTTTATTTTCAGTCACCCTCATAACCCTACCGGCAATATTTGGAGTGAAGCAGAGCTGACAATTATGGGCGATATTTGCCTTAAGCATAATGTGTTAGTTTTTAGCGATGAAATCCATCAGGACCTCATTTTAAACGCAGCTAAAAAGCACATTCCTTTTGCCTCGTTGAGTGATCAGTTTGCGCAAAACTGCATTACTTGTACAGCACCGAGTAAAACGTTTAACTTACCTGGGTTACAGTGCGCCAATTTATTTATTGCCAATAAGCGGATACGCGAAGACTTTGTGCGCCAATACAACCGCAATATGTTTCCACTGGTCAATGTGATGGGGTTAACAGCAACCGAAGCGGCTTACAGTGAAGGTGAGGCATGGTTAGAGGAGCTATTGGTTTACATACGTGCCAATCACGATTATTTTGCTCGGGAAATAAATACTTATACAGATAAGTTAAAGGTGCTGCCAACAGAGGCTTTATACCTCGCTTGGATAGATTGCCGTGCACTGGAGATGGATGCGCAGCAGCTCGATAAATTTATGTTGACCCAGGCGAGATTGTGGCTTGATAAAGGGCAGAAATTTGGTCTGGCAGGACACGGCTTTATGCGTATCAACTTAGGTTGCCCAAGATCGACAGTACAGCAGGCAATAGAGCGCTTAAAAGCGGTGTTGTAAGTTAGCGTTAAACTCCTTAAGGGTTGCTCTGTTAAATCGCCGCTGTAGGGGGAGTCGTACGTCGATCGACAAACTTGGAGTACGCCGTGAAAATGTCTATTTTTACGGTGTTATCTTGGTGTTTTTTATTTCGACTATTCAATATTGAATACACATTTTTAGAACCTTAATAAAATTTTCCAGTTGTGATTAGCTATCATCAAAACTAAAACCTGTGGGGTATTGATGAAAGCCATCAAAATCCCCTTTTGTGGCACCAATGCCTGCAGAACGGGCAATGGCATACACCATTGAAAGATGAAAAAAGAAATTTGGCAGCGCAAATCGATGCAAAAAATCCAAACAGGGTAATGTCACTTCGACGGGGCCTGCCATATCTGTGATTTCCCCTACGGATAAATCACAAGCGCTACTATCTAATTCATTAAGATAATTAAGTGTTGCTGTTATTTGCCGCTGGATTGCACTAAACGATTGCTCCGATTCGCTAAAAGATATCACTGCAACTCCTGCGATAGGGCAACAAGTACGCAGCGAGAAGTTAGCGGCAATTTGTGCTTGCAGTATCAGGGGAAACATATCCTCGGCAAGCTTTGCATGGAGAATCCTAGGATCACCAGCAACACTGGTCTCAATTTTTTTAAGAAACTGACTAAGATGTAGTAAATAATCGCTAAAAATCTGGATATGGAAGTTTTTCAAAATAGGCTATCAAACACGTCTGTTGTAGTTAGGAGGGCCAAATTTTATTAGTTAATCGCTAAAAAATAAAGTGATAAGGTAACTAGTTGTATAGTTTTCACACAAACGCCGCTAATTAATCCCAAATTATTTCGCTCAAAAAACGTAAGGGTATGATTTATAAACTAAGCTGATGCCAATGACGATTAATAAACAAATAGCTGTAAAGCGCATCGTTTTAGCACTGAGCGGTGGCGGTTTGTGTTTGCCCAACCAGGTAGCTAAATACGCAGCGGGCCAGCAATAAAGTGCATATAAAAACATATCAATATCAAGATTTCCTTGAGCACCAACCATGGCAGTACGAATAAAACTGCCAATGATAAAAATAAACAACAAACTTAATCTTATGGTTTTTAATGCCAAAGGTTGGCGATAAAATTGATAGATAATCGGTGGCCCAGCGACACTGAACAACCCCGCGAGTAAGCCACCGACAGAACCGGCAATGAAAAATACAGCAGGCGGTGACTTCTTTTTAATAGGTTCTGGTTTTAAAAGCGTCGCAGCTGCGCCAATCATGATGGCCATGCCAAGTATGAGCTGTAATTGATAAGCCATTTGAGTGCTCATGAAATCCAATATATACAAGCCTAAAGCTACCGAAGGGATTAGTCCCAAACAGGTAAATATAATCGCTTTAATATCGAGGGATTTAAAATCACCTTTAATGGCGATAATACCACTAAAAAAAACGATAATGCTGATAATGACAGAAGTGACTGTCAAGGGGAGTATTGCAGAAAAGGAGACTGCTCCCATGACGATCATACCTAGACCAAAGCCGATCACGGTTTGTATGTACGTACCGATACTAATCACTAAAATTAAAATAATAAAAGCAGAGATATCCAAGATGAACCCTTGTGAGAAATTAAAGAAAAACTGGTTGTCGCTGACTTAGGGCAGTTGATTAACTGCGGTTTCAAAGGAAGGAGTTTATAACCAATGTAAGCTGTATTTTGACCCGCTCAGTATTTTTGATTATACATGATGACATCTAGTAAAAGGTAGGAGAGCTCAGTTCAATATTGAAACGACTGTTGGGTCAGAGAGTGTTGAAGAGCATAAAGTAGGGAGAGTATATGCAGAAATTGGTGGTGAAATTTTGTCCTGAAAATAAAAACAAATAACCAATGAAGGCTATGATAAACCCTCTCATTAGATCAACCCTATTGCTAACGTTAGATTATGTGGATTTTTAGTGCAGTTCAGGTTGATTACAGTATAGTTGTTAGCGAATTAGCTTTTAATGAGAAGTGCATGAATGAAAATTTTTAGACCTATACTCAAATTCTTTGAAACGGACGAAGTACCGGCCAACTATAAAAAATCACATCGAGTTGCTTTAAATATATTAGGTGCCTTGTTTCTATTGCTGTCATTAGGTTCGGCGTGGGCTGCGCTCTATAGTGGTGAGCTGGGGGCGTTTATCCCAGTGATTGTTTTCTTTTGTGTCGGTTTTGTCGCTGTGATTGTCGGAGTGTTTGGCTCAAGCGGGGCGGTATCAAAAATATGGGGAACAAAAGGTGCTAAATAAATAAAGCTATCCTGCGCAATCAGAACCCGCAGGATAGATACAGAATATGGGAAATATCACCGTCTTTGCTAACCGGTGTATTTCCCGCGGTGTTATCCACAATTTAGCTGGCTTAAATCGCCAAGTATTTGTGCATTAACTCTTTATCGTCTAATACCTCCTGCGCTAAGCCATCAAACACCACTTCACCAGTATCAATAATAATTGCCCGGTCCGCAAGTTTGAGCGCTGCGATTGCATTTTGCTCGACAATAATGGTGGTAATACCCAGCTCTTTAATTTCGTTGAGAATGTTCTCAATTTCTTGGACAATAACGGGTGCCAGACCCTCGTACGGCTCATCCAGTAACAGTAACTTGATGTCACGGGCAAGGGCACGCCCTATTGCCAGCATTTGTTGCTCACCACCGGACAACGTCGCACCATCTTGTAGTCTACGTTCACCTAAGCGAGGAAAATGCTTGTAAATTCGCTCTAAAGACCAACCTACTGGCTCTTCAATTTGGGCGAGTTGAATGTTTTCTTCAACGGTTAAGCCCGGAATAATCCAGCGGTCTTCCGGGACTAACGCCACGCCATTTTGCGCCGCTATATGAGATTTCATTTTATGTAGAGGCTGGTGGTCGAGCCAGATTTCGCCGCTTTGAACTTGTGGGCTGCTGGCGCGCGCGATAGAACGTAAAATAGAGGTTTTACCCGCGCCATTACGGCCTAAAAGCGCTAGTATTTCACCTTCTTTTACGTCAAAACTGACGCCTTGAACGACATAGCTTTCGCCATAATAACTGTTTAAATCCCACACAGAGAGGAATGATGGTGCGCTTCCCTGACTGACGACAGGTGCTTTAACCGGTACTGTACTCATATTTTGGCGCCTCCTAAGTACGCTTCTTTGACTATCTCACTCTCTCGTATTTCCTGAGGGGTTCCCTCGGCAATAATGGTCCCTTGCGCCAATACACTAACTCTATCAGCGAGCGAAAATACAACGTTCATGTCGTGCTCAATGATGACTTTGGTCATGCCGCTGGCTTTAATTTTTTTAAGTATTTCAATCGTCTGATTGGTATCGGCTCTCGCCATCCCCGCGGTAGGTTCATCGAGTAACAATAGCTTAGGCTTTTGTACCAGACACATTGCTAACTCTAACCGTCTCTTGTTGCCACGAGACATAGCGCCAGCGCGATCATGCAATTGATCGGTTAAATTCATCTCCTCGATGACTTGCATCGCTGCGCGTTTAATATCATCGCGATGATTGAGGTCTTTAATGGCATTAAAGGTAAATTGGCCGTCTAAGTGGGCGAGGGCCGGTATCATCACATTTTGTAATATATCTAGCTCTTCAAAGATTTGCGGTGTTTGAAATACCCTGGAAATTCCCCGTTGACTAATCTCATGAGGCTCTAGACCTGTAATATTGTTGCCATCAAAGACAACGCTGCCAGTGTCTGGTGTCAATTGCCCAATACAGACATTGAGCATAGTCGACTTACCTGCACCGTTTGGTCCGATAATGGCATGCACTGTGCCTTCCTCAACGGTTAAATTAAGGTTGTTTAGCGCCTTTAAACCACCGAAAGTTTTAAGCACGTTAGTGACTTTTAATACCGCCTTACTCCCCATGATTAGCTCCTGTCTCTTGCTTGGTCTCTGCTTGGGTACTTGTGTTTTTATTTCTGTTAGCCAAATAGGCGGTAAACTTTTTATAAATTAGCTGTAATCCTTCTAAAACCCCACCTGGGAGGAAGGCGACCACCAACATAAACAGCAGGCCTAAGGTCATGTGCCAGCCTTCACCGACAAACAACGAAGAGATCGCGACTAGTGCGTTCTCCAACCATGTAGGGAAAATAGCATAAAAGCTATGCAGGTCTAATTGGTTAACGGCAGAGAAAATGTTCTCGAAATACTTGATGATAATCACGCCTAACAAGGGACCAAATAAGGTGCCTACGCCGCCGAGAATGGTCATCAATATAACTTCGCCTGACGCTGTCCACTGCATACGTTCAGCACCGGCAAGTGGATCAGTTGCCGCGAGCAAACCACCGGCTAATCCTGCGTACATGCCTGAGATAACAAAGGCCGTTAGCAAGTAAGGTTTTGTATTAAAACCTAAATAGCGCATTCTGTTTTGGTTGGCTTTAATCGCTTTTAGCTTGAGGCCAAAAGAAGAATTAAAAATTCTTAGCGAGATATAAAAGACAATAATCATGATGACCGCAGAGATATAAAAACCTGAGTAGCCACTGGTTTCGATGCCAAACAAAGTGGTGGAGGGCAACCCTTCACCGGCTTCGCTAAAGAGCCTATCTATCACCCGCGGATCACTCTTTGCGAGCTGCAAGCCAGTCTCACCATTGGTAATAGGGGTGAGTACAGAATAGGCTAAGTTGTAGCACATCTGTGCAAAAGCTAAGGTTAAAATTGAGAAATAAATCCCAGAGCGGCGCAGCGCCACATAACCCATAGCGATTGCAAAAATGCCCGACATAATCATGCTCAAAATAATCGCCGGGACTATGTTCATGCTCAGTAACTTAAACGACCAAACCGCAGTGTATGAGCCTACGCCCAGAAAAGCAGCATGACCAAAGGATAAGTAACCGGTAAGACCAAATAGAATGTTGTAGCCTATGGCAAATACGCCAAAGATGACAAATTTTTGTAAAATGTCAGGGTAGGCTGCGCCAAAGGGTTGCAACCACAGTGGCATGGTTAATACCACCACTGAAAAAATGGCCATTATAACTAAGTTATTTTTCATTAAATTTTTCATATTAATCTTCAAAGACCCCCTTAACGCCCATCAACCCTCGCGGCCTGACTAATAACACAACAACGGCAACTAAATAGATAATGATTTGATCGATACCGGGTAATATCTCTTTAACTTCATTCATTGAAGCAAAAGACTGCAATACTCCCAATAGGAATCCTGCGGCGACAGCCCCAGGTAGGGAGCCCATACCACCGACGACGACCACGACAAAGGTCAGTACTAAAAAGTCCATGCCTAAATGAAAGTCGGGCGGCACAATGGGGGCGTACATAACGCCTGCTACACCGGCCACTACTGCCGACAAACTAAATACGATGGTAAAGCGCCGCTCAATATTAATGCCGAGCATTCCCACCATTTCACGATTTTGGATGCCCGCTCTAACCACCATGCCAAAAGTGGTGAACTTGAGAAACGCAAACACTCCACCAATCACACAGATCGCGAAACTTAAATAGATCAGACGCCACCAAGGGTAGATGATGTTTTCACCTAAGCCAAAATACAAGCCAATATTAGCACTGCCTGAAACAACTTCAGGAGCGGGTGTCGGGATAGGATTGGCGCCAAATGTGTGGCGTACTATCTCCTGAATAACGATCGCTAAACCAAAGGTAAAGAGAATTTGTGAGGCGTGACTTCTCTTGTAAAAGTACTGTATTAAACCGCGCTCTAAAGCCCAGCCGATGAATAACATGACCGGAACGGCAAAGAGGATAGACAGCGGCACAGCGAAGTCGATGATGGTTGCCCCAGTATCACCCCACCAGATTTGCAGATAAGGAATGTCCTTATAGGCGTCAAAGAAAGTGATACTCTCATCTTTAACAGATTTTGAAATAGTCAGTAATTTGTTGAAGGTAACCGCACAAAAAGCACCTAACATAAACAGTGCGCCGTGAGCGAAATTGACAATTCCCAATGTACCAAAAGCTAAAGTCAGTCCTAATGCGATTAACGCATAGGCCCCGCCTTTATCAAGCCCATTGAGCAGCTGTATGAGTATGGCATCCATAGATATAAAACATCACTAGTTAAGAGCTAAGCGCATCTTTACACTTAATTAGCTCTATCAATCTCAGTTTCGATATTAAGCAGGTTGGTAACCCTAGAAATCAAAAAATCACATAATAACCCAGAGAACTCTAGCGTAGTAATCGCAGAGAAGAGGGGTAGGTAGGCTGAAAAAATCCAATATTCCCTAGTGGAAAGCTAACGCAAGGTCGATTTTACGTCCGTTAATCTCTTTACAGCTTGTTATGCAATTTATAATGATTTTTGTCTGCTTAACATAATATGCAGTGGAATTGATAAAGACTTAAGTGCCAATGTTGACTTAACTCTAGGTTATAAAACCGTTAGTTATCGATTGATAACTAACGGGCTGTTAAATGCTCCAAGGCAAGTATGCACTTGGGGCACTGTTTGAGAAATTAACCTTTGTAAGGGCCTAATTCTCCGCCAAAGATGCTGGCATCGTACTCAACTTGAGAGCGTGGTACTTGCTGCACAACGTCGAGTAAATCAAACTGTGAAGTTGCGTTTTCATTACCTTTAACCACCAATACATCTTTAAAGCACTGGTGATCTTCGGCGCGATATTCAGTGGCGCCGTTACCCATACCATCGAACTTGTGTCCCTCTAATGCCTTGATAACTTCAGGCGGATAGAAAGTACCCGCTCTTTCACAAGCATCTGCATACAGCAACGTTTGCACGTAGCAAGTGTGTGCAGCCTGCGATGGTGGGAATCCGTAAACTTGGCCAAATGATTTAACAAAAGCTTGTGAACCTTCATCTTGCAAAGTCCAGTTCCAGTTAGTGGTACCTAAAATGCCCTTGATGTTATCGCCAGCACCTTGTGCCATCAAACGCGAGAATAACGGTACAATAATTTGGAAATCCTTACCGTTAACTTGCTTGTCACGCAAACCAAACTGCACCGCTTGAGTCAGCGAGTTGATCATATCTTTACCGTAGTGGTTTAAGATAAGAACATCCGCGCCTGAATTGAGCACTGGGGTAATATACTGTGAGAAATCGCCGGCTCCAACAGGTGTACGTACTGTTTTAGTCGTGTTCCAGCCCATTGCTTCAGTGGTGTTTTTGATTGATTCTTCCTGGGTCCAGCCCCAAGTATAGTCGGCGGTTAAGTGGTAGGCATTACGCTCTTTACCGTATTCTTTTTCCAGTACAGGACCAAGGGCCGCACCTGACATATGGGCGTTAAAGAAGTGCCTAAAGCCGTAGCGGCGTTTGTCTTTACCGGTAGTATCGTTAGAGTGGGTTAGACCCGCCATAAAGATAATGCCCGCCTCTTGCGCAAATGATTGCTGCGCAATAGCTACGCCGGATGAAGATCCGCCGGAAAACATAATCACTTTATCTTTTTCGATCATACGTTTTGCAGAGGCGCGCGCTGCATCAGATTTGGTTTGAGTGTCACCGGTAACAAAGGTGACTTTTTTACCTAAAATACCATTACCTTTGAGCATAGAAGGTTTCATGGTATTCATTAACCCTCCATCTCCTTCACCATTTAAATGCGAGACTGCCAATTTGTAGGCACGTAACTCATCTGCACCTTCATCGGCATAGGCACCTGACTGTGGAACATTAAACCCTAAAGTAACTGTCTTAGATTTAGTAGGATCGTTGGGGAAGTCTTTCGCCCAAACATTTGCACTGTAAAACATAGGCATAGCGCCTGCGACGGCAAAAGCGCCACCGGCTGTTAATATCCTTCTACGCAGGATATTGGTTTCCTCGTTTTTTTTATCACTCATTGTTATTATTCTCCATGACTTACTTTTAATAAAAGTTTTACGGCGAGCTTTTTCTGGAAGCACAGCCAGAAAACGGATAAATCTTACCCTAAAGCTATTTAAAACTAGCATAGTTCTAACAATTTGGCGTATATACTTTAGTCTAGGTTAGTGCAATTGAATGATTTAACTATATGAATTTGTTAGACTAAATTAACATTTATAGGTGGTGTTATTTGTTCAACATGAGTTTTTTGGGTGTGTTTCGATCAAAAAACCAACAGGATGTGTTGGTTCGTCCTGAGTCTTTGAATTTATGGTCGCTTTATTATAGTCAACTTCACACTCATCTTCTCTTGCAAAGATAAGTTTTCAGGTATTGATGCGCAATAAACTCAGTCATATTTATTGGCGCATTTATATCTAGGAATAATCAATAAGATACCACTTGAATTAACCAAGTAACCCAGAAAAATCAGTATGTGCGCAGTGTTAGTCAACTTAGTTTCATCGGTTATGGCAAAGTAGCCGTAGCCAAACTGACGCTATTATTTGGCTAATTTTCCTTTGCTGGTTAGGTTCGGCTGTTTGCTCGCTAAATCAGTAATCTAGTCTACAATGCTAAAGCTTAGGAATTAGTGATTAATTCCTTTAGGCATCCGGCGCAAACAATCGTCCATGATTGCAGCAAGTGCTGACTCAGGAAGAGCATGATAACAGTGAAAGGGAGCAGTAAATGAAAAAAATTACGATTGCATTATCAATGGCGCTATTGGCTTATCCTTTAAGCAGTTTGGCTGCGGGGCTTGTCTCAGAGGCCCCAGCGAATGCTGAGGTCTATTTCATTCAACCCAGTGATGGGCAAATAGTGAAAGGAAAAGTGAAAGTGGTATTTGGCCTAAAAAATATGGGTGTGGCCCCTGCGGGCACCGATAGAAAAAATACCGGACATCATCATTTGTTAATTGATAAGGAAGTGCTTCCTGATTTGAGCATGCCGTTGCCTTCATCAGATCAAGTCAAGCATTTTGGCGGTGGACAAACTGAAACAGAGATTACCCTAGCGCCAGGGATACATAGCTTACAGCTATTGTTGGGAAACTATGTGCATGTTCCACATAATCAACCGGTAATGAGTCAGAAAATAACCATTACAGTGGAATAAATAAACGCCGACCATCTTGTAACGAGTCACTTTGCTTAGGGAAGCTGTGAACAATCCATGATTTTCGCCGCGGGCTTCAAAACGCCGAATACTTATAAACAGAGGGACACTGTATGCCTCAGGTAGCTGGGAAATGAGGAGCCCGTTGTAAACTACTTGAGGCGTCTTGGACCAATTCTCTCTTTAGTCCGACACATGGGTATGCGGGGCTATTTTAGCGATATGTTTAATCTAATATTGCTAGTTTAAATTCAGCAAAGATATATTATCTAATATTCCCCACTAATTACTGACTATTTAATGGCTATTCACTGATACATGAAAATTTTTTTACTCACCCATACACGTGAATTGGAGCGTAAAAGCAATACCGGGCAGCTGGCATTAACATCTTCTCATGGCATTGTTGAGAGAGTGGTTTGGGATAGAGTGCATCCTGATCAACAATTGCTAGCGTTAATCGAAAATAACCAAGCACTGCTGATTTATACCCGAGGGGATGAGGCTAGTGCTGTCATAGAAGACTTTGAAAATATCATTATTATTGATAGTACATGGCAAGAGGCGCAGAAAATTTTTAATAAAAGCCCCTATTTAAAAAAGGCGCCTCGGGCATTGATCGATACCCAAAAAAGCTCTGAATATAAGCTCAGGCGAAATCAACCAAGTGGCGGGTTGTGTACTATTGAATGCATTGTTGAAATTTTAAAAGTTAAAGGATACAGTGAGTTAGCAGCCCAATTAATGTCCAAGTTTGAGCAGTTCAATCAAAAGGTGTAATTTTAATATGCATAAAGCGATGGTTACAAAATTTTACCAAGTACTGTGGGATGCACAGGACAAAACGGCACTGGCCAGTGTTTTAGATGAAGAATTCACGTTTAGAGGATCGTTAGGCCAGGAAAAACGTGGTCGCGAAGGGTTTTCTGAGTATGTTGATATGGTGCATATTGCCCTAGGAGAGTATAAATGTGACATTATTGAGCTAGTGGCAGAGGGCGATAAAGTCTTCGCCAAAATGTCTTTTACAGGAATTCATCGCAACGATTTTTTAGGTTATGCACCAAGTAATGAACGTGTCACTTGGTATGGTTGCGCACTCTTTAGCTTTGAAAATGCATTGATCAAAGATGTCTGGGTATTAGGAGACCTGAAAAGCTTAGAGGAGCAGTTGGAGTCGAATAAGAAAAAGCTAGAAGCTAAAAGCTGAAAGCTAAAAGCTAAAAGCGGCTCTGCAGCCAGAGGCTTCATTTGTTGAGTAGTGCCGCGACCATTTGGTTGAAGCCAGAGCCATGTGGCTTATCTGTCATCCACGTCGGGTGGTGCTTTAATGCAGCTAAGCTGGGGGCTATATTGGCAACGCCAACACTGTTTGGGAAAAATTCAAACATGCTTTCATCATTGAGCGAATCGCCGATAAAGAGCACTTGTTCGCGCATTTGTGCCGTGTTCAGTTGATACTCTTGTGCGAGGAACTTTTGCGCCATAGTTTTTTTATTATAGTCCCCAAACCAAGCATTCACATGAATTGAGCTTGCATTAGCACAGGCGCCAGCTGAGTGGAACACTTCTAACACTTGTGCCACTTGTTGTGGCGTAATCCCTTTATTATCTTGATTGTAATCGATAGCGACATCGACTAACCGATAAGCTTGATCTTTGGCGAGCGTTACTTGCGGCACAGTTTCAATGGCTAATTGGGCTAGTGCTAATAGTTGTTTTTGATTATTTATACGCGTGTTTTCGCTGTGCCAAAATTGATAGTTGAGTGAGCTATCTTTCATTTTTTTAATATATAAACCGCCATTTTCGCCAATCACTGCAGCACAAGGCCACAACCTGGCAAAAGAGTCGCACCAGCCGGCACACCCCCCTGTGATGGGGATAAATACAATCCCGGCGGCAACCAACTGGTGGATGGCAAGATAAGTATCAGGGCGTAGCTGGCCTTGGCTAGTGATAGTGTCATCAACATCACTGAGCACATATTTTATGCCCGATAGCTGGTTGGGTAAGGGCAGTGGTAAAAGATTGTTAGGCATGATTATTGCCCCTCGT
>Ga0209292_1002576_pt1 | contig 20754 bp, 18 predicted proteins | sample GOMGulsemesocosm_2_FD_184634 | JGI IMG/M metagenome (GOLD analysis project Ga0209292, IMG submission 184634) | Methane-oxidizing microbial communities from mesocosms in the Gulf of Mexico - GOM9C Gulf of Mexico (SPAdes) (version 2) | ecosystem: Environmental > Aquatic > Marine > Cold seeps... | reverse complement strand
GGGTTACATTATTGGTGGTGTAAGTCCAATTGGACAAAAGAAAAAACTAAAAACGGTTATCGATTCTTCAGCGAAAAACCTTGCTACTGTCTATATTAGCGCCGGTAAAAGAGGACTAGAGATTGAGCTTTGCCCTATCGACTTAAAAAAATTAACTAATGGGCTATTTGCTGATATATCCCAGTAGTGTAAATAAACAAATAAAAACATACCAAGCTATTTGGTTTCAATCATTTTCCAACTAACTTTGCAGGAAAAATACTAAGAATATTGTTCTATTAACGGCGAAATCATACTAATCGCGCTAATCATCTGTTGTTTAATTTGTGTCATAACAACATTCTCATAAACACCGTAAACAATCGGCATAATAAAAAACAAAAAAAGCACACAAATAACTAATAAAAATATTGTTTTGTTTTGTCCATTGAGTAGCTTAGTCACAATGTCGTTTTCAATATTAGTTGCCGGCCTTGTCGTCACGTTATTGCTAATAGGTATCGCTACTGAAGTTTCATTCTCATTAACGCCGTGGGAAACTTGGCATATGAGTTTATAACCACGTTTAGGTAAAGACTGAATAAAGCTCGGATCTTTATGGTCGTCATTGAATAATTGTCGTAACTTACCAATAGATCGACGAACTGCGGCATCAGATACACAGCGATCTTTCCAAACGTTTTCATGCAATTCTGACATTGAAATATAACGGTTTTCATTTTCACAAAAATAACTTAATACTTCTAAAACCTTAGGTTCTAGTTTAACTGAGTTACCATCCCGACTTAATGTCATTTCGTTAACGTCTAATGCATAGCCACCAATATCAATCACTTATATACCTGTTATTTACTCAAACCAACGACTTTATTACACGATAAGCATAACATAACAAACTGACATTAACTATTATTGCGAACACATCCAATAACACCTAACACATTGAAAAATAACATGGTTACACGTCGGTTACGCATCAGTTCTTTATAAGTTCACGAGAGAGCATTGCCTTTCCTTGGTAATAAGTTTACTTTCAGCTCATCGTATTGAGGTAATAATTATTATGCATGCTTGTGTATTCAATTCGGTATTTAGATCTAAGTATCATGAAATGTTTTTCATTAATGATTTTGTTTAATTTAGTGACGAAGTAAAATTTTACAGCTTTGTTTATTCAGCCTTTTCAATAAAAAGTAAGTAAATATGAAATTAAAGAAAAAAATTGTATATCAGTGCTTAATGGGCTCATCAATATTAATGTTGTTTGCTGGCTGGAATATGGGATTTTCAAATTCGCTAGAATACATAGCAAGAGAAAAGGTCACAATAGCCAAAGTTGAAGCGGGAGATTTTTCAGTAAAAGTTGAAGGGTATGGTTCGCTTCAGTCTCTTAATAAACGGCTATTAACAGCAACGAGTCATTCGTTGGTCGATGCAATCGAACTAAAAGCCGGAGCGATTGTGAGCGCTGATACTGTACTAATGACACTTAAAAATCCTTCATTGGAAGCAGAGCTTCGTCAAGCATTAGCGAAATTACAAAATAGTAAAACCTCAAAAAGACAAGTGATGCTTAGTCAGCAAAGAGAAATGCTTGATAACGAATCTAATTTATCAAAGTTAGAAGCCGAAACTGAAATAGCTTTATTACAAGTAGATGCCGAAAGAACATTAGCCAAGTCTGGAATTGTGGCTGGTATTAACGCCAAACGAAATGAGTTGAAAGCTAACCAACTCGTGAAACAAGTTAGCTTAGAGAAAACAAAACTCAAGAAAATTGCCGATGTTCATAACGAGTCTTTGTCTATTCAGGATGATTTAATTGCACAAGCAAGAGAAGAATTCGACGTTGCCAAATTAATGGTCGAACAATTGTCAGTTAAGGCTGGTATGGAGGGCGTTATCCAACGAAGTTCGCTTAATTTGGGTCAAAGTGTTTCCCCCGGTACAGAACTGGCGTTGATCGGCAGTTTGTCTCCTTTAATAGCCGAAATCAAAGTACCGCAATTACAAGCACATATGGTAGCGGCAGGTATGAAAGCAGAAATTAATACAGTAAATGGGCAGATATTAGGGCAAGTTGTTCGTGTTGATCCTGTCGTTAACGAAGGAGCAGTACAGGTTGATATTCAACTAGATGAAGGAAAGTATGACGGAGTAAAACCCATGCAACTTGTTGATGCCACCATATTGGCACAAGTACAAAAAGGTGTGCATTACATTAAAACGCCAATAGGTGTTAATGAAAACAGTACAGCTTGGTTATTCAAATTAAGTGATGACGATATTGCAAGTCGTATTGAAGTAACGTTCGGTAAGGCATCAGGTCAACTCATTCAAGTACTATCCGGACTAAAAGTAGGGGATAAAATCATAACCTCAAAACTAGATTTAGAAGACGAAACGACTCAAATTAAATTAGGCAGCTAAAATGAAAAATCAAATTTTAACAATCTCAAACATCACTAAGTCTTTTATTTCTGGCGACCAAAAAACTCAGGTATTGAAAGGTATTAGCTTCTCAGTTAATGAAGGTGAATTTGTTTCTATTTCAGGTCCATCAGGTTGTGGTAAGTCGACTTTACTAAACATAATGGGAATACTAGATACACCCGATAGTGGTGATTATATGGTGGATGGTTTGCAAGTTGCGACCATGAACGCTAGCCAACGGGCAAAAGTTCGTGGCGACAGAATCGGCTTCGTATTTCAGTCATTTAATTTAATAGACGAATTTACGGTACTTGAAAATATCGCACTACCACTTAAGTACCGAGGCGATAGCGCAGAGAAACGCAGAACCAGAGCCCAAGAATGTTTAGCAAAAGTTAATTTAGCTGATAAGGGGAATTTATACCCTAGTCAACTTTCTGGTGGTCAGCAACAACGCATATCTATTGCCCGAGCCTTGGCAGGTGATTCTGGCATTATGTTAGTCGATGAACCTACCGGTAACCTAGACTCTAAAAATGGCGATGCTGTTATGGCGCTTTTACATGAATTAAATCAGCAAGGAACAACGATTGTGCTCGTTACTCATGATCCTCGTTATGCAGATATGGCGCAACGTAATATCCAGTTGCGAGACGGTCAAATAATATCAGACGTGCATGAAACCAATAATAATGCAGCACAAGTTGAGGTTGCCTAATCATGCTCATTAACACGGTATTAGCTACTTTTAAAAGAGCTAAACAATATTATTTAACCACGGTATTTACCTTAGCTATCACCTTATCTATGGTACTTTCTGTATTTAGCTTGGTAGATTTAGTTTTTTTTGCGCCGTTACCATATAGCCAATCAGAAAACTTGTATGTATTAGAGGGTGGACTAAAAACCTCGCAGAGCGACTTTTCTGGTAGCACCAATATCCACGTTACCAATTATATCAGAGACAATAACGACGTCTTTACTGAGTTTGCTACTTATAATAGATGGACAGATACTAAACTGTACGACTTGCAACAACGTCCTGAACGTAGTGTGATATTAGCGAGTGCTAATTTGTTTGATGTGCTAGGTGTTAAAGCAGAACTCGGGCGGTTATTTAATAAAACAGAAACTGTTGGCAATAAACAACCTTCGGTGATTTTAGGCTATCGTACTTGGCAAAACCATTATCAGGGCGATAAAGAAATTGTTGGAAAAAAAATTCAACTTAATCAACGTCGTTTTACCGTTATAGGCGTTGCCCCTGATAATTTAGCCTTACCTTATTATAGCGATGTGAATGATGTAGTTTGGATCCCTCTAGATATGGATGAAGTGTGGAGCGCAGAAAGATGTGCAAGATGCTACAGTGGCGCGTTAAAATCTATTGTCAGATTAAAGCAAGGCACAATGATTGACCTAATTGCCGAAGAAATGAATTCACTTGCGTTGCAAGGCGCAAAGCTTCATACCCCTGAAATGTTAAAAGATTACACGCCAACATCTTATATTACGCCAGTTCGTCAGGTAATTCAGGGCGACAGTGGTGAAATAGTTTTAATGTTATTAGCAGGCGTTGTCTTGTTAATGGCAATAGCGTTGATCAATTTGTCTAGTATGCAGTTGGCTAGAGCTATGGCTAAAATTAAAACAGTTGCGATTAGCTTTGCTTTTGGTGCCAGCAATAAACAATTACTGATTGAGTCGCTAAAACATAACCTAATTGTTATTGGCATAGCTGTTGGGTTAGCGTTACTTATTTCCAGCTTAAGTTTATCTTTAGTACAAGTTTTAGCATCAGGGGCTATTGCACGCTTAGACAGTTTAAGCATGAGTTTTAATACCATACTATTTTCCTTGTTTTTAACTTTTGCTATTGCCTTGTTATATTCTTATTTGGAATTAAAAGTCGTTAACGAACAGAATTTAACCGCTAGCTTACAAAGTAGTGGCAAGGGTGTTGGTAAACAAATGAGCGCAGGTGCAAGCCATTGGTTGATCGGTTTACAAGTCACTTTTTCATTCATAGTATTAATCGCGGCCTGTCACGTAGTATTGTATACCTTATCTGAAGCTCTGCGTGATAAGGGTGTTGAAACTAAAAATCGATGGTCACTCGTGGTTAACTATTCACAAGTTGAAGGTGAAGCCCAGCGAATAAACTTGCATAAGTCATTATTGAATCAACTGGTACAACTCAATACAGTAAAAGATGTAAAAGCAATTTCTGAATCTAAATTCCCAAATGCACGTAACAGTAACCAAGTATTCGATAATAAAGGTAATTACCTAGGTGGTGCTTTAAGACCTAGAGTCGGACCAGGTTATTTTTCTGCCTTAGGCTTAGATATTACCGGTAGTGATTTTGGTGTAGCCGATCATCAATTAGAAAACTATCCCGTGCTGATAAACCAACGTTTGGCAGACAAAATATCAAGCAATTCTATAGACGTAATTGGCAATAAAATTAGTTTCGACAACAAAACTTTCTACACAGTAAAAGGTATTGTTGCGAATACGTATTTTCCAGGAAACAAATCATTAGAAGGCATTGAGGTATATTTACCCGCAAAATACAGAGGTGAGCGAGAGTTTTCATTCTTGATTACCACAAAAAGCGCCGATTTAATTGAGCAGCAAATAAGAACAATATTAACTAAAATAGACAGTCGTTTAGATATAGCAAGCTTGCAGTCCTTAGAACAACAGTTTGGCAATGTCAGTCAAAAACACTTAAGTGCTGCTTGGATTGCGATTGTTTTAGCCTCAATATCTCTATTAATGGTTTGCATTGGTATCAACGGCATAGTGAATTATATGGTGCAAGTACGCCGTTATGATCTTGGTGTGAAGCTAGCGATGGGCGCCGATAACAAACGATTACTTAAAGATAGCCTGCTTGAATTAATGCAACCTGTAATGATGAGCTTAGTCTTTGCATTCTCTCTAAGTTTTATGTTGCTTGGTTATAGTAAAATAATACCCGACATAACATTAGACCCCAACTGGTTAATGATTGCAGCGATTTGGCTTGGGTTTGCTTTATTGTCGCTTTTAGTGAGCTTTATTCCAGTACGCCAAGTTTTAGCTCAGGACCCCATTAAAGCCTTAAGAAATGAATAACTAAGTCAATATTTCAAAGAACTACTTATATTAATCGCTTGATTATCATAAAGGTAATCAAGCTTATTTAAATATAGAAAACTTTCTTTGTAGAAATCCTTAATGGCATCTACAAGTCGATTGTCATTTCCTAAAAAACCTGTCAGTAAAGTGTTATGACATAATAATCGATGTAGTGAAAGACGACTTTATTTCATCTAGATAGTATCTAAGTCCAATTTTTGAGAAACGGTCTTTCTCAATTCAACAAGCCCTTCCTGGTGTTGTTTCAACAATAATTTGAATTCAGGCTCGTCTCGCAACGGCTGTAAAAGGTGATTATTATTCAGTGACCACCATTCTTCGTTGTAATACTCAAGCCAGCCCATGGCTAATGCTGTCATTAAATGTTGCAACGCTTGTGGCTTGTTATTTAACTGTGCACTTATTTGAGCCAAGGTAAACTCAGCCTGAACTTTATCGAACACCTGATCTTGTTTGAGTAATGTTTGTACGTTTCTCAATAAAATTTCAGCGACCTGCTTTTCTTCTAAATTTAGTAGAGTCACTGCATACAACACCAGTGCAGTATAATTATCTGCGGTGATATTACTTAGCCTAATAGACTCTGGATTACGCCATTCGGGGTGGGCTTTTAACATGGTAATTTTAGCTTGCCTAAACTTCTCTAAACGAAATTGTGTAACGGCCAAATCGAATAAAGCACTTCGGTTATTTGGGCGATATAATGCTAGGCGTTCTTTGATCGATAATATATTTTGCTCTTCTCCTTTTAAACCGAAGTTAATCAAATGCAAAGAATTTACAAAATGACCGTGTTTGGAACCCATTTTATCTAATACACTATTGGCTGCTTCCCTTGCGCCAACACTTAAATACGCTAAAACCAGCTGTTCGCAATACTCATCGCTAGAACAGTTTGTGAAAAGCTCAATATTTGCCGAGTGCCATTCGGCCAAGGCAATAATTGATTTTTTGCTATGTCTAAAAACATGAGTTGATTCAATTGCATGTGAAAAATGTTCTTGCTCTAGAATTAACGCACGTTGATACATTCTTTGCGCTGAATCTGGTTTTCCTATTGATCTGAGATAAACGCCGTATGTACGCTTTAAAGATGCCGACAATGGATTAAGCTCTATAGCTTGATTCATGTGTTGAAGAACTTGCTCTTCCTTGCCTAAACGTTTTAACAATTTGCTATACCAGCGATGTGTCGTGGCATTGTCATCTAACGCTAGTGACCGTAAGAAAGCATGTTGTGCTTGTTCAACGAGTGGTGTATCAACAGTAGTAAATCCCCTTTCATAGTTAGCTTTTAAGGTCAGGAGCATACCTTTAGTAGCTAGCGCTATTGGTGAATTGGGTTTCAATGCTAACGCTTTTTCTATATGAGGGAACGATTTTTCTATCGCCTTTCTTTCACTCCAATTGGCAAAGTGATGAAGATTAGCATAAGTAATCGCTAACCCTACATGTGCATCTGCGTAATCAGGCTCTAGTTCAAGACTATGCTTAAAATAAGTCACCGCTTTCAATAGAGACTTAGGGTTTCTTTGTCGCCAATGATACTGTCCCATTAAATACCATTCATAAGCCTGTGCACTGATTGCTTTAGCTGTACTTGCACTGGAAGTGCTAGCTATTGGCGTAAAATTCGGTTGGATTATTTCTTGTATAGCGGTACTGATATTATCTTGAAGTTTAAATATATCCTGACTATCACTGTCAAAGGTTTTAGACCAAAGTTGTTGACCATCACTTGTACTAAATATTCGAACATTAATACGAACCTGTTCCCCTATTTTTTGCACGCTGCCGTCAAGCAAAGCTTCAACCTTCAGTGCTTGTCCAATTTCTGATGCTTTATATTTTCCTCGATAGGTGAAAGAAGAGTAACGAGAAATAACTTTTAACGAATTAGTTTGAGACAGTTGATTGATAATGGCATCAGACAGCCCGTCGGTAAAGTGTTGATTATCCTGCTTAGCGCTCAGATCATCAAAAGGCAGAACCGCAATAGAATTAACATTAATTTGATTAGTAGATGAGCCTCCAACAGCGTTTATGAAATACATCGTAAGAGCTATTACTATTAACAGTAAGGCTATAATGCTTATATAAATACGTGAAGGTACAACTTTTTTACTAGGTCTCGGTTTTGCAGTATCTATTTCTTTAACTTTGGCAATTAAACTATAGCCCAAACCAGGTAGAGTTTTGATAAACGTTGGGCTGCGAGCATTATCACCCAATGCCTTTCGAATTTTACTTACCGCTACCGATAATATATCGTCTGCAACAAAGCTGCCTTTCCAGACATGATCAAAAATCTGCGTTTTAGTAACACTTTCCCCTGCATGCTGAATTAAAAATAACAGCACTTGCATGCTTTTATTGTCGATAGAGAGTGTATCAACATTATTGGTCATGCTATTAGTTCTAGAACAAATTATCCATGAGCCTAACTGATATTGCCTATTTTGTTCCAAAAACACTTCCAAATAATAAAAATAATCTTATAGTCGTCCGATTATAACCCGCTTATCAAAGCAGTCATTGCTTTTTAACTTATATACCCGCCACTTAAGCTCATTGTCGCTTACTTTATCAAGCATACAAAAAATAACTTTACAGAAGGTAGCTTTCTAGCTTGCCCTACAGCCTCTATTACATAAAAATCCTTAGCAAAAATCGCCACTTTTTGCCTTGAAAGTCAGAATTTAAGAACATTTAAGAAGCTTTAAGTTGTTTTAAAATAGCCTACACAGTACTTTTTTTACAACTTAGCAAGTGCTTACGTTCTTTAAGTGAAATGGGTATTCAGAGAGAAGGTTTTATGAAGTGACCTCTGGCATTACAAATAAAACTTAACCGTAAAGCTCTTAAATTTGTCTAATTCAGATAGGATCAAAAATGAACATAAATTCTAAATTCAAAGGTTTACTCAGTGCCGTATTACTCACTAGTTTTAGTAGTTTTTCCGCAGTAAATAATAGCCACGCACCTGAAGCTACAGCCAGCGAAGCAAAAATATCATTCTGGGATTTGCCTTATCTCAAAGAAGCCTTTATCGATCCAACACCTGCGGCCAGAAAAGATGGTTTAGCCGTTGGCGAACTAGGTGTTAATGGCGGCAATAAAGACATGATAATCAAACTGGCCGAAGAAATTGCTAACAGTAAACACGGTCTCTATGACAGTATGCTAATCACCCATAAGGGAAAGCTCTTGTTTGAATCTTACTACCTGCGCGGCCGCATCAACCTTCCTCATTTTCAAGCTTCAGCGACTAAAGTTTACACCAGCTTAGCGCTTGGCCGTGCAATCGAGTTGGGTTATTTAACTCTGGCCGACTTAGACAAACCGCTGATCAGCTTTCTCAAAGATCTAGACCCGACTAAATTTGTTAAAGGCGCAGAAAAAATCACCTTACATCAGGCAATGACTATGCGTTCTGGTATCCGTCTTAGTAATGAGCAAAGAGAAGCATTCAAGCAAAGTCCAACCCTGTTAAAAGGCCAAGGACAAGTTCAGGTTTTCCTCGAAAATAGTGCGCCCATCACCTTAGCATCTCAAAGTTTTAAATATCAAGATGACCCAAATTTGGTGATGCAAGTACTGGACGTCGTCGTACCGGGGTCAGCCAAAGACTTTATTAAAAATGAACTATTCGACAAAATTGGCATTAATACTTATGCTTGGCTGGCTGACGTTAGTGGCTTACCAAGTGCCGGAAATCGGGCAAGCATAACATCGCGTGATATGCTCAAGCTGGGTTCATTAGTTATAAATAACGGACAATGGAATGGCAAACAGCTTATATCTGCAAATTTCTTGGCAAATGCCACCAGTGGAATAACGAAAGCGACTGAAGATTGGCACCCCGATAACTTTAATTATGGCTACTTTTTCTACCAAGCTGATATTGCTGTCGGTGATAAAAGCTATAACGCCAATATTGCTTGGGGCGGAGGAGGACAACATATCATAGCGTTTGAAGAACTTGACTTAGTTGTAGCGATTACCGGGCATGACAGGGAAGACACAATATTTACTCAGGTTACAGAAAGAATTCTGCCTGCGTTTGTTCAATAAAGAACAACTCAATTTAAGCTATTTATGTTTAGCTCGGTCTATTTTTTATTTACTATTTTGGCAAAAATAGACCGAATTCATTTGATTACATTTGAGTCAATAGCCCCTCTATTGTGATTTGTTGTTTAAATGAATCAATACCTCTGCATTCTTTAGTTTCGGTGTAATATCAATTACAAACACCTAGTTAATAGTCAATTCTATGAATCAAACAGAATTAGTTTAGGGATCTAAGGTTTCGGAAAATCAAGACCTAACAAATATTCAAATAGCAACAAATAACAGTTGCTACTTGCCCCTACGCCGTTTATTTTAGCTCTTATAATCAGCCGATTAAATCAGCACCTTACGTTCAAGGAATCTATTAATATGCCTCATGTAGAAATTAAGTATTCGGATAATTTGGTTATAGATACCAAAGAAGTTTTTGATGTTATAGAAAATGTTATTAATAAAAAAGATGCTAGTGCTGGCGAATGTAAATCAAGAGCTTATCCTTGCTCTGAATATAAATACTCACACATTCTCGTTACGGTATCTTTATTAACTAAGCCTCACCGAGATAAAGAATTCACTTTAGAATTAAGTCGAGAACTTGAACGAACAATAAAGCTCCACCTTAAACAAAGCTTGTACTTTTCGTTAAACATCGAATACAGCCTCGATTATTACACAACAAACATTCATCGTGTCGAGGGAGATACATTGAATGATACATAATAATTCAATTTAAAAGCGCATAATAAGCAGTTCAAGTAGCAATTTATAATTAGCTTTTTTCGCTTCATAGTCCGTTAAGTATACAAGGAATTAATATGTTCTCGAAAGTTTCAATAGCAGTCATCACAATGGCATTGTTACTTTATTTAGGAGGTTGTTCCACAACCAAGCCAGTGAATGTTGTCTGTGATTTTATTGTTGGCGCGACTGATAATGCAATCGAAAGGGATAATAATAAAAACAAAAGTGATATACACGGCAATCAAATTAAAAACAGTCAAAATTCTGATGTATTTGAAGGCATTTTAAATATTCTTGGAGGCGTGTTTACGAGAATTATGAACAATGATTCAAATGATAAATGCACATAACAACCAATCGAGTAAGACAAGTTGTAGTTGCCAATAAGGAAATTTAGCATGAAACCCTATCTCCCCATATTTACATTAATGCTTTGCATATTGGTATTATGTGTATCGTCTTTGGTTGCATATGAAGTTCACGGTTCTATATTTAGTAAAGTCAAAATTTTAGAGTTGCGAGAATATGGTGGTGTTACATTTCAGCAATTAGGTCAGCTAGAACTTTGGCGTTTAGTTTCTTCTCAATTTGTTCATGTTAAACCTATTCATATGCTGTTTAATGTAATTTCATTGCTTGGTATTGGTTACTTTGTTGAGAAACAAATAGGTGGAAAACAATCAACCATAATGTTTTTTGTATCGGGAATAGTTGGTACTTTAGCAAGTATTATATTCATTCCCGCACCTTATAATGTTGGTACTGGAGCATCACAAGCGGTATTAGGGCTAACGGCTTGTGGCGTTTTACTCATGATTAAAGGAATAAATAACTCTATATGGCTAAAGTGGGTGCTAATATTTTGTATTACCCCTGCTATGGTCCTAGACATAGTTTATTCTGGCTTTCCTAAGTTAGGTCATATCATTGGGTTTGTTGTGGGCTTAGCAATTAGTTTGCATTATCTAGCAAAAGATAGCACGGCTCACCATCAAGAAGATAAATAACTATTTTTCTTTATTAATAAAGCGTTATAAGCACTTGGCACAGTGGTGACACTAATATGTCAATGAATGTCATATAGATGACGTATCAATACAGGAGCTTTCTGAAGATAATTATTAGCTTATTTATCTTTAAGGAAGTAATTATGGAAATGCAATTAGACGTACAAAGATTAAAAGAATTAAGAGAATCTAAAGCTTGGAGTCAATCTCATCTTGCAGAGGTTGCAGGAATTAGTTTGAGAACAATTCAGCGGATTGAAAAATCTGGAATAGCGTCACCTGAATCAGCTAAATCGATTTGCGCCTCGTACGATATCCAAATTGTTGACATTTGTGTGAGTGAACATTCAAAAGTTGAAGCCGCCCCTACTTTGTTAAGTGTGATAAAATTCAAAGTCGAACATATGGATAAAAAATCAGCGCTAATATCTTTTTTATTAGCATTCGTAATCGCTTTTGTTTTGACCTATTAATGTGTATAACAAGCGGGGCAAATTACATTTGGTTGGTTCCGCTTCACTTAATATAATTACCAACCACTATTTTATCCCTTAATAGGGTCTTAAATTATCAAAGGATTTCGACAAATGGAACTACAAAAAATTGCATTATTTGCGGTTATTCTTCTTTCAAGCTTCACTAGTTCAGCACAAACTGATGCAGAACGATCTTTATCTGTTGAATTAACAAAAGCGGTACTTGAAATTAATGGCAGTGCTCCTAAGAAATTAGATGAAGAAACAAGGTTAGACTCTGCCGCTACATTTAGTAGTTATATTATCTACAACAATACGTTAACTAATTACACTGCAGAACAGTTAGATATAAAGCTCTTTGATCCAATCATAGAAGAAACAGTAATTGGAAAGTTATGCTCAAACACCGCTTTAGTTGGTTTAATCGAAGGGGGGGTGACTATGGTTTATCGTTATCACGGAAAAAATGGTCAATTTATAACAGAACTTTCAAAAGATATGAGTACCTGCAAGAAAGCATAATAAAAGCTGAGCAGATTAAGGTAGCTTTATTAGGAAATTAATAAAGCTACCTTTTACTCACGCACTCGAAGCAGAGCTTGTGAAAATGCTTTAATTAGCGGTTCTTTGCCTACTTGTCGATGAGAAATCAAAGTGATATGCCGTTGATATTTTTCACCCTCTATCGGTAAAACTTTAATATCGCTAGTCACGTCTTCTAACCCATCCCATATTGGCATTAAAGAAACTCCCATTTCACGTTTCACCATCAGGACAATCGATTCCAATGCATCTATCTCGCATACTGATTTAGTTTGAATATTATGATCAATCAAATAAGTATCTGCAATGGCACCTCCCCAAGCAAAACGGTCATATTGAATATATGGTTTTGACAATAAAGATTCATTTACGCCAAGTTCATTCGATAAATTACAAATAAAACCAAGTTGTTCAGCGTAAAGAGGTTTCAGTTTTAAATATTTTGGAGTCGTAAATGGCGGCGTAACAATAATCACGACATCTAATTTTTTTGCGATAAGTTGTTGGTATAAATGCGCAGACGTTCCGGGGAATATTTGCAGAGTCAGCTTAGGGGCATTTACCGTTAAATAATGAATAGCACTAGGAAGTAACCCCGTAAGTACAGTCGAAATTGCACCCACTTTCAATTCACCGGTTAAGCCAGTTGCGTCGAGATCGCCCTGTAATGCATCAACTTCTTTGATTATCCGTTTTAACCTAGGTAATAGATTCAAGCATTCTGCGGTGGGTTTTGCACTATGTCCTTCACGATTAAGTAATTGACAGCCCATTGCTATCTCTAATGCCTTTATTCTTTGGCTAACAGCAGCAGAAGTTAACATTTGATTCCTGGCAGCAGCAGCTATAGAGCCGGTATCAACTACCTCAATTAAGCTTGATATAAAACGAATATCCAAAACAATTTTTTATGATGAAAACAAGAATAAGATAGTATTACTTTTGATGGTCGATTGCTACTTTATGAAAAATCATATTAATATTCAACAGGATCAACAATGCAAAAAACTATCTTCCATTTAGCAATAAATGTCTCCGACTTAAAAAAAGCCTGTGTTTTCTATGGGGGATTATTGGGGGCAGAACAAGGACGCAGCACAGATACTTGGGTCGATTTCAATTTTTTTGGACATCAATTATCCTTGCATATCGGCTTACCGTTAACTTCATCAGATACAGGGCAAGTGGATGGCATTGCCGTGCCTATGCCACACTTTGGTATTATTCTTCCTTTAAGTACTTGGAAGAAAATGGCCGAAAAACTCATTAAAGCAAATATTGAATTTATCATTCCGCCAACACAACGTTTCAAAAATACCTCTGGCGAGCAAAATACTATGTTCTTTCTTGACCCATTTGGTAATCCTATAGAATTGAAAAGTTTTCAAGACATTAACGAGGTCTTTAAACCATGAATATTATCGTTTTTATTAGCGAACTCGAAAAGAGCATTGAACAACAGTGGCTAACTTTGCTTAAGCAGAACTTAGTCAATGAAACGATATTACTACCGCCGCAAATTAGTGATGCTCAAGTGAAGGACATTGATATTGCAATAGTTGCCAACCCAAACCCCAAAGATTTAGCCAGATTCCATAACTTAGTTTGGATACAAAGTTTATGGGCAGGAGTAGAGCGGTTAATCAGTGAACCTCCTAATTCTCCGGTTAAAATTGTAAGATTGGTCGACCCTAAATTAGAAAAATCAATGGCTGAATCAGTGCTTTGCTGGACATTATATTTACAACGGAACATACCTGAATATGCTCTACAACAGCGGAAGCAACGATGGCATCAATTACCTTCTATATCGTCAGAAGAGCTTAGAGTAAGTGTATTAGGGGCAGGTAAACTTGGCTTGGCTGCTTTAGCTGCTCTTAATAAATTAGATTATCAAGTAAGTTGTTGGAGCCGAACACCAAAACAGCTTAGCGGCATTAAAAATTACACAAACTTTAGTGGCTTGCAATCAATGCTGGGCAAAACTGATATTTTGATCAACCTATTACCGTTAACATCACAAACTCATCACCTGCTTAATAAACAACTATTGAGCAAACTGCCAAAAGGGGCAAAGCTAATCAACTTTTCGCGCGGTGCAGTGATTGATACTCAAGGGCTATTAGCATTATTAGACAGTGCTCATTTATCCCATGCCGTTCTCGATGTATTCGAAAAAGAACCATTAACAACTACCAGCCCTATTTGGTCAAATCCAAATATCACAGTGCTACCGCACATATCAGCGCCAAGCAACATCAGTTCAGCTGTTATAGTTGTTGCGAAGAATATAAAAAGGTATCGTAAAAACCATGTTATTCCTGCATATGTGGATGTAAATACGGGATATTAGAGAATTAAGGGGTATCTTAAAGTTTAGGGACTATCACAAAACGTATTTAACATGTTCAATGCTCTCATTCGATGAAGCGTTTTTGTCGGTTATGAAAACCAATACAACTGTGCATCTTCACAAAGAATGAGAATTCTTGTGTCGTATTTCTAAGCTGTAATTAAATTGAGAGAGATTAGTTAAAACTGTTGCGTCAAAATTCGTGAAAAATTATAAAAAAACGGGCTAATGAACCTAAGGTCGCTTCAAGCTCTAAGTTGTCGTTGACCTTCCATCCGGTAGACATTAACTTTGTCACAAATACAATATTAACTTGTAGGCTAAAAAATTATTCTAATTAAATTTTGTATCGGTAACGGTGCAATTTAGACTGTTTAATGGCCCCCCTAACTTAGTTAATAATATTCTATGCATCATGAAAACCTTGTAGGCGCTTAATTCTAATTAAACGGCAAACAAGGAGAGGTTTTAAACTCTTATCATGATGCTATCTAATCAACTAATTAAGATCTAACCTCAGGTACATAATCTAAAAATGGTGAATAAGCTACAGGACTTTTTGGTTCATGAATAGGTTCTTTACCATATAGTTGTGCTAATTTCTTTTTCACTTCATCAGCCTTTGTTTGGTCATTTAACTTGTTATAAGCATGATATTTATCTGATAGATTGGCTATTTCAATCCTTTTGCCTGGTGATAATTTCAGAATTTCATCTGCGATATTAATAACTTGCTGGTAATCTTCTGCCGCCCAGTAAACATAGCTAAGAATTGATAAAGAACCCACTCTATGTTTAAGGCGCTGTTTGTGAGCAAAGCTCGTCATTAATTCAATAGCTTTATCTGCTTGTCCATTATGGCTATATGCTAACGCTATATGATGTTTGAAAAACTTAGCAGGAGTTGACTGCTCTGGAAACATTTCAGCATAAAGAGACAGTATTTCATCATAGCGCTCAAGTTTAGTTAATAAATTATTGAATAAAGTAAACTCTAAGCTTTTAAATTGATATTCTAGTGAATCAATGTCTAATACCTCTCTAGTATTGTGCCACTGATATAGCTCTGCATAAATATCATTTATAATATTTTTATCGTTACTCTTTGATTGCTCAGCAATAACCAAAACCTCATCAATTAATTTATTAAAATCAGCATGGTGTTCTGAATAAATTCTCATTTTAGGGCGTTTATGATTTTTCATTTCACTTACGTGCTTTACTTGCGTGCTTTGCTCTGAACCATGATTAACTGGTGTGCTGTTGATAGCTAGTGCAGAAAATGCGCTTAACGTTAATGTGATTACTGTGGTTATTAAATATTTAATTTTCATATTATGCATCCTTGACAGCCTTTTCAGGCGTTTGATATTGAAGTTACTAGATTGTTTAATTCCTAGTATAGGGTTGAATTTTTGTTGTTCTTTAGTTGATGTCAGCACTATATCTGCCAATCGATAGGCGTACTCTTTCTCTAACTCTACAGCGCATTTTTCATCGCAGCTTAATTCAATTTGTTCTCGTGCCTGTTTAGCCAAATAAAAGGCGATAGGGTTCCACCATAACAATCGTTGAGCAAGTGTAATTAACCACATCCATAGTGGATCATGTTGACGAATATGGTTTAACTCATGAGTTATAATGGTTTTACTATGCTCTGTATTGTAATTGTACGTAGCGAGCCAAATAGTTGGTTTGAAAATGCCTGTGGCCATACCAGGACCACAACCTTCAACAAGACAAATCGGAATATGCTGCTCTTTTTCGTTGATCTGAACTTGATGTTTATCAAATAAGTTCGGCAGTGGAGTTGAATTTCGTAACCAATGGTTGACTTGTCTGTTATATAACCAAATATCTTTAGCGATCAGCACTAAACCAATCAACAAGCTTAAAATAAGTACGCTTTCTAAAGAAAGAACAAAACCATCAAACCATGTAACAGATTGTGGTATATCGTTGATCAGAGTTACACTACTCAAGTTATTAACATCTCTAGTTTCTAGTAATTCGAAGATGAAAAGCTCTTGGGAATAAGCACTTATTTCCGTAGGAATAATACTATTTACTGGTAAGTTCAACAGCACCTTTTGCCAAGGTACTAACCACGAAAACAATGCGGTTATCAGTAGATAAAGTCTCAGCCTCGCAGGTGCATTCTTTAAAAAAATAAAGCTAATCATTACCAAAAAGCTGACGGTAACATTAGTTAATAAATAGTTTTCCATCGCTATTTTCCTTTGTTATTTTTTCTATCTTTTATATAGTTTTCTAAATAAGCGATATCATCGTCAGATAATTCATCATCTTTAAGTATTTGAGCAATGAGCTGGCTCGGTTTTCCTGAAAAAAAGCGTTTTACAAAATTTGGTAACAAGCTTTTTGAAATATCTTCAGGTGTGACTATCGGGCTATAGAAAATTGAACGACCAGAGGCTGGTTCTCGCTTTAACGCACCTTTATCTTCTAAACGGTCAATAATGGTTTTTACAGTGGTGTAAGCAGATTGTTTATCTAGGCAAATTAATTTATGTACTTGTGGTGACGAACAAGTTCCCTGTTGCCAAAAATGTTGCATAACGTCTAATTCAAATTCACTTAGCTTCATAATGATTCCTTTACTATCTACTACATTTGTAGATACTGACAACTACAAATGTAGTAGATAGTAAAGGGAGTTGTCAACTGTTTTTCAAAATATTAAATAGATACATTTTTGTGAAAGACTGGCTTTACTGTCAAAAGTATATAGAAACACGTTGTAGCAGAAAGTAGCCTAATGATTATATGCATGAATTTCCACTAATGGAGTTTTAAAACAACGAAAAGGCAAATCATTGATATTCATTGATTTATTGTATAATCTTTAGGGTGGTTAGTTGACATAACTAGGACGATTGCTAATTTGATAGTCATTTTCATAGCAAACATTCCAAAAATTAATTTGAGACTAATACCTGTGAAAAAGATAGTTATAGTTCGAAAAAATATCTATAACTGCTGTAAAGTCAGCCTTTCTAAAACTGCACTTTCGCGAACAAACCCTGCTCAATTGTGAGTGAGAGAAAAAATAATGTGAGTACAATTATTACTTTGGCCATGGTTTGTAGACTTGTCCTTTTAGGATAATTATTAATTGAAACCGTTATTTCATTGATTAAGTTAGCTTAATGCTATGCTAAATTAAGAACCTTTTATTACAGCTGTTGAATTTTTTCTTAAAAATAATTCATAAGGTTTGTTATCAACGGTAATAGTCATATTTTCATTAAGCTCTGTTTTGTTTTTTAGATAATTCCTGATTGAACAAATATCTTTAAAGTTTTTTATTGATTTCCCATCAACTTTCTCAATAGTATCCATTGCATTAATACTTTCTATGTTTTTATCGTTTGCATCCTTGAGGATAACTTTCCAAATGCCATTAACTAAATACAAAGATATGCCATAAGATATATCACGTTCTTTAATTGGCTGGTCATCAACCAAATTTAGCAGATATTCATCATTTATTGAGTTAATAATGAATTCATATTCATCAAAATAATCAATACCTAAGTATCCTTCATACTTAAGGTTATTACGCAATAAAACTCTTGATGAGGTGGGAAGTAAGTTTTTATTCTGCCGTAGAGTATAGGGATCTTTTGTATAGTAACTCGTTTGATTGTTGCCTAGACCTGTTGCTGACAATGATTGGATCCCCAGCAGCTTCTCAGCTAGAGCGTTTTGAAATTGATTGATATATTTTTTTTTCGATAACTTCAAACTGCTAGTAGAACCAAGATCTATTTTAGTGGTAATAGACTTTCCTTGAATTTCAAGTTCCGTAAGGGTTGTGTTATTACTCTTGAAGCGAGTGGTCAGTTTAACCCCTTCTGATTTAAAAGGAATAGAGGATATCTGGAGCGTCTTGGTTTGAAAATTTATTTTCCAATTTGATTTTCTTATAATCGACGCACCAATAATCCCATCAATTTCATCACAGGGTAAAAATGCTAAGGTGTTAACTAAATAAAAACCTGTACCCTTAAATATTTGTCCATTAATATCGACTGAATCAACAGTTGCTTCGCGTAATTTAGCACTTTTATTATTAGCATCTTTTGTTGAGGAAGAATTATCAAAATTAATCCCTGCTCGATTTGCAAAGCTTTGATTTACAGCACTATATGAAAAGCCATTATCGAATATAAAGGTTCCAACAACACCATTAATTTTGGCTTCTAGTACAATTAGTTGAGATGTCCTAGTAAATGGAATAGAGACAGGTTGTTGTTTAGCAGGTATCAAATAGCCTCTATTAAAGTCACTACTAATGGTACAACTACTGAGTATTATCAATGATGTAAGTAAAAAGTATAATTTATACATTCAGTCCTCGATAAATAATTTGGATGGCATCTAGTTTATAAGTTAATGAACATATTGTTATCAACATTAAATTGTTCTTCTATGTACCTTAATCATCTCTTATTCAATTGTCTTTATATTTTATAGTAAAATGACAATGCACTTCGGTTCTGACTGTTTTAAAGCTAAATTATTGCCAACAAGTTTAGCAGTCCTGGGTGTTACTTTTATTGTCAATCTTGGGTATTGGCAGCATAGATAGCGCTGTTAATAAAGAGCTTGTATTAACTAATATTACTAATAAAAATCAGCACAGCACTTACCTTAGATAAACTTGAAAGCAGCTTCAAAAGGGTGGCTTTGTGCCAGGAGCGGACTAACTTTCATATTAATCAATGTTAATACCTAAAGCATCTAAGTGTTCTACTAGTTCTGGAGCACCTACTAAAGTATCACTCACTCTTATTGTCGTTCCATTTTCAAAATACAATGCGTAATAAGCATTGTACACGCGATGGTTCACTTCGATTAAAGTGCTCCATTCCTCTATTTTAAGACCAGACCAAGGTGTATAGAACTCGATGTATTGGTCATCATATTTACCCTTAATCAAATACCCCTCACCGAAAAGAACAACAGCTCCACTTATTAAGAGAATTTCTAAGATGACTAGCCAAGCGACACTATCATCTCCAGCAAACCGCCCAGTAAGATAACCGGAGAAAATAAGCAGAGCAAAGCATGCACTCAAAACTCCAAAAAAAGCCAAGAGCTTTCTAGATTTAAGCTTTCCAGATTCTACTTTTCCTTTAAATAGAGTTGGATAAAGAGAGACTAAAATCACAGCCACTATTGTTATCCACCCCTCTTTTACTATATCTAACTCCAACAATTCACTTATCCCTTTTGATTTACTAAAAGTACCAATATGAGACATTAGTGCCCCCCATTGAACTATGCTTCTTTACTCCTTTAGATATTCTACCCATGCCCTAGAATATCTAAAGCCCTAAAAGATAAAATCAATAGGCTGATTTTATTAATAATGTTGAATCTAAATTTCAGGTTTACCTGCAACCATAAAACTAAACGAAACCAACGGTTTCAGTAGTGATGTTTCTTGAGCTAAATCGAAGCTTAAGTCATAAAGTTGAGACTCAGTCAGAAGTTGTTGATACTGAAAAGTATAAACGATCACTTCGTGCGGCTACTGACTCTAGGGCTTGCTTCACTAACGGCAGCTCCAAATTTTAAAGCGGCCGTTAGCATCAATAATTCCTCTATGACTTCTGAACCGACAAAACGTACATTGTACTGATTAAAGTACTTTAGCTTTTTTAGAAAGAATAATAGACTGCCAACGATGCATGGATTTTATTTACATTAATTGTACAAAAAATATAAATAGCAAATTTCTAATGTTAATTTTGGCTATATGACTTAAAACGATTTTTTATCAGACTCTATCAAACGACAGCATTGATATAATATGTCTCGCTAGTTATTCTTAAGACGTATTAAGTTTTAAATGAAGTTATAATTTCATTTTACTATGTTACGCATATCAAAGGAGTAAATATGTATTTTTGGGATATTGAATCACTGAAGCATGACCTAGTTAATGGAA
>Ga0209292_1002572_pt1 | contig 20768 bp, 18 predicted proteins | sample GOMGulsemesocosm_2_FD_184634 | JGI IMG/M metagenome (GOLD analysis project Ga0209292, IMG submission 184634) | Methane-oxidizing microbial communities from mesocosms in the Gulf of Mexico - GOM9C Gulf of Mexico (SPAdes) (version 2) | ecosystem: Environmental > Aquatic > Marine > Cold seeps... | reverse complement strand
TGTATTATTTGCAAAAATGAAGAAAGTAAAATAGAAGCATGCTTACAGTCGGTCTCTTGGGCGGATGAAATAGTGGTTGTTGATTCAGGCAGTACTGATAGAACGCTTGATATTGTAAAAAAATATACAGATAAGGTGTTTGTACGAGAAGATTGGCCTGGCTTTGGTGAACAGAAACGTCGTGCCGAAGCATTAGCCAGTAATGATTGGATATTTTCAATTGATGCTGATGAAGTTGTTCCCGAAACATTAGCGTTAGAAATTCAAACTGCATTAAAAAGTGCGAATGTTGAACAGGTATTAAGTGTCAACCGATTGACTCATTTTTGTGGTGAATTTGTTTATCACAGCGGCTGGTATCCAGATAAATTACCGCGTATATATAATCGCAGCCGCTATCGCTATAACCAAAAAATGGTGCATGAGTCGTTGGAATGCAAAGGCGCACCAATTATCGACTTACAACATAATTTGTTGCATTATACTTTTTCTGATCTAAGCAGTTATTTACAAAAACGCACGCGTTACGCAGAAGCGTGGGCGCAAGAAAAGAATAATAAAGGTAAAAAAGGTTCGTTACTGAATGGTTTAGTTGCAGCTGTTTTTGCGTTTACTCGCCATTACTTTTTACGTTGTGGCTTTTTAGATGGCCGAATTGGTTTTTTGATCGCGGCAATACAGTTTCAGTATACTTTTAACAAATATGCATTATTGAAATTTAAAAATATCAATACTAAACCAGAACCAAAAGATTAATGTAACCTGCCCCCAAATGGCATTTGCTACTGAATTTGATAGGTTGATAATGAGAATATTAGCATTTCCTGGCTTTGCCAATGCGTACAATAGCGTTCGCCCTGAAGTTGAAACATTTATTGGTCTTGCTAATAAAGGCCATGACGTAACCGTGATGATACCTGAAGGCTCAAATGCCTTGCGTTATTATCAAGATGCTGGCATAAAGGTGCTATTCGGTTATCCGAAGCGTAAAGTATGTTTAGAGGCAATAAAGGCCTTGTATGCAGAGTTAAAACTGCATGATTATGATGTCGTTTATGCGACAAACTCTAAAACCATCCCCAATGCGGCATTTGCGTGTATCGGTTTACCCGTTAAGTTAGTCGCTTATCGTGGTACTACCGGTGGTTTATACCGACATGATCCAAGTGCATATTTGACTATTTTACACCCACGTTTAGACGGTGTTATTTGTGTATCAGAAGCGGTAAGACAAGATATTTTACAACAAGTTTGGAAAGGCAAAGATCAGGTCGTGACTATCCATAAAGGGCATAACCTTGATTGGTACCAGCATACGGCGGCAGATCTTAGCGAATTTGGCGTAACTGATAACGATTTCACTGTGGTGTGTGCTTGTAATGTTCGTCCAAGCAAAGGTATTGAAGTCATGTTGACCGCGGCAGAGCAGCTGACCGATTTGACTAACTTCCACTTGTTGTTAGTCGGTAAAGGGCTTGATCAAGAACCTTACCGTAGTTTGATTGCGCAGCATCCGATGAAAGATCGGATCCATGTAACGGGTTATCGTAAAAATGCGCCTGAAATCATTACTGCCTGTGATGTACTTGTACAACCGTCGATCAGTGGTGAAGGTTTACCCCGAGCGGTCATGGAGGCTATGTCATGTGGTACTCCGACAATCGTGACGACAACGGGTGGAGGTAAAGAAGTTGTCGTCGATGGCACGACGGGATTCATCGTACCAGTAAAAGATGCGAATGCTATTGCTGACAAAGTACGTTTTTTCCATCGTAATCCACAAGCGATTACTGAGTTTGGTGTAGCAGGTAAAGCAAAATTAGCGAACGAGTTTTCAATCAAGAATACTGTCGATAAATTTGAGAAATATTTTCAACAGCTATAATTTCCTTGCGTATTTTGCATTTAATCCCCCTCGTCCTACTTTTATAAAAGAGTAAGGAAAGGGGGATTTTAGTATCTGCTTAAAAGCGGTATAATTATTGCCTATATTAAATGACATGCTGATTTTTTGACATTCGGGAATTATATCTGAACATGCGTTTAGTCTCGTTTTTCTCGTGCTAAAGAAGGATAAATATGTTCAACAACAAATCCATTCTCATCACCGGCGGCACTGGCTCTTTTGGTAAAAAATACACCAAAACCATTCTTGCTAATTACAAACCAAAACGTTTAATTATTTTATCGCGTGATGAGCTCAAGCAGTTTGAAATGCAGCAAGAGTTTAATGATCCATGTATGCGTTACTTTATCGGTGATGTGCGTGATGCTGAGCGTATGATGCAAGCGATGCAAGATGTGGATTTTGTGATCCATGCTGCCGCGTTAAAGCAAGTACCAGCGGCAGAATATAACCCGATGGAGTGCATTAAAACTAATATTCACGGTGCAGAAAATGTCATTAAAGCGGCGATTGCTAACAAAGTAGAAAAGGTAATCGCGTTATCAACAGATAAAGCGGCTAATCCGATTAATTTATACGGTGCAACCAAATTGGCCTCGGATAAGTTGTTTGTTGCGGCCAACAATATGGTGGGTAGTGGTCCAACCCGTTTTGCTTGCGTGCGTTATGGTAATGTTGTTGGCTCGCGTGGTTCCGTGGTGCCTTTCTTTAAAGGTTTGCTAGAAAAAGGGGCGGAATCATTACCTGTGACTCATCCAGATATGACGCGTTTTTGGATCACGTTACAAGACGGTGTTGATTTCGTACTGACTAACTTTAAACGTATGCAGGGCGGCGAAATATTTATTCCGAAGATTCCTTCTGTGCATATTATGGATTTGGTTGCGGCTTACGCACCTGGTATTAAAACCGAGATCATTGGTATTCGCCCGGGTGAAAAGTTACATGAGATTATGTGCCCAGCAGATGATTCGCATTTAACCTTAGAATTTGCTGATCATTATGTTATCTGCCCAACGATTATATTTTTTGGTCAGGATATTGATTATGGCTTAAACCGGTTAGGTGAAAAAGGTCAAGCCGTAACACAAGGTTATGAATACCATTCCGGTAATAACCCTGATTTTCTGAATATTCAGCAGATCCGTGATTTTGATCGTCAAGCTGAGCTGTAAGGAATAGTATTGTTATGATCCCTTATGGTAAGCAGGATATTAACCAGCAAGACATTGATGCGGTCATTGCTGTATTACAATCCGATTTTCTCACCCAAGGCCCGCAAGTCCCTTTGTTTGAACAAGCTCTGATCGCGCATACTGACACTGACTATGCCGTGGCTTGTAATAGTGCAACATCGGCCTTGCATCTTGCTTGTTTAGCATTAGATCTTGGAGAAGGGGATTGGTTATGGACCACCCCTATAACCTTCGTCGCCTCGGCTAATTGTGGACTATATTGTGGTGCAAAAGTTGATTTTGTGGATATTGATCCTGCGACTTATAACCTCTGCCCTGATGCGCTTGAGAAAAAGCTCATTATAGCTAAAGCACAAAACAAATTACCCAAAGTTGTTATTCCTGTGCACTTGTGTGGTCAATCCTGTGATATGGCCGCTATTCATGCATTATCATTACAATATGGTTTTAAGATCATTGAAGACGCTGCCCATGCCATTGGTGGTTCGTATCAGGGGAAACCGATTGGTTGTGGTGAGTATGCAGATATTACCGTATTTAGCTTTCATCCGGTGAAAATTGTCACCACCGCAGAAGGTGGCGCGGCGTTGACGAATCAACGTGCATTAGCAGATAAAATGATTCTGTTACGCAGCCATGGCATTACTCGCGATCCGGCATTAATGCAAGGAGAGTCCGATGGCGCTTGGTATTATCAACAAGTCGAACTTGGCTTTAATTACCGTATGACAGAATTGCAGGCTGCACTGGGTGTGTCGCAAATGCAGCGACTTGATGCGTTCGTTACTGCGCGGCATTACCTTGCACAGCGTTATAACTCGTTACTCAGTAAGTTACCTGTTACAACGCCTGTTCAGCTAGATAATACCTATTCAGGTCTGCATTTATATGTTATTCGTCTACAGTTAGACCGAATTTCGTTAACACATCGAGATGTTTTTGATGTATTAAGAGCCAATGGCATCGGTGTTAATTTGCATTATATACCGGTTCACTTACAGCCTTATTATCAACAGATGGGATTTAAACAAGGTGACTTTCCTGCCGCAGAACATTATTACCAAGATGCTATTTCATTACCGATGTTTCATACTATGACGGAGCAGCAACAAGATGAAGTTGTGTCTGTCCTAACGCGTATTTTATTACCTAGTGTGGTTGAAATATAATGAGAGTAGCAATGATCCCAGCCCGTGGTGGCAGTAAGCGAATTCCTCGTAAGAATATCAAGTTATTTCATGGTAAACCTATGATTGCTTATTCAATTGAAGCCGCGCAAAAATCCGGTTGTTTTGATAAAATAATCGTGTCGACCGATGATCTCGACATTGCTGATATAGCTAGGCATTATGGTGCCGAAGTCCCCTTTATCCGTCCAGCTAATATTGCTGATGATTACGCGACCACCATGGATGTCATTCAACATGCGATAGGATGGTGTGAATCACAAAATATAACCGTCGATTTACTTTGCTGTATTTATGCCACAGCGCCATTTATATCATCGAATGATTTATCTGCGGGGTTAGAAGCTGTATCAGAACGTAATATTGATTATGCATTCAGTGCTACTTCTTTTGCTTTTCCCATTCAACGTGCTATTTCATTGAGCGAGAATGGCTCTGTGAAAATGTTCCAGCCTGAGCATTTAAATACGCGTTCTCAAGACTTACAAGAAGCTTTCCACGATGCTGGTCAATTTTATTGGGGTAAGGTATCTGCATTTAAAGTAGGAAAGCCATTTTTCTCTTTATCTTCAAAAGCTGTCTTGATACCGCGAAAAAGGGTGCAAGATGTGGATACTTTGGAAGATTGGGAATTTGCTGAAGCGTTATATGCGGTCATGAAGGTTTAATGTGAATATCGTCATTCGTACCGATGCGTCGGTGCATATCGGTAGTGGTCATGTAATGCGCTGTTTAGTATTAGCACAAGGGCTAGTACGGCAGGGCCATCAGATGAGTTTTGTTTGTCGCCCGCAAGCGGGAGATTTGGTTGCTTTCATTGAAAGTAAAGGTTTCCCTGTTTATAAATTAGTGGAACCAAAAATTGAATTGCTCCCTGAGAGTAGCGCTGATTATGTGGCCTGGTTGCAAGTACCTTGGCAGCAAGATGCGCAAGATTTGTTAACACTGGTGACGAATGCTGATCTGGTTATCGTCGATCATTATGCGTTGAATGCAAACTGGCAACAGTGCATACAACAAACATTGAATTGTAAGATCATGGTCATCGATGACTTAGTACGTAATCACCATGCGGATCTAATTTTAGATCAAACATTATTACGCTGCAGTGACGAATATCAGCCCGCTCACGATGATACTAAGGTATTAACTGGTTGTGAGTTTGCATTATTAAATCCACTATTTAGCTATTATCGTGAGCAAGTATTAACAGATGATAAGCTCTCCCTCAGACCCAAATTATTATTAAGCATGGGCGGAATAGATCAACCTAATGCGACCTTGCAGGTTTTAACCGCGCTTGCTGCAATACCTGCGTTAGCCCGGCCTTTCGTTACTGTGTTATTAGGGCCTCGTGGACCCCATTATCAGCAAATACAGGCATTCTGTCAGCAGCATAGTGATTGGATCACACATTTAAACTTTGTTGATAACATGGCAGAATTAATGCTGCAACATCAAGTCGCTATTGGTGCGCCAGGCACCACCACTTGGGAAAGAGCCTGTTTGGGATTACCGAGTATTATTATTCCATTGGCTGAAAATCAGCGGACCATCAGTCGTAATCTAGTTGCTGTGGACGCGGCGTATAAGGTTGAACTCGAAGATATAGCTCAGCGGTTGATGCTAACTTATCAGCGGTTATTACAGAATTGGTTCGTGTTGAGAGAGAATAACCTTAAGTTATGTGATGGGTTGGGATTGAACCGGGTATTACAGGCTATTGAAAATTTAGATAGTACTGTTCATTTAGATAGCTCTGCACATGTCAATGGGACGTCATGTCTACAGTTACGCCGTGCTGCACTGACGGACATTAAACCGGTGTTTGATTGGCAATGTCACCCGCACACGCGGCAATATGCGTTAAATAAACGAGTGCCGAGCTGGTCTGAACATCAAACTTGGATGATTAATAAGCTCAGTCAGCATCAAGATTATTTTTATATTATTACCATATCAGATACATCTTTTACATTTTCTGCATTAAGCCATAAGCAGGTTCGCCATGGTATCAGCGTCGGCGTAGTGCGTTTAGATAGAATAAATACAGCTGAATACCTGCTGTCTATTTTTATTGACCCTGCTTATTATGGTCAGGGTATTGCTAAGCGAGCACTAACATATTTGGATGAGCTACACCCAAATATCACTATCCATGCTAAAGTAATGATGGCGAACACGGCTTCACAGCAACTATTTAATCAGGCTAATTATCAACGCTTAACGGCGGAAACTTTTGTCCGTTATCCACTGTCTTAAACGGCTATTTCTCCTTTTATCGAAGAGTATTTTTTAACATCATGACTGAGCAGTATATTACTATCGATGGTCGCAAAATTGGCCCCAACTTTTCGCCCTATATTATAGCCGAACTATCGGCAAATCATAATGGTGATATCAATCGTGCTTTTGCAATCATGGAAGCTGCAAAAAAGGCGGGTGCTGACGCGATAAAATTACAAACTTATACTCAAGATACGATAACGATGGATTGCGACAGTGATGAGTTCCAAATCAAGGGGGGGTTGTGGCACGGACAAAGTTTATATCAGTTGTATACCAGTGCGCATATGCCGTGGGAATGGCACCAACCATTATTTGCGAAAGCGAAAGAACTCGATATTACTATTTTTAGTTCGCCTTTTGACTTTACTGCTGTGGATTTATTAGAAGAACTGGATGCGCCAGCGTATAAAATTGCCTCATTCGAGATTGTTGATTTACCTTTAATTAAACGGGTTGCGCAAACCGGTAAACCGATGATTATTTCAACCGGCATGGCAGATCAAAGCGAGATTGAACTCGCGATACAAACAGCTAAAGATAATGGCTGTGATGAGTTGGTTGTATTGCATTGTGTGAGTGGTTACCCAGCGCCCGCAGCACAATATAATCTACGCACGATTGCCGATATAGGTCAACGTTTTGACGTGCTAGCAGGGTTATCTGATCATACCATTGATAATGCAACCGCGGTTGTTTCTGTTGCTTTCGGTGCTTGTGTGATTGAAAAACACGTGACTTTAGATCGGAATGCGGGCGGTGCGGATGATAGTTTTTCTCTTGAACCAGATGAATTAGCTCGGCTTTGTCGTGATACCTATACCGCTTGGCAAGCGATGGGGAATGTAAATTATGAGCGCACACCAGCAGAGCAAGGTAATGTTAAATTTCGTCGCTCGTTATATGCTGTTAAGGATATTGCCGCTGGTGAGTTACTTACAGCGGATAATGTTCGCAGTATTCGTCCTGGTTTTGGTTTAGAACCAAAGTATTATGACCAAGTATTAGGAAAAAAAGCTAACGTTATAATATCTAAAGGTACGGCGCTGAGTTTTGGGCTAATAAGTTAGAGGAACGGTTAGTATTGTGAATCTTATATGCACTAACTGCGTTTACAGCTAGTGTATATATTTTATTATTAATCCAATAATGACTCAAAGTATTTAATATGCTCATCAACTGTGCGTTCAGCAGTGAATAGCTCGGCCAAACGTTGTTTACAAGCCATAGACATATCGCTGACAACCGCTTCGTTGCTATATAAATATTCAATTTTATCTGCGATGGCTAATGCATCTTTGACTGGTACAACACAGCCATTAACACCATCTATTACAACTTCTTTACTACCGCCAGTTACAGTCACAATTGAAGGAACGCCATAACTCATCGCTTCCATTACCGCTCTTGGTAATCCTTCACCACTGATTGAGGCTTGAACTAAAATATTACACGCAGCCATTAATTCTGGTGCATCAGTACGGTAGCCGGTAACGTGGATACGATTACCTAATGTAGAGTTTTTGATTGCACTAAGGTAAGGTTCTTTCTCCATGCCTGAGCCAACCAGTAATAGATGGAAATTGTTTAAATGGGCAACTTTATTTACTGCTTCAAGTAATACTGATAAACCTTTAGTTGGTCTAACATTAGCAACCGCAATAGCAACGAAAGCCCCCTCTGGAATACCAAATTCAGAGAGATCGCCAGGTTGGGACTGGTACCAAGCCGGATCATGACCTTTATAAATCGTGACTACTTTATCCTTGTTTTTCCATACTTGCGCTTGAATATCTTCGGTCACTGCATTAGATACACAAATGATACCGTCAACGCGAGGGTGTAAGTGGGTTAGGTAAGCACTTGGATCATGGCGATATAATCCGCCTGTAGTACCTCGATAATTAACCATTTTTACAGGGAAACCGATACACGCAAACGCGGCGTTTGGAATTGTTTTAGAGTTTAGTGCATAAACAATATCGTAATCACCTGTACGTAATTCAGCTCTGATCATTTTAATTGTGTTTAAACAGATTTTTTTGGTCGGGTATTGTTCAATCACCTTGATCCCAAGGTTTTCAAAAATTGGCGTGTAAGCAGAGTTTGGTCGTGTAAATACCGTTAAGTCATGACCTTTATTCGCAAGACCTATGGTTATCATGACCTCTGGTCGAATTGCATTTGAAGTCTTGAGATAATCGCCCACAACCAAAATTTTCATATACAGCCTTATTTAATATAAATTACGGAATTAAGCAGGAGATAATAACATATTGTACATTCTCACAGATAGAGTCGACTACGAAATTCATACAGATTTAATAATTGTATCGTATTAAGGTGATGTTGTTTGGCTATAGTTATTATTTTACTGTTAGAATATAAGGATATATTATTTATTTCCACCCCTAATCAGGTCGACACCATGAACATTACCATTGCAGGTACGGGTTACGTTGGTTTATCAAATGCTGTGTTATTAGCACAACATAATCATGTGATAGCTCTAGATATTATTACCGAAAAAGTAAACCTTATTAACGATAAAAAATCACCTATCTCAGATAATGAAATCGAAGATTTCCTCGTTAATAAAGAACTTGATCTTACTGCAACAACTGATAAGCAACTTGCTTATAGCAATGCTGATTATGTGATTATCGCAACGCCAACTGATTATGATGTGGTAAATAACTATTTTAATACCAAATCAGTAGAGGCGGTAATTAAAGATGTAATGGCGATTAACCCAAATGCGGTTATGGTGATTAAATCGACGGTACCTGTTGGTTATACCAAAGAGGTCAAACAGCGCCTAGGTTGCGATAATATTTTGTTCTCACCTGAGTTTTTACGTGAAGGCAGTGCCTTATACGATAACCTACACCCTTCACGTATTATTGTTGGTGAACAGTCTGAACGTGCACAGGTTTTTGCTGAGCTGTTAATGCAAGGTGCGGTTAAAACTGACATCGATGTGTTGTTTACTGATTCGACTGAAGCGGAAGCGGTTAAGCTGTTCTCTAACACTTATTTGGCGATGCGGGTGGCTTATTTCAATGAACTGGATAGTTATGCCGAGACTCACAGTTTAAATACCCGTCAGATCATACAAGGTGTAGGTTTAGACCCGCGTATTGGTAGCCATTATAATAATCCGTCATTTGGCTATGGTGGCTACTGCTTGCCAAAAGATACCAAGCAATTACGTGCGAACTATGAAAATGTACCAAACAGTTTAATCAGTGCTATTGTTGATGCTAATTCGACACGTAAAGATCATATCGCTGATGCTATTATTGCTAAAAAACCGCAAGTGGTTGGTGTTTATCGTTTGATTATGAAATCAGGTTCGGATAATTTCCGTGCTTCATCGATTCAAGGCATCATGAAACGAATCAAAGCGAAAGGTATAAAGGTCGTGGTATATGAGCCTGTATTGACTGAGAATGAGTTCTTCAAATCACCGGTACTGACAGATCTGAATGAATTTAAAGCACTTTCTGATGTCATAGTATCGAACCGTTTAGCGGACGAACTGCTTGATGTTGCGGATAAAGTCTATACTCGAGACCTATTTGGTAATGATTAGATTGATAACGATTAAAATTGCACTTATTATCCGAATTCAGGAAATGAAAAACAAATGAAATATTTAATTACTGGCGCGGCTGGATTTATTGGTTCTCGCTGTGCAGAGCTATTATGTCAACAAGGTCATCAGGTTATAGGTGTTGATAATCTAAATGATTATTACGATGTGAATTTAAAGTTTGCTCGGTTAGCTAATACGAAGAAATCGGAGTCATTTACTTTTATTGAGTTGGACCTTGCCGATCGTGACGGTGTCGCAGCGTTATTTTCTGAACATCAATTTGATCGCGTGATCCACCTTGCTGCCCAAGCCGGCGTACGTTATTCCATTGATAATCCAATGGCGTATGCCGACAGCAATTTAACCGGTTTTTTAACTGTATTAGAAGGCTGCCGTAATAATAAAGTGAAGCATTTGGTTTATGCATCATCAAGCTCGGTTTATGGGTTAAATAACAAAACCCCGTTTAGTACCAGTGACAGTGTTGACCATCCTATCTCACTTTACGCGGCATCAAAAAAATCGAATGAATTAATGGCACATACCTATTCACATTTATATAGCGTCCCGACAACTGGCTTACGCTTCTTTACTGTGTATGGTCCTTGGGGTCGCCCAGATATGGCGTTATTCAAGTTTACCAAGGCAATTATTGCTGGCGAAACTATTGATGTGTATAACAATGGCGATATGTTACGTGATTTTACTTACATTGATGATATCGTTGCTGGAGTATTACAAATTCAAGCTGTGATACCAACACCGGATGCGAACTGGAAAGTTGAAACAGGTAGCCCCGCAACCAGCAGTGCGCCTTATCGAGTGTATAATATTGGTCATGGTAGTCCGGTTAAACTAATGGATTATATTGAAGCGTTAGAAGACTCTTTAGGTATTAAAGCCAAGAAAAACTTTATGCCTATGCAGCCGGGTGATGTCTACGCGACGTATGCCGATACCCAGGATTTATTTGAAGTTACTGGTTACACATCGAAAGTAAAAGTACAAGAAGGCGTGAAAGCCTTTGTCGATTGGTATCGTGACTTTTATAACGTGTAAACGACACCGTATATAAAAAATACTGTATATAAGTACAAAAAGGATAAGACTTTGAAGCAAACCAAAATAACGAAAGCGGTCATTCCCGTTGCAGGCTTAGGTACGCGCATGCTACCTGCAACCAAAGCGATCCCAAAAGAGATGTTACCAGTAGCAGATAAACCACTTATTCAATACATAGTAAATGAATGCGCAGCTGCGGGTATTACCGAAATTGTGCTGGTTACGCACGCTTCTAAAAATGCCATCGAAAACCATTTTGATACTTCATTTGAATTAGAATCGACGTTAGAGCACCGAGTTAAACGTCAATTATTAGCAGAAGTACAAGCAATTGCACCAAAAGGTGTAACGATCATGCATATCCGTCAAGGCGTCGCGAAAGGGTTAGGGCATGCAGTATTGTGCGCCAAACCGATTATTGGTGATGAACCGTTTGCGGTAGTATTACCTGACGTTCTGATGGATGAAGTCAGTGCAGATTTAAAAACTGAAAACTTAGCTAGTATGATGCGCCGCTTTAATGAAACCGGTTTTAGTCAGATCATGGTAGAACCTGTACCAATGAGCTTAGTGTCTGGTTACGGTGTTGCTGATTGTGGTGGTGTTGAGCTTAGCGCGGGTGAATCAACTAAGATGACCGCGGTGATTGAAAAGCCAGCACAAGATAAAGCGCCGTCAAACCTTGCTGTTGCAGGACGTTATGTATTACCGGCTGCGATCTGGGATCTACTTGCTCGCACAGCGCCTGGTGCAGGTGATGAGATTCAGCTAACGGATGCGATTGATGACCTGATGAAATTACAAACGGTTGAAGCTTTCCACATTAGCGGCAAATTACATGATTGTGGTTCAAAATTAGGTTATATGAAAGCATTCATTGAGTATGGCTTACGTCACCCTGAAGTAGGCGATGATTTACAAGCATTTATTAGTGGCTTGAAATAACACGTGAGTTTGAAATTATAATGTTATGAAACAAAGGGCAGTTTACTGCCCTTTGTTGTATCTAAATAGGGATTAATCTAATTCAGTTTCTAACCAATCTGAATCTAGCTGTGCGAATGCTAATAGCAATTCTACTACCGCCGCATAAAATCCAAATTTATCACAGTCTTTTACCTTCATTTCAAAATCACCTAACCAGTTAAGTAAGTGAGTTTGTAAGAAGTCATACTGCATTGCGAAGTTCGCGCGGATCTGCGCTTCTGATTCCGAATCTAAAGTTTTTAAGATCAAGTTACCCATGAAATCTAACTGAATCGCAATGTGATCGGCAGGCTCGCTGTATTTATCACTGATATTGATGTTGTGCTTATCGAGTAGCGTAATCATTTTTTGATACGCTTCTTGCATCAAGTGACCTTCTTCACTAGTGAACACCGACTCATACGGGGGCGCAGATGATTTACTGTTACCTAAAAATACTTGTGCATAGTCTGCACATAACTCTAAACGTGCGTCCTTACGTAGGTTTGCTGCCGCTAATGAACTGATTAGCTTTTCAACAGAAACCGTTAACGCGGGGGTTGCAGCTAAGCCTTGTAAGAAACCTTGGATTTCAGCTGACTGGTATTGACCGAGTTGCTCATCAGATAATTCAGTTGCAAGTGTGGTTGAAAGCCACCAGTAGATCTCTGAACGGGTTTGGCATAATTGGGTTAGTTCATCCATTGTGTTCTCCAAATGGGAATGAGTGCTGTAATTGTGCCGTATTATAGCGAATAAATTTAACCGAGGAGTCAGTTTTGATCAAAGTTAAATTAAAATGCAGTCTTTTCACGCAAAATTGAAATTTTCTCAAGTCTTTCTAGTAGGAACTTGGTATTACTCGCGTTACAATGTGGCCGAAATTTAGTTTACAAACCAACTTGTATTATCTCAATCAGGAGAAAACGGATGTTTACACGTGATATGAATATAGCTGACTATGATGCAGAATTATGGGCAGCAATGACACAAGAAGTAACTCGTCAGGAAGATCATATCGAGCTTATTGCTTCAGAGAACTATACAAGCCCACGCGTAATGGAAGCTCAAGGCTCTCAGCTTACAAATAAGTATGCAGAAGGCTACCCAGGCAAACGCTACTATGGCGGTTGTGAGTATGTTGATATTGCTGAGTCTTTAGCAATTGAACGTGCTAAGCAATTGTTTGGTGCTGATTACGCGAATGTACAACCACACTCTGGTTCACAAGCAAATGCTGCAGTTTATATGGCATTAGTTAAACCAGGTGATACTGTACTAGGCATGAGCCTTGCTCATGGTGGTCACTTAACACACGGTGCAAGCGTAAGCTTCTCGGGTAAAATTTACAACTCAGTTCAGTATGGTATTAACCCTGAAACGGGTGAGCTAGATTACGCTGAAGTTGAAGCGTTAGCAATTGAACATCAGCCAAAAATGATTGTTGCTGGTTTTTCTGCATACTCGGGTGTTGTTGATTGGGCTAAATTCCGTGAAATCGCTGATAAAGTTGGTGCTTTCTTATTCGTTGATATGGCACACGTTGCAGGTTTAGTTGCTGCTGGTCTATATCCAAACCCAATGAAACATGCGCATGTTGTGACAACAACGACGCATAAAACATTAGGCGGTCCACGTGGCGGCCTAATCCTTGCCCAAGCAGATGAAGTGATTGAGAAAAAATTAAACTCAGCTATTTTCCCTGGTGGTCAAGGTGGTCCTTTGATGCACGTTATCGCTGCTAAAGCGGTTGCATTTAAAGAAGCGATGGAACCAGAATTTGCAGTTTACCAACAAAATGTACTTGATTGTGCGAAAAGCATGGTTGCAGTATTACAAGAACGTGGTTTCAAGATCGTTTCTAACGGTACTGAAAATCACCTATTCTTAGTTGATCTGATTGGCAAAGAATACTCAGGTAAAGATGCAGATGCTGCACTGGGTAATGCACATATCACAGTAAACAAAAACTCGGTACCAAACGATCCACGTTCACCATTTGTTACATCTGGTCTACGTATCGGTACGCCTGCACTGGCTCGCCGCGGTATCCCTGCAGATAAAGCTGGCGAACTGGCTGGTTGGATGTGTGACGTATTAGATAACATCGGTAATGAAGATGTAGCTGCAACAGTACGTGCTAACGTACAAGCGCTATGTGCTGAATACCCTGTATATAAATAGTCTGTATACAAGTAATTAAATGTGTAGACCGTAAATGATACTAACTTTAATCAGAGTTTAAGTTTGTCATTTACGGTTTTTTTGTGCCTAAAAATTAATGTCTTTACCATATCCCATACCTGCTCATACTCCAAATCATGCTATTTCCATGCTTTATTATTACATCAGGATCATATGATCAGCTGTTAGTTTCATGAACAGTGATTAATGCCGTTTCGTAGACCAAGGATGGGAAATATGATGAATAAATTTTTATTAAAAAATGCTGTAAATAAAATATTCCTGCAAATATGTAAAGGAATAAGCATTACAGTATTTGCCGTTGTAGTGACTGGTTGTAGTTCTGTTGATGTATTAACTAAAACTGAAAACGGTGCATCTTATGAATATCAACTCGGTCAATTTGACACGATAGAGGTGGTTGATATGGCGCAGGAACATTGTGGTAAGTATGGTAAGAATGCAGAGCTAACTAATCGTTACTCTGACGCTAACCGCATATTCAATACACTTATATTTAATTGTAGTTAGCATATTTAATTTCTTAGTTGTGAAGCCGACGAGATTAAATTTAATGAGAGAGTTTTAAATCACACTGGTGGGTGTTAACATGTTTTTAACATTTCATCCTGTTTGCGGTTAGGTAGTTATAGATGGATGACATAAATAGCTAAATAAATATTGAGATAGAATTCTCAAGTTTGGCGATAAATAGAGTGAGGTATAAAGGATGATGCTGAATTCAATAAGTAATTACAAGCGGTTAATATTAGCGTTAGTATGCGGCTCAATGAGCTATTCTACCTTTGCTAAAGTATATAGCTGGCGCGATACTGATGGTGCAATGCATTATAGTCAGTTTCCACGTCAGATTGTGGAAAAAAATGCGGCGCAGAGTCGCGCTAGTCGTAAGCCTGTCGTAATGAATGATATCGTAAACGATTTATCTGCAACCCCAAATAGTAACTTATTGGATGGGCTTGATGATATTATTGCTCATGCGAACGTGGAACGCCAAGTTGAAAAAGTACTGACGCGTAGTGATCCTCAGTTGGTTTTAATTGAACAACAACTCTTACGTAAGCAGGCGCAGCAACGTGCACTGGTTATTGCAAAACAAACAGCACTTGAAAAAGAGAAAGCCCTTGTTGCGGCAAATAATATCATTGAAGTAAATCATATAAAACCGAAGAAAAAATTACCTAGAAATAGTTTCATGGCAGGGATCCATAAGCGCGCTTATGGTAATGCAGTGACAAAAGCGGATGATATACAGATTATTACACAGACACCGCTTGCATCCACAACGGCAAAAGGTTCAACCGTTATTGAGAATGTTGCCGTAAAGCAACAACATAATAAATTCTTAGCTGAAATCCAGAATAAATTAAAACGTCAGTATGCACCGCAAGCAGTTCAAGTTTCTCCAAACATTGCACCTATAGTCGTTGTTAATGCTAAACCTTTGATTAAGCCTGTCGAGTTAATGCCTGCATCAACATATATCTTAGAGCCAGTTGACGCTACCATGGTGTCTTCAGCTATGGTAACTGTTGATGTGCCATTAGTTGAGCAAGTGGATGTATTACCTCCTGTTGTTGAATCTAGTTCGATAGTGAAGGTTAAGCGCAAGAAAAAATCAACAATGAATAACACATTTTTAGCGGGCATTAACAAAAAATTAAATCGTAAAGATAAAGCGCTGACAAGTGAGAAACCTGTGTTCGTCGTGAGTAAAAGTGAATCAAGTCGTAATAACAAGCTACAGGTCACACCTGAACAAGTTCAGAATCAATTCTTAGCTGAGATTAATAAAAAGTTATTCCGGGCGAAACTCGGTTCTGATATTACGCCAGCAGCAGAATTAGTTAAGTCTGAGTCGATTACTCGTACGAAGGCACAGGGTATTACAGCAGAGAAAAATAAAGAATTAATGCAGAGCGCAGATCAAATTAAGGCGATAGAAAGTGAGATTAGCAGCCGTAATCATAAATCGAATGATGTAACAGAACCTTCTGCAAAGCAGGTTAACTCAGCGTTAATGTTAAGTCGACTAAGCTATAATCACAACGCGCACTTGCCCTTATCTGGTGCTGGAACGAATCAACTTGATAGGCAAGGCATCGAGGCATCAAGTCAGTTTGTTAATGAAGTAAACCGTATCGAAGAATAAACTATTCCAACATATCAGTCGGTTTTTTATCTTATAAAACGAGGTTAGAAACCGACTGATTATTCAGCAATGCGTTAACTTATTTATTAATTCCACGAAATAATCTTCACTTTTCTGTACCCGCCTGCTGTTTAACGATAGACTCAGAATAATATTATTCAATAGGATTGTTTATGTTCTGTCCATTTTGTTCTGCGACTGAAACTAAAGTTATCGACTCTCGTCTTGTGGCTGAAGGCCATCAGGTACGTCGCCGCCGTGAGTGCGCGAAATGTCATGAACGTTTTACTACCTTTGAAACTGCAGAACTCGTGATGCCGCGCATTATTAAAACCGATGATACACGAGAACCTTTTAACGAAGACAAACTCGTTAATGGTATTTATCGTGCGTTAGAAAAACGTCCGGTTGCCGCAGAGCAGATTGAACTTGGTATTAATCAAATAAAATCGAGCTTAAGAGCCACTGGCGAGCGTGAAATCACATCAAGCTTTCTAGGTGAACTTGTGATGGATGTATTGAAAAAGCTCGATAAAGTCGCTTATGTACGGTTCGCTTCTGTTTATCGTTCTTTTGAAGATGTAAAAGAGTTTAATGAAGAAATCGCTAAACTCGACAAATAATCCGCTATCTGAGTCCTCATTGATTATGCCAAACAAATCACGTGCCGAGCTAGATCTGCTATTGGAAAAAATTATTTCAATTAGTCAGTTCAATGATACTGACTATTCTCATATGCAACGTGCGATCGCACTTGCACAAAAAGGCCGTTTTACTACTGCGCCGAACCCAAATGTTGGCTGTGTGCTTGTTAAAGCAGGTAAAGTCATCGGAGAAGGTTTTCATTTACGTGCAGGTGAGGCTCATGCTGAAATCCATGCTTTAAATGCCGCTGGTGATAATGCTCAAGGTGCCACTTGTTATGTGACTCTCGAGCCATGCAGTCATTATGGCCGTACACCCCCTTGCGCAGCAGCCTTAGTTAATGCAAACGTAAATGAAGTCGTTATTGCCATGGTTGATCCAAACCCTAAAGTGGCAGGTAATGGCATTGCGATACTAATCGCCGCGGGAATTAAAGTGCGTATCGGTTTATTATCAACGCAAGCGCATGCGTTGAATCCTGGCTTTATTTTACGGATGCAGGAACAACGTCCGTTTGTACGCTTAAAAATGGCGGCAAGCTTAGACGGGCGTACAGCATTAAAAAACGGTGAGAGTAAATGGATCACGGGTCCAGCTGCACGGTCTGATGTGCAAGTATATCGTGCTCAAGCCAGTGCCATTTTATCGACTGCCAGTACGGTCATTATGGATGATGCTTCACTTAATGTGCGTTATAGCGAATTAGGTGCAAGTCAAGCCGACTATCCACGAATTAAAGTAGACAAGTCTTTGCCTTACGATGAGTCATTAGAACCACTGTTACGTCAGCCAATACGAGTAGTACTGGATAATCATCGGCGACTAGATACACACCTTGCTAAAGTGAATAGTGAATTGAAGCTATTCTCACTGCCCGGTCAGATACTATTAGTTAATGGCGTTAAAGATATAGCGAATGGAACGACTGACAATCTTGTTATCGAGCAGTTATTAGTGAATGAATCGGTATCGCGAATTGAAATTGAGCAAGATCGTCACCATAACATAGATCTAAAACAGTTAATGACCGTATTAGCCCAGCAGGATATTAATGACCTGTGGGTGGAAGCTGGCGCGACGTTGGCTGGCGCATTACTTGAAAATAAGCTGGTAGATGAGATAATTATTTATTTGGCACCTAAGCTCATGGGTGATAGTGCCAGAGGACTCGCAGTATTAAGCGAGCTAACTGAAATGGCGCAAGTGCCTACATTTAGCTTTACCGATATCACGCAGGTCGGTGACGATCTTCGAATTACAGCAAAACCGGAATACTAATGTTTACAGGAATTATTGAAACCGTGGGAACGCTCACTGGTTTAACCCCAAAAGGGGCTGATGTGAGCATCACTGTTGATAGTGGTGATCTTGATTTAAGTGACGTGAAACTTGGTGATAGTATCGCGACTAATGGTGTATGCCTTACTGTTGTTGAATTACTCGGCAATGGTTACCGCGCGGACGTGTCATTAGAAACGATTAAGCGCTCTGGATTTGCGCATTACCGTATTGGTGATAAGGTAAACTTAGAAAAAGCGCTAACCTTAAGTACGCGTCTCGGTGGTCACTTAGTTAGTGGACATGTGGATGGCGTTGCCGAGATTGTTAAGATCAGTAAACTTGGTCGTGCGACTGAGTATTGGTTACAAGCACCGAACGAATTAGCGCGTTATATTGCGGAAAAAGGCTCAATTACTATTGATGGTATCAGTTTAACTATTAATGAAATTGACGGCGCTAAATTCAAATTGACGATCGTACCGCATACTGCATTAGAAACAACGATAGAAAGTTATGTAGTCGGTCGTAAAGTTAACTTAGAAGTAGATGTTATTGCCCGTTATTTAGAACGCATTATGCTAGGTGATAAAGCCGCAGAATCAAGTACTCCTGAGCAGGGCATCACTATGGATTTTCTTGCGAGTAATGGGTTTTTAAAGTAAAACATCTATTCACGATCAGTTTTTAATTGTTATAAAAGGGCTATGAGCATGGCACTAAGTCGTATTGAAGATATTATTGAAGACATCCGCCAAGGTAAAATGGTTATCTTGATGGATGATGAAGATCGCGAAAATGAAGGTGATCTGATCATGGCGGCTGATAAAGTAACGCCAGAAGCGATTAACTTTATGGCGACATACGGTCGTGGTTTAATTTGTCTAACGTTAACCAAAGCACGTGTAGAAAAACTGCAACTGCCTTTGATGGTTCAAGACAATACGGCGCAATTCTCAACTAACTTCACTGTTTCGATTGAAGCGGCTGAGGGCGTGACAACCGGTATTTCTGCAACAGACCGTGCAGTGACAATATTATCTGCCGTTGCAGGTGATGCAAAACCTGCTGATATCGTGATGCCGGGACATATTTTTCCACTTGCAGCACAAGACGGCGGTGTATTAACACGTGCTGGTCATACAGAAGCGGGTTGTGATCTTGCACGTTTAGCGGGTTGTGAGCCTGCAGGTGTGATTGTTGAAATATTAAAAGATGACGGTGAAATGGCTCGTCGTCCGGATTTGGAAATATTCGCTGAAAAACACGGCATTAAATTGGGCACAGTTGCTGATTTAATTGAATACCGTAACAGTAATGAAACAACTATTGAGCGTGTAGCTGAATGTAAATTACCAACTGAATACGGTGATTTTGATTTAGTCACTTACCGTGACACCATTGATAATCAAGTTCACTACGCGTTACGCAAAGGTGATGTTGTTGCTGAGCAGCCAACATTAGTACGCGTGCATGTACAAAATACCATGACTGATATTTTGCATACCGACCGAGCAAGTAAGATCTCATGGTCATTGAGTGATGCGATGGCGCGTATCGGTCGAGATGGTGGTGTAATGGTTATCTTAGGCAATGAAGAAAACTCTAACGATATCATTGAAAAAGTGAAGCTGTTTGCTAAAGAAGATAAAGGCGAAACACAGCCAAAAGCAAAATGGCAGGGCACTTCACGCCGCGTTGGTGTCGGTTCTCAAATTTTAGCCGATATGGGCGTGTCGAAGATGAAGCTATTAAGCTCAGACAAACGTTACCATTCATTATCTGGCTTTGGTTTAGAAGTTGTCGAATATATCTCTAAATAAGTTTTAGAGATAGTCGTAGAATAAGTTTGCTTGCTGGCGAAAGCTTGGTACAATCCGAGCCCTTTCGTCAGCCGATTCACAATAGTCAATAATTGGCCGTAAATTTACGTGCCGTGATATAGGATTTGTACACATGAAATTTATCGAAGGGAATGTTCCTGCTCCAGAAGCAAAAATTGCAATTGTTATCTCTCGTTTTAACAGTTTCATTAATGAAAGTTTGTTAGAAGGTGCTATCGATTCACTAAAACGTTTTGGTCAAGTTAGCGATGACAATATCACTGTTGTTCGTGTACCTGGTGCAGTAGAATTACCGCTTATCACTAAGCGTGTAGCGGCAACAAAACAGTTTGATGCAATTATTGCTTTAGGTACGGTAATTCGTGGTGGTACACCACATTTTGAATTCGTAGCTGGCGAATGTAATAAAGGTCTTGCTCAAGTTGCAATGGACTATGATGTTC
>Ga0209292_1002568_pt1 | contig 20785 bp, 20 predicted proteins | sample GOMGulsemesocosm_2_FD_184634 | JGI IMG/M metagenome (GOLD analysis project Ga0209292, IMG submission 184634) | Methane-oxidizing microbial communities from mesocosms in the Gulf of Mexico - GOM9C Gulf of Mexico (SPAdes) (version 2) | ecosystem: Environmental > Aquatic > Marine > Cold seeps... | reverse complement strand
TATTGAGTTTTCATAAAAAACATAAAATTATTTGACATTTTTCAGTTAATAGTCTTTAAAAGTTAATAAACAGTAAAATGGTGTCGGTATTTTTTACACTTTTAGTTTTTTCTGTTGAAGATTTGTATTTTTATGGTAATAATGTCAGAAATTTTTTACACTTTTTAGCTATAGTGTATGCTGTTGGAATTATGCATTAAGGGAACTAAATGAAGCCGAAGCTGGGCTATAATATATTACTTATGTTTGTCGTTTTGTTACTTTCGGCTTGCGATACCGAAACAGCAATTAAGGACGAAGCACCTGATCCCGTTCTGGTTGAATACCCTGTTGTTTATATTGAACGTAGTCTAAACACGCAAGCTAATGAAAATGAAGTAACGTCAGCTCGATTTGATGCGCGTGACCCTGCTATTTTTAATGCAGGGGCTAATTTATTTATTAAAAGAAACGCCTTTGCAGACTCACCGATCACTAACCTAACCGCATCATTATTTGGCGAAGACCAGCTTATTGATATTAGAGACTTAAGCGTTTCTGATAATGGTCAAGAAATGCTTCTTTCAATTAGAGCTCCTGAGTTAGCTGATGCTGACGATGAAGATCAGCCTAGATGGAATATTTGGCGCTACCAAACATCAACACAAACCTTAGAACGCATCATTACTAGCGATACACTTGCCGAGCAAGGTGATGATGTAATGGCATCTTTTCTGCCGGATGGCCGTATTATTTTTGCTTCAACTCGCCAACGACTTTCTCGCGCAATACTACTTGATGAGGGCAAGCCACAATACACAGCTTTAGATGAACGTCGAGATAACGCAACTTTCAATATTCATATAATGAACGCTGACGGCACGTCAATTGAGCAACTTACGTTTAATTTGAGTCATGACTTCTACCCCTTGGTTTTGCAAAGTGGCCAAATATTGTATAGCCGCTGGGATGTTATGGGTGGGGATCACGGAATTAACCTTTACCGTATGAATCCTGATGGTACCGACAATACACTTATGTTCGGCTGGCATTCACATCAATTAATCTTTGATGAACAAAATGAACGTGTCGAATTTATTAAACCTCAGCAAATGGCGAATGGTGACATTCTAATGTTACTTAGCTCTCAGGATGAAACGCTTTACCAAAAAAGACCTGTGCTGATCAACATTAATGACTACATTGATAACGAACAAGCGAGCGTAGATTCAGGAGCTCAAGCAAGCGCAATAACTGACTTAGCCCTAAGTGATAGTTTTAATTTTTCCTTCTCATCAGCTTTTGCTGAGTCAGGGCGACTTAATCATCTTTACCCACTACCCGACAGTAGTAATCGTTATTTAATGAGTTGGGACATTTGCCGTGCCATTGTCGATGACGTGATCAGAGCATGTGGGCAACTAAGCTCTGAACAGTTGGCTGATGATACACTTGAGCTGGCTGAGCCAATGTTTGAGCTATGGTTATTGAATAATGCCGATAATACTCAGCAACTTGTTGCTACAACACAAGCCGGTAGCGTTATTACCGAAGCGGTGGTGATGAGACCGTCTGAACAAGGCAAAACATTTATTGCAGACAAGGTGATTGGCAATGAATTAGATGCCGAATTAAATGGCGAATTATCTGCAGCTATTCATATTCGCAGTGTTTATGATTTTGATGGTACAGATATCACAGTACAAAATAATAACCCACAAGGCATCACTCGTTTAAGTGACCCATCACTAACACCTGCTGCTGATTTACCTGCACGTTTTTTACGTATAATTCGTGGTGTGCCAATGCCACCTGATGAAGTAAGGGATATTGCTAATACCGATTTTGGCCGCAGTAATAACCAATTAATGCGTGAAATTATTGGTTACACACCGATTCAACCTGACGGCTCTGTGAAAGTTAAAGTACCAGCCAATACCCCTTTCGCTATTAGTGTATTAGATAAAAACGGTCAACGCATTAATGGCCGGCATCGACAGTGGATCACTTTAAAGCCAGGAGAAGTTCTACAGTGTAATGGTTGCCACACAGCAAATAGTGAGCAACCACACGGCAGAATTGATGCTCAAGCAGCCAGTATTAATGCCGGAGCAATTGGTGGCATACCATATACTAATGCCACAGAAGACATTATTCCTACGCAAGGGCAAACCATGGCTGAAGCTGATGAAATGGTTAATGGTTTAGCGCAACTTACGCCTAATCTTCTTTATCGTGATCGTTGGACAAATCCAGATATTTCATTGGTGAACCCTAACGTTGACCTGTCTTATGAAAATTTGTCGACTGCATCGCCTAATGGCGTTGAATGTTTTGAAAGTTGGACCGCATATTGTCGAATTCAAATAAATTACCCAGAACATATTCAGCCATTATGGGATTTATCTCGCGAATTACCAATTGTTGAAACACCTGAAATATTTGAAAACAAAAAATGCACGAGTTGCCACAGCATTACTGATAGCGATGGCTTTGCACAGGTACCTGCAGGGCAATTAGATTTATCTGCGAAACCATCGAGCGATCAAGCGGCGCATCTCACTAGCTATCGAGAATTGTTTTTTAATGATGTAGAGCAAGAAACTATTGAGGGTATTTTAATTGATCGATTAATACCTGTATTAGATGCAAACGGTAATATCGTATTTGAAGTTGATAACGAAGGTGAACTGATTTTGGACGCCGAAGATAACCCTATCCCAGTATTAACTACCGTTTCAGTACAGCCCATTATGTCAACAAATAGTGCTGGAGCAAGTCAGCGTTTCTTTGATGTTCTCAATAATACTACCCATCTAAATACCATGACGGACGATGAGTTGAAATTACTGAGAGAGTGGTTGGATATTGGTGGTCAATATTACAATACACCGTTTTATGTCCAAGATTAGCAAGTTGAATTTTAAAATAGGCACTTATGTTTAATACGTTTTCAAAAATATGTTTTTTACTGGTTGTTCTTATCTCCAGCCCTGGGTTATTAGCTGATTCATCTCAAGCGGTTACCTTGCACATTGAAGTACCTTTTGTTGAATTGCATTCTGGCCCAAGTGCTGGATATCCAGTAGTTCATATTGTCGAGAAAAATGAAGATGTTACTGTACTTATTAAGAGAACGTCTTGGTTGAAGGTAAAAAGTAAGCGTGGCATTGAAGGTTGGCTTCATGAGGATGATTTATTAGGGTTAAGCCAATATGGAAAAGCGATAAATCAAGACGATAACTTCCAGCAGAGTTTTCAAAATCGTGATGTAGAAGGTGGCGTTATGTATGGCGATTTAGAAGGCGCTAACTTTTATAATGTTTATCTTGGTTACGCCTTTACACCTGTTTTTAGTGCTGAAGTTTCAGTGGGTAAAGCGCTAGGCAACATTTCAGATAGTAACCTCTATGAAGTTATGCTGATCAGCCAACCTATGCCTGATTGGACAATAACTCCTTACATAGGGATTGGTGGTGGATTTATTGATACTAAACCTCACAGTGTTTTAGCGGATGCAGAAAAGCGACAAAGTACCTTAATGAGTGCTGCTGCAGGCATTAAATATCACGTTGCGCGTAACTTTTTATTACGCGCAGAATATAAGCTCTCGTTAGCCTTAACTGATCGAGACACAAATGAAGAGATTCACACATGGAAAATAGGTTTCAGCGTATTTTTTTAACGCCATTTATCACTGCAAGTACATTAATGCTTGCTGCTTTATCTTGCTCTTATTCAGCTAATGCTGCTGAAGAAGGTATTTTGGATGATAAAAAAGTACAAGTGAAAGTAGATGTTAAACGACGCCAAATACTTGATGACTTGCTTGACTCTGAAAATTTTGAAATTGGTATTCAAGGCGGCATTATTTCAATAGAAGATTTTGAAAATAGTGGTTGGTTAGCCGCACATGTTGGATATCATATTACAGAAAACTTCTATCTAAAAGCACGTTATGGCCAAGCAAAAGGCGGTGAAACGAGTTTCGAAAAGTTAGTGAATTCAGCGCCATTATTAACCGAAGATCAACGAGAACTTACATATTATGGTTTAAATATTGGCTATAACCTGCTTCCTGGAGAAATCTTCTTTAGTAAAGATTTAGTGCTCAATAGTACCTTCTCTATAGAGCTAGGTGCGGGTAGCACGGAATTCGCTGGTGACGATCAATTTACCGTGAATATTACCGCAAATTATCGAGTGTTTATTAATGATTGGGTGGCATGGGATATAGGCATGAGTGACTATATTTTTGATACACAGGTCACTGGTGAGTCTAAAACAACGCATAATCTTAATTTTGTTACAGGGTTATCAATTTATTTTTAATTCTGAGCCATCAAAGTTGAATGTAAGTAATTTATTAGAAAGGAAAATTCATGTTGTTAATTAAGTTTTGGCGTAGAAGTTTATCGGCAGTTTTTGTTTTTTTTATATCAATGAATGTTCATGGGGTAACTATAGGCCAACCGGCACCTGATTTTACTTTAAAGAACATGCAAGGTAATAACTTAAATTTGACTGAGCAACGAGGCAACATAATTTTAATTAATTTTTGGGCGTCATGGTGTGGGCCTTGCCGTAAAGAAATGCCGGTATTGCAAGAGCTAGAAGACAAATATAAAGACTTAGGTGTGCAAGTATGGGGCATAAACGTTGAGCAAGAGAATCAAGCTGGTAGAGATTTTCTTGCCAATTTAGAATTGAGTTTTTCAATATTTTTTGATGAAACCAATAAACTGTCAGAGACCTACAAAGTTGAAGCTATGCCAACCACCGTGATTGTCGATCGCGATGGTATCGTGCGCTATGTTTATCGTGGTTTTAAAGACGGCTACGGGAAAAAGTACGCCAAAGCGATTAAAAAGCTAATTAGAGAATGATAAAACAGATTGTTCAAGGAAATGCTAGTGAATAAATATATTGTTAAAGGTACTTTGTTACTTGCTCTTATTAATTTAACGGGCTGCGCAAGTTTATCAATTGAGCCTTGGGTAAAGCCCTATGAAAGGCAGAATTTAGCGGACCCAATAATGAGCGCTTCTCGTCATCCTATTGCTAATATGCACGTTGCTCATGTATTAGATGGTAGGGAAGCCGCGCGTGGTGCTGAAGGTACTGAAGGTGGTGGTTGTGGTTGTAACTAAACTTAAAAATATCTTGCGAAAAAAAATAGCTGTTTTATTCGCACTAAAATTAGTTGCGACCTTTAGCCTTTTGTTAAGTACAGGTTTAAGCCAAGCCGCTGTTTTAGGTGAAGAACGCTTAGATGTGCTTTACCACAGCTACGAAGGCGGTGGCATGAAAATAGATGGTCCGGCAATTCTCTTAAGAAAAAAGGCGACTGAGTCTGTTGTCGTGACAGCTTATTATTATTTAGACAGTATTTCATCCGCATCGGTTGACGTATTAAGCACCGCAAGCGCCTATACCGAAGAACGTAATGAAGGGCAGGTAGGTATTGAATACTTGCATGATAAAACCATTATGTCGTTGAACTTACGTCAAAGTGATGAAGATGATTACTTTGCACAGTCAATAAGTCTCAATGTATCGCAAGATATGTTTGGTGATTTAACCAACCTCAGCATGGGGTTTTCGTATGGTGATAATGAAATTAGGCGTAATGGCGACGAGAACTTTGTGGAAGAAAGTGAACAATACCGAATAAGAGCAGGTATTAATCAAATATTAACCCGTAATTTGACCGCTAGTTTAAGTATTGAAGCGGTTGCAGATGAAGGATACCTAAATAACCCTTATCGCACTGTACGTTATATCGATAATTCAATTCCTTCTGGAGTGGGTTATCAATCTGAAATATACCCAGCAACACGTAACTCATTTGCCACCAAACTATCAGCAAGCTATTACTTGCCTTATCGAGCCGCGTTATTTTTTCACTTCCGTTATTTCAGTGATAGTTGGGAAATAAAGTCTAATGATGTTGAATTAGGTTATCGCCATCCTATTGGTGACACTTTCGAACTTGAACTAAAGCTTCGTTATTACCAGCAAAGTGAAGCGAAATTTTATAGCGACTTATTTCCTTATAAAAATGCACAAAACTATTTAGCTCGAGATAAAGAGCTTAGCGATTTTAACAATTTAACGATTGGCATTGGAGCAACATATTCATTGCCTAATAGCTTGTCGTTCGGCAGTTCACGATCTGAAGTTTCGTTGCAATGGGATTATATTGACTTTAATTATAACAATTTCAGAGATCCTATGGCTGAAGGTGGAGTAGGTAACGAGTCTTTATATGGTTTTTCAGCAAACGTGATTCGTGCTTTTTATAGCGTTTACTTTTAATTTTTATGCAAATTCGACAGCGTCAAGGTTGTCCTAGGTTTAACTTATGAACATCAATATTTTATCTTCCGCTACAGTATTTCGAGTGAATAAAGCATTAGTTGTTGTCGCTAGTTTGTTAATTTTATCTTTGGCTATTGCAACAAAAAGTTATGGCGGCGAACTGAATTCACCAGCAGAAAATGGCAAGTTATCGTTAGCTCTAGAAAATATTAAAAAGAAAGTATTAAAGTTGAACCGAGACCTCTTCATTCTGGAGGAAGACTTATTATTTCCTGCGAGCACACAAATTGCCGTTTTCGTTTCGGTAGACGTTGGACACTTTTTTAAAGTTGATAGTGTAGAGCTAAAAATTAATGACAAAAATGTTGCGGGTTTTCTCTATACCGAACGACAACGTAAAGCACTCGAACAAGGAGGAATTCAACGGGTTTATTTAGGCAACTTAAAGTTGGGCAAGCATCAGCTTACGGCAATATTCACCGGAGAAGATGGCGAAGGGAGAACTACACAAAAAGCTATTACTCATCAATTCGAGAAAAATGATGACGTGGTTATGATTGAATTAAAAATCGAAGATAATGAATCAAACTATCGCGCTAATATCAACGTTGAAGAATGGATTTTATAATCTATTATGCGCTTTAACCTCGCCTTATTTTTAACAAAAACCGTCAGCGTTATCTTAATAAGTAGCGTGATGATTTGTACACAGGTTATGCCCGCCTCAGCTGAGGCTGTAGAGGCACGTGCTCAGCTTGAAGACAAATTATACCGCCAGGCGTTGTACTTTTATTTTACGGGTAATTACGGCGAAGCGCTTAATCAAATCAGTTTGAATCGTCAGCGCTTTAATAGTCAGTCATCACAAAGTCGTCTTTTCGAAGCCGGTTTACAAGTAACTATTGGTTTGCATCAGCAAGCAAGGCAATCACTGTATCAGCTACAAAAAGCACAAACTGGTACATTGGCTATAGCGACTAACCAAGAATTAAAATCTAATACTTCGCCTGCAGAATTAACCCTAATTGCCTTATTGCAATTAGCCGAGCAACAAATTGAACAAGGTCAAAACAAAACAGCAAGAGAAACATTGAGTAAAATCACCCAAGTATCGAACGCGTATAGAAATCAATATCAAATTCTTAATCAACTCGCTTATTGGCCAGAAGTACCGCCTCAGTCTGCTGTTCAACTCGTAGAAAACGTAGCTGAATCAACTTCAGATAAACAATCATTGGCTGTTGCTTATATCGAATTGAATCAAGCATTGTTGCAAATGGAACTTGGTAATTTTGAACAGGCTAAGCCACTGTTAACAAAAATTAAAAATACTTTTTGGCAAGCACCATCGAAGACTTTTTGGCAATTACTTTTTAACCCTTTCTCTACTGAAAATAATGGTGATGTTAGTGAAAAAGCGAATGATGAGAAAAACCAGCAACAAGCAGTTAATGATTACGCACAATTATTATTGGCTCAAATGTATGTTAAACAAGAAAATTATGAAGCTGCGTTTTACGAATTAAAAAACTTCCCCCAAGATAGCCCTTATAGTGAGCCTGCTCTTTTTATTTTTGCTTTTTCGGCACAAAAAATAAAGCAGAATACCTTATCGTTTAAGCTCTTTAATTTATTAAAAGAGCGTTTTGAGTATTCAAATTTAGGCTGGCAAGCTGCATTATTACTTGCCACACAAGTCGTGGAACAAATGTCGTTAGAAGAGGGCATGACCAGTTACCAAAATGCAGAGCAGCTATATCAACAACGTTTAGCAGAGTTAAGTAATTTTCATGACATTTTTTTAGCGAGTGATGATTTATTAAATTTTTCTCCGGCACACGCAAGTCTTACGATGTCAGAGGCTGCAATAGTAAACACAACTGAGTTGTCTATGCCCTTAGCTAACCGTAAAAAATATATTACGGACTCAGTATGGTTACAAAAAGCGCTATTAAATAACGAATTAAAAGCTGAGTACCAAGCATTAATTGAATTAGATTTAATTAGCGAACATTTGCAAACACAGCAACAGAAAAACCTTTGGTTGCAAGATACACTGGCTTTAAATAATTCAAGAAAATCTAAGGTTTTTGAGTTGCAGAAACAAGCTCATTATCGTGCCATTATTACTGAACTGAAAGACCAAAAGCAGCAGATTGCTAAAGCGGTATCTAATGCTGAAGCAGAGCAACAAGGTTATGTGTTTGCAAATCAAGTACAAGAGCATTGGTTAGAAAGAATTAAGCAAAGTAAACAAACTATTGCTGCCCTGCAAGGTAATAAAAACACCGATGACTATAAAGAAAGAATAAAGCGCGTTGAAGGAGTATTGACCTGGCAATTACAACAAGAATTCCCTGAACGTTTATGGCAGCATAAAAAACAGCTAAAAGAAATTGGGCAAATGTTAGCACATGCCGAGCAGCAAAGGGCTCGTTTTGAAACGCTTGCTGGCTCAACATCCTTATTATCCGGCTTGGCTGAACGTATTACCACGAATGCGTCAGAGATAGAAAAGCTGTTAAAAAGTGTTTCTACATTAAGGGCAATGACGAGCGTTAAAATAAAAAATAATGTTCAACAATTTGTCGATAACCAACGCACTATTTTAGAGCAACATTTATTAACTTCTCGACATGAAATGGCCGCTGTTTTAGAAAGAATGGCGAAGTATGACAAGCGTGTTGAGCGTCAATTAATTCCAGCAAAAAAACAGGCGAAAACGCAAAGGGTTGATCTCGATGCCAGAGATAACACTAAAGCTAATTATTCACCTGTCTTGAATCATAAGGAAGCGTTTTAATGGCACTGCTTTCTTTAAATCGATTATTGGTACTTTTTATCAGTTGCTTAATCATTTCAGGCTGTATGAGTAGATTAATTGATACTGAGGATGAGACCGAGGTATCAAAAAATAAACGTGCAAGTTTGTTTGAACTGGCTGATCAACAAGCTGAGCTTCAGTTAGTAAAATATACCAAGAATAAGGCGATAAGGTCGGCTAAACTAGCTGAAATATATCAACAACTATTGAGCTTAGAGCCTGATCCTCAAGTAAGAACTAAGGTCGAATACCGATTAGTCCAAATAAATACTGAGACTTTTGAAAATCAGTCTTTTGGTGGCATAGACACAGATAATGTCGATGAAGGGCTGACCTTAACGCAATTAAAGAAGGATGATCAAGCGTTAAGCGAGCTTGTGGTGAGCTATCAAAGTTTGCTAAATAATTATCCGCAACATAGTGCTAATGAGCATATTCGTTATCAACTGGCTAAAGCACTAGATTTGCAAGGGAAAATAGATGAAAGTCTAGTTGAAATAGAGTTGTTACTAAATCAGCACCCTAGCACCAAATATTTAGCTGAGTTAAATTTTAGACGTGGTGAAATTTATTACAATCTACAAGAATACTCTGCCGCTATAAAAGCTTACGATAAAGTATTGAAAGCGCCTAACAATGATAACTATTTGGTAAACAGCCTTTATATGTCGGGCTGGTCATTGTTCAAATTGAATCGATTTTCGGAAGCTGATATCGCATTTTTAAATGTATTTGAGGCCATTGTTGGTGCGGAAAAACAATTTTCTTCTCACAATGAATTTTCTTTTACTGCCTTAGATGATCGCTATCAAAATTTAGCGATAGATACTCAACGTGTATTAAGTGTTTCGTTAAGTCAGCAAGCTCAAGCAGAGTCACTGCTAAAACTAGTAAACAACAATTCAAGGCAATACTTGCCTGTATACGAGCATATTTTATTTGAAAATTTAGCAAAGTTTTTAATTAAAAAAGAGTTGAAAACAGATGCTGAACTTACCTATAAAGCATACATAGAGCTAGAGCGAGACAACATTTGGTCGGCGCGATATTCATTAGCCTTATTGGAAATATATCACCGTGATGGCAAATTTTCGTCTATGCATAAGTTAAAGAATAAATATGTTGCCCAGTACGGCCTGGCTGGGACATTTTGGCATAAAGCAACAGCCTCAATAAAAAATGAATTATTACCTCATTTATTACAGTTTAGTAACGAGCATGCCCGACGTGTGTACGCCTTTGCTCAAGTACAACCTCAAGAAGAAGTAAGAGTTGATGCCTTTGCTGAAGCCGCAACTGCATTAGCTACATATTTAGCCTTAGCTAAGTTACCCGATGCTAAAAATTTATTAACTAAAGATATTTTGAGTGATGAATATCTTTATGCTGATGCCAACTTTGCCGCAAAACAATACGCACAAGCACTGGCAAGTTATGAAAATATTGCTTATTACTCACCTTCTGCAACACCGGATTTAGACGCTCTTAAATTGCAGTCAGCTTATGCGACTACGCTAACAATTCGTGAGCTGTTAAATACTATGTCAGCTAATAAAAGTGCTGACAACAATAGTGAATATCAAGAACGTATTACTGAACGAAACCGCTTAGACAAGTTATTTATTGAACAATACCCCGATGATGAACGATCACTGCAATTAGCAACGCATGTTGTGCAGTATGCTTTTGACAGCAAAGATTTTACCACGGTCAAAATCATGAGTGACTTTGTACTAACTACACTGAATGTCATGCCACAACCGGCGAAAACTGTTATTGATAATAGCGCTAAAAATTCAAAAAATCGTTCTACGGTTAGTCGTCAATACCCAACTAAAACACTATCACCAACAGCGTTGAAAAAAGTACAAATTGTAAGCCAATTATTGGCACACAGTTTATACCAACAAGCTTTCTACCCATTAGCTGAAAATGCATATAGTTTGGCGTTAGACTATGCCGATAAGAAATTAAATACTTGGCAAGAAATGCGTAATTTATTGGCGTCGAGCATATATTTTCAGGGCGAAGCTTATAAGGTAAAACAGCCTGAAATTGCAGTAGCGCATTATCTTCGCGTTGGAGTGGTTGTTCCTGAGTCAACTTATCGTATTACTGCGGAATTTGATGCTGCCAATCTATTGCTAACACAGCAATTATGGCAACAAGCTATTGACCTATTATTGCAAATACAAAAAGATTATCCAGCACATGAATATACAGCCTCTATTCCGGCTAAATTGGCTTCATCGTATGAGGCTACCGAGCAATGGGAATTAGCGGCAGAGCAATTACTTATTCTAGTTGCCAATGAGAACGAGTTGGCTAATAGCGACTCAGCCTTAAATAAAAATTCTGTTGAACTTAAACGAGAAGCGCAATACACAGCCGCAGCATATTACTTAAAAGCCGGGAATACTGCTAAGGCGTTAACTGAGTTCAGAACTTATGCCCATGCTTACCCTCAGCCTTTTAATATTGCACAAGAAGTGCGTTTCAAAATGAGTGAGTTTTATCGTCAAAGCAATGAGCCTAATAAAAGGTATTACTGGTTTCGTAAAATACTGAGTTTTCATAAAAAGCAAACTAAAGCGCAAGAACAAATAATTCAAGCACGTGCTATTGAACTCGCTTCAACTGCGGCCTTTGGTTTAGGTGTTGCCCATCAGCAAACATTTAAATATGTAAAGTTAAATGTGCCGCTGCAAAAGAGCCTAAAACGTAAACAAACCGCAATGAAACGAGCGATAAAATATTATCAACAAGTGCTTAGCTTTCAACTAGCGCAAGATGTGCCGCAAACAACTTTTAATTTAGCCGAAATGTACCGGCAATTAGCCGCTGATGTTCTTAAGTCACAACGACCAAAAGATCTAGATGAATTAGCGTTAGAAGAATATGAAATATTATTGGAAGAACTGGCTTATCCGTTTGAAGAAAAAGCGATTGAAATTCATTTGAGTAACGCTCAACGTGCCTGGCAAAATATTTACGACGAATGGGTTGAAAAAAGCTTTACTACGCTGGCTGAAATAGCCCCCGCACTTTATAACAAAAAGGAGCGGTCTTATGACGTTATTGATGACATGCATTAATCGTTTTCACCGCAATGTTAAAGCTCAATTGTTGCCTGCATATGCCATGATTATGGTGTTGCTAATAGTATTACTACAAGGGTGTGCTAATACTAATGAAAATGAAGATTTATCGGTAAAGCAAACACCAGAAACGTTAGGGGAAATCAGTAAAGAGTTAACCGATTTGGTAGCGGTTCCCACGGCGAATACAAAATTTTCGACTGAAGAACAAGCCACACTAGCTGCAATTCAAAGCAAGCGGAATCACTATCTTGAACAGAAACAAGAGCGTTTAGCTACGGTTCCTGCGCATGTAACTCAAAAATACAAACAAGCATTAGCTTTAATGAAAAAGCGGGAATGGCGAAATGCAGAGCTATTGTTTGATCAAGTACTAGTAATTCAGCCTCAGCTTTCTGGCGCCTATGTTAATAAGGCTTTAATTGCTATGCAGCAAGAAGACGTTAGCCGGGCAAGTAAGCAATTAAACCAAGCATTAACTGTTAACCCTATTAACCCTTATGCATATGAATTAAAAGGAAGGATTGCGCGTTTAGAAGGTCATTTTGAACAAGCAGAAAAAAGCTACCTTAAAGCACTAGATATTTGGCCTGACTACCCTGAAGCCCAAGTTAATCTTGCCATTTTATTAGAGCTATATCGTGGTCGTTTGCTTGACGCTCATAAATATTATTCGTCATACCTTGCATTACAAGCTGACGACCAACAAGTGCAGCGTTGGCTTGCTGGTGTCGAAATTAAAATTAAACGGGCAGGTTTAGTATTACCTGAAAAAGCTGACGGCAACTTATCGTCAAGCACTATCAATACAAAACCGGGAGAAAGTTAGTATGAATATTGTGAAAATATTGACTGTTATTTTTGTGAGTGTTGTAAATATTACCTATGCAGAAGAGCTAAAATCTCAGCCTGAAATACCTGCAAAAACTGTAGAAAAAACAATAACGATTGAAACTAAAGTGACGGGTTCTCAAGAGCAGCCGAAGGTGCTCTATATTATGCCATGGCAAGGGGTCGCGAACCCTATCACTATAAAAGATCAAAAAACGCAGCTCAGCATGCCAGAATTTAAGCCAATTAATCCAAAAGCATTTAAAAAAGAAGTGAGAGATTTTGTTGTAAAACAAATGAATAAAGTACCAATAAAAGCTACAAAAAATAACTAAGCTGATAGCCACTAGATCACAATAATAATTTATGGATGAACCAATAACTTAACCAATTCATCCTAACTTTAAGAAATAAGGAAAATCCAATGAGTTTTATAGACAGTATTATCGCGTTTTTGCAAAATGGTGGTTCATTTATTTACCCTATAGCCCTTGTTTTAGTTGTCGGCTTGGCAATTACCATTGAACGCTGGTTGTATTTGAGTAAGGCGCATAGCACTAATCAAAAGGCATTTTCTTTAATTCAAGATGCGTTAAAATCTGGCGATGTTGAAGCTATCAGTAAATATGCAAAAAGTAACAAATCGCCGGTATTGGACGTACTGGAGTCGGGTATATCGCGTGTAGGGCAAGCAAAGCGTCGCGAAGATATTGAATACGCGATGGAAGAAACAATTATGGAGTACATGTTGCGATTAGAAAAACGTACGCCATTTGTTGCGACTTTAGCGAATATAGCTACATTATTAGGTTTGTTAGGTACAATTATGGGACTTATTGCTGCCTTTTCTGCAGTGGCTAGCGCAGATCCTGCAGAAAAAGCCAATTTGTTATCTTCAAGTATTTCAGTGGCCATGAATACCACAGCATTTGGACTAATTACTGCTATTCCTTTGATACTATTCCATTCTGGCTTGCAAACAAAAACAGCTAGCATTGTTGACTCGATTGAAATGGCTGCTATTAAGTTATTAAATTCTTTGTCTTTTAATAAGTAAACTGATTTAAATCGAGGGTTACTGTTATGAGACGCCATCGTCAACGCCGTGCTAATACTCAGGATGCGGAACTAGACATCACATCATTCATGAATCTGATGATTGTGCTAGTACCGGTATTGTTGCTGAGTTTAGTCTTTTCTCATGTACGGATATTAGACTTACAACTACCTGTGCTTGCTGAGTCTGACTTAGCTGAAGAGCAAAAAGAAGCCAAAGTCTTAGAGTTGGTTATTACTAACGAGCGCTTAGCTTTAAATTATCCCGCCGGAGTCCTATTGAAACGGTTTGAAGTAACCGACCAAGGCTATGACTTTGCTGCGTTATCAATTTACCTGCAAGATTTGAAACTAGCCTTTCAGCAACAAACAATAGAAAAAAAGGATATTGTAATTTTACTGGCGCCTTCTGTTGATTATCAAACCATTGTTTCAGCTATGGATACGGTACGTTCGTTTAAAGCCGTGGTCGCTGCTAACTTGGTAGATGCTGAGTTATTTCCATTGATATCTTTAGGCGATGCTCCTGCTGACGAAATGAGTAGCGAACCGATAGGAGAGCAGCAATGAAACAATCATTAAGATCAAAAAGGCTCGCTAAACATCATAAACGCTTCAATTCTAGCAACAAACTAAACCTTGTTGCTTTGATGGATATATTTACAATTCTAGTTTTCTTTTTGATCGTGAATCAATCAGAAGTAAGAGTATTACAAAATATTGAAAAAATTAAATTACCGGTCTCAATCGCCGAAAAATTACCAGTAGAAAATTTAGTGATTACTATCTTTGATAATACCGTTTTAGTTCAGGAAAGGGCTATTTGGCAAAGTACTAGTAATAATGTTGCTTCTGAACTGCAAGACAACAGTGAATTTTTTAAAGCGCTAACAACTGAACTTAATTACCAAGTGAGTAAGCGTCCAGAATTAACGGATACAGAGCAAGAAAAGGGGCGTGCGGTCACTATTATTGGCGACTCCTCAACGCCTTATGCCGTACTGAAACAAATTATGGCTGCATGTGCAGATACCGGCTATCGTAATATGTCACTTGCGGTTGAACGACAAGCAAAAAATAAACAAGGCGAGGGTTAATATGACCACAATCACCTTGAATATGGGAGCGAGGTTTCAAACGCAAAGCGACTTATTTTTACCAAACCAACAAGATAAGACATTTTTACGAATTTTATCGATTTTGTTGGTGGTTTATTTAATTTTTGCTTTCGTTGTGCCTTTATTAGAACAAGTGGAAGTGCCTCGCGAAGTAAAAGAGCAGGTACCGCCGCAACTTGCTAAAATTATCTTGCAAGAAAAACAGTTACCTTTGCCAGAAAAGATAAAAGAACCAGAGATAATTAAACCAGAAGAAATCAAGGAAGAGCTAAAAGAGCAACCTGAAGAAAAAGCACCAGAAAAGCCGATTGAACAGCCTAAAATGACGCGTGAGGCGGCAAGAAAAAAAGCTAAAACATCTGGTTTAGCAGCAATGAAAGACGAACTATTTTCAATGCGAGAAGCCTTCGACGTTGTACCAGCAGAAAAAACAAAGCTCGAACAAAAGGTATCGGAAGAAGTTAAGGTTAAACGTAAACTTTTAGCGGGGGCTGTTAATAAACAAAGTGAAGGGCTAACGGCTTCATCAGTGAGTCGAACGGTTGCGAGTGATGAGTTAACGACTAAAAATACCCAACAAATACGACTTGCAGAAGAAGAGGTATTAGCAACTGAAGGAGCTATAGCAGAAGAAGATGCTTTATCTGCACAAGCAGGGCAACGCACTGAAATCAGCCTACGTAGAACGCTTGAAGCCAATAAATCTCGTCTATACGCTCTTTATAATCGTGCCTTGAGAAAAGATCCTTTCTTGAAAGGGAAGGTTCTGTTTGAAATAGAAATTCAGCCCAATGGCACTATTAGCCGTGTCGACATCAAATCAAGCGGCCTTAATAATGCAAAACTAGAACGACAATTGAAAGTAATATTACGCTCGATAAGCTTCCCAGAAGAAGACGTAGCGTTAATGACTACTATTTGGGCGATAGAGTTTTTACCTAATTAAGGTCATTGATGAAGTTTTGGATACAATTTTTTAAATTAATACAAATACCTGTCAACAAAGATAATGTAATACGCCCGTTCTTTATTTTTAAAATAGGGGCGTATTGCAGGTACAGGTAAGTTACCTCTATTTAGGAGCTGAATGGGTGTTTGCACTGAATTTATTAAATACCAGTACCACAATAAATATTCCAGCAATATCGGCTAAAATGTCTGCTACATCAAAATTTCTATTTGGTAAAAATAATTGAGTAACCTCTTCAGCTATAGCTAATATTAAAACAATGACAGCACCAAATGGTATGCGATATTCTTTTATTAATAGGTATTTATAGTTAAAACCTATTATGGTCAATAGACTTAAACAAGCAAATAAACTGAAGTGCCCAAGTTTATCTCCGTATGGAATCAAATGAACAATCTCGAAAAAAATATTCCCAATACCTTTATTCGCTTGAACAATTATCCAGCTGATAAAGCTAAAAAACAGTAAAGCAGGTAATACCCGTAACATTTTCATTTATTTCTCTTTAGCAGATCGCAGTTCGTTTTGCTTATCAGTTAATTTCTCTCCTACCTGATACCAATCAATGTTTCGGGTGGCAAACATGACGATAGCCAATACAGTGAACGTTAAAAAAGCCCCCATAACTAATGCTAAATCTTCAGCACTAATAATGACGTAAAGAACAGTGTAGAGGAGTAATAACAGCCCTGAAAAAGCTAATGCTTGTTTATACCCAGCAAGCACATAGCGTAAATATGACAACAACAAACTTGTACAACAGATAGAAGCAATGATGTACGCAAGCAAAAAATTAATGTGTTCTGATAATGAAATAAGTAATAAATAAAAAGTCGCAATGGCAAATCCTACTAAAGTGTATTGTATTGGATGTATTGGCAATTTCATTATTACTTCAAAGATAAAAAAGGTAATAAAGCTTAATCCTATAAATAACATACCATATTTTACTGAGCGCTCAGACTGCAAATAAACATCTACAGCTTCTATATGTTTTACGCCAAAGTGACTGTTAAATAGTGAATCACACGAGCCGTTTTCGCACTTGTTTATTTTGTCGGAAATATTGCTAGCAAATGATGTGATTTTCCAAGTAGCTTGATACCCATCTTCATCAATTTCTCTGGTGATAGGTAAAAATGAGCCCATGAATTGTGGATGGGGCCATGTTGACGAAACACTTATTTCAGCTTCTTTACCTACTGGTATAAAGGAAACAGTCTCCATTCCTCTTAATTCCAATTGAAATTTAAACGATATAGGTTTTGAATAACTCACGTTTAAGTGTGGCAAAGTTGCATGTAATCCGTTGTTATTTTTTAGCAGTTTGCTTCCTGGCTGAAATGTAATTTTTTTGTCTTGCCATTGTAGGCTCGGGATACTATTAATACCTCTAGGGTCTGAAACTGTTGTTGTAAGGTAAGGGCTGCCAATGGCGCCGCCATTAGCTTCTTTTTCAATAATTTTTAGTGTTGCTTGCAAGGTGCTGGGAAGAATTGTTCCACTTACAATAAGGTTAGTGGTGTAGACAGGGATTTTATAGATCCCTTTAAGGCGAACATCATTTGCAATGATAGAGGCGATATTAATATTATCCGGGATGATAAATTTTTGTCTTGAAACCTTTTCGAAGTGTATCGTTTTTTCTTTGGTGGTTTTGTTCTGTACTGTTACTTTATGTATGACTTCATATGGGACAACAACCAATGCACTCATTATTTCTTGCTTCCCCGTCCAACTTTGGCTAACACTTTTTTTAGCCTCTGCTAAAAATTGAGATCTTTCATAAATTTTTCCTGAAATCATATTTAATGGAACAAGTAATAACATGGTAACAAAGCTAATAATAGCCAGCTTAATTGATAAATTCGTTTGCATGACGCACTCCTCGCGATAATTTTTCTTTAGGATATGCTAGGTATGTGAGGGGAGTATGTGCTTTGTGTGTGGGCTTTAAATTAATGTTATTTAACTTTCTATTTTAGTGTTAATAGCTAATTTCGCAATTGCACCTCCCTCATTACTATTCTCAAGACTTATGGAACCAAAGTGTAATTCAGCTATTTGTTTTACAAAACAAAGTCCTAGGCCAGAACTTTTTTTCTGTGATAGCGGTCGAGCTAAAGAATAGAACCGATCAAAAACCTTTCCTAAAGCATATTTAGGAATACCACTCCCTTGATCCTGAATGACGATGCTTGTTTGTGGTTCAGAGTTTATTTTTATACAGATAAGGCCTTGATCTGGGCTAAAATCAATGGCGTTTTGGAGTAAATTGTCTATGGCTTGTGCCAAGAGAAAACGATCACCAGATATGAGTAAAGTCGATGGAATAGAAGTCTCGATGATAAGTAAACGATTAGAAAGTTGAATCTGCTTGGTGCTTATTACTTGATGTAATACGGGAATTAAATCAAAGAGTTCAACATTTTCTAATTGATCCTGTTTTTCGACCGCAACTAGACTTAATAAACGGTTAATCATGTCATCGATGCGCTCTACCTCATGTTGTATGTTGCTGATGAACTTCGCTTGGTCACTTGATGGCATAGCAGGAGTAATAATTTCACTCGCACCTTTAATTGCTGATACCGGGCTTTTAAGTTCATGTGTTAGCGCATAAACATATTTTTCTACATAGTCTTTTCCTTCTAACTCACGGCGCATATTATTAATAGCCGCCGCCAATTTTGCTAATTCTGTTTCTGTTAAGCGAGGTACGTCAACCTGTCGTCCGCGACTAATTTCACTGGCATACTTAACCAACTTTCTGATTGAACGTGTAAGCCAAAAAGAAAGGGTTAATGCGGCAATTAAAGAAAGAACAATTAACCATAACCCCCGTTTAAGCATATTTGCTTTAGCCATATCGATAAAAGGTTGTACAGAAAAGTTAGGCTTAGCAACGGTTAAAACACCAATTATACTATTACCTTGCATTATTGGTGCTGCAACATGCATAACGGTACTTAATTCATTATTAGGATCTGATTTAGTACTTCTGGCACCATATTGTCCTTGTAGTGTTAGATAAACATCATTCCATTGCGAATAATCTTTACCTACAGCTATATTTTTCGAATCATAACGAACAATGCCATAAGAGTCAGTGATGTATATTCTAATGTCACTGACTTGTTTATCGATAGAAGATATTTTTGCTTTATGAAAGCGTTGCAGAAATCGTTCCATTTCGATAGTAAAATTTTTCACGTCGTTAGGGGTAGCTATAAACTCTTCTGATACAACTTCTGCTAACAAATTAGACATATCAACTAAAGTATCTTCGGTTGATTGACGCATACCTGGCTTTAACTCCGAGATAAATACATTCAGTAATAAGTAAGTTGCCATACCAACAATGAGGAAATAAGCGAGGAAGATTCGTAAATTGAGGCTCATTTGATGTCGCCGTTATGTTAACTTGATACTGTAACCAACACCTCTGTGCGTGGTTAATGAATTGTCTTGTGGAGCAATCGAACGAAGCTTTGCGCGAATAGTTTTTATATGAGTATCGACAGCTCTATCAAAGCTTTCTTCGGGAGTCGACCAAACTTCGCTCATAAGCTGTTCTCGTGTAAATACTCGTTCAGGGTAAGTAAGTAATAGCTTTAAAATACCATATTCATAAGTGGTTAGTTCCAATCCTACATTACAATATTTAATACGCCTCTTTTTTTCATCTACAGTAAAAGTTTGCGCTATGGCCTTATTTTGAAAGTCTTTAATAAGTAGGCGCTTTAGAATAACTTTCACTCTGGCGACCAGCTCTCGCGGACTAAAAGGTTTAACGACATAGTCATCACCGCCAATTTCTAGGCCTACAACGCGGTCAATTTCTTCACCACGAGCCGTAAGAAAAATAATAGGGACGTCAGAGCTTTTTCGAATGATTTTACATACTTCAAAACCATTGATGTCAGGTAGTCCAATATCTAAAATAACAAGGTCAACATGCTGAGTTTTTATTAGCTCCAATCCTTCTGAGCCAATACATACCCAAGAGCATGTAAATCCTTGTTCTGTCAGAGCGTAAGTGATGTTATCTGCAATGCTCGACTCGTCTTCTATTACTAGAACGTGCTTTTTGGTCATTTTGCACTTCTTATTATGAAAATATTAATGACTTACCGATAGGTATTTGATTTTAAAGAGTACAGCACAAGTGTGAGGCCGTAAACTGACAATCACAACAAAGTGAGTAATCTTTATCTAGTGGGTAACGGCTGTAATTTGGAGAGCATTATCTGAAATATTGGGCAATAAAAGAAGCTATGGAATATTTAATAAGTTAGATTTGATATGAGAGGCGGTAAAAGAATGGGGTGGCTAAAGGGACTTGAACCCTCGACAACCGGAATCACAACCCTGATGTTGGTATAGGATTTACTTGGAATAACGTGTATCAATTTTGATATTATAAGTATTGCTCATGGCATAACTTGGATTTAAGTATAATTGATTAGTTTTTTAAACTCACAGAATAATAACAGAGCAATAAATTTAATGGCTAAGAATCAAGTTATTCAAACCTCTTTCTTAGCTCATGAGGTGTAAAGTTTAAACCTTATTACTTTGTACTGTA
>Ga0209292_1002567_pt1 | contig 20786 bp, 19 predicted proteins | sample GOMGulsemesocosm_2_FD_184634 | JGI IMG/M metagenome (GOLD analysis project Ga0209292, IMG submission 184634) | Methane-oxidizing microbial communities from mesocosms in the Gulf of Mexico - GOM9C Gulf of Mexico (SPAdes) (version 2) | ecosystem: Environmental > Aquatic > Marine > Cold seeps... | reverse complement strand
CGGCTGCTAATGCTGACGTTGTAAGTGCGTTTTTAGCACGGCCACGTAGCTCATCAACAAGATCTTCATCAAAACCATCAATTTGTAAGAATTCATTTACTGGTACGTAAGCGATTTCTTCCAATGATGAGAAGCCTTCTTCGATTAATAACTCAGCCATATCTTCATCGATATCAAGCTTGTCAGTGAAGATAGACATCAAACGATCATTTTCTTTTTGATGTTTTTCATTAGCTTCATCAACAGTCATTACATTTAATTCCCAACCTGTTAGTTGAGAAGCTAGGCGTACGTTTTGACCATTACGACCAATTGCTTGAGCTAAGTTGTCTTGTTCAACAGCAACATCCATTGTGTGCAGATCTTCATCAACAACAATAGAAGCAACTTCTGCAGGAGCCATTGCATTAATAACGAATTGCGCCGGATTATCATCCCAAAGGATAATATCAACACGTTCGCCATTTAATTCACTAGATACAGCTTGAACACGTGCGCCACGCATACCAACACAAGCACCAACAGGGTCGATACGTTTGTCGTTAGATTTCACAGCAATTTTTGCACGAGAACCCGGATCACGAGCAGCAGCTTTAAGTTCTAGCATCTCTTCGTTGAACTCAGGCACTTCAACACGGAACAATTCAATCAGCATTTCGTTACAAGCACGGCTAATGAATAGCTGTGTACCACGCGCTTCTGGTTTTACTTCTTTTAGTAAACCTTTAATGCGATCACCAGTACGGAAAGATTCACGCGGTAGCATTTCATCTTTAAACATTACTGCTTCAGCGTTGTTGCCCAAATCAAGTACAACAGTTTCACGGTTAGCACGTTTAACTAAACCAGTGATTAGCTCACCTTCGTGTTTAGCAAACTGTTGAACGATAATATCGCGCTCAGCTTCACGAACTTTCTGAATGATAACTTGTTTAGCCGTTTGAGTCGTTACACGATCAAATGGTACTGAATCAATAAGATCCTCAATGAAAGCACCTGGTTCGATAGTTTCATCTTCATAACGAGCAGCGTCTAGTGTAATTTCTGAAAACGGGTTTTCTAATGGTTCACCCTTATCATCAATAACAGACCAGCGACGGAACGTATCAAAATTACCAGTTTTACGGTCGATTTCTACACGTACTTCAATCTCGCCTTCGTATCGTTTTTTAGTAGCTGTTGCTAGAGCTATTTCTAGCGCCTCGAAGATCTTTTCACGAGGTAATGCTTTTTCATTAGAAACCGCATCAACAACTAACAAAATTTCTTTATTCATTCCTGGACGCCTCGTTAGTCAAATTTTGGAACAATGTTTGCTTTCTGCATATTAGAATAAGCAAACACTTCATCTTTACCATCAACAGTGATAGTGATCATCTCACCGTCGACACTTTGAATTACACCTCTAAGCTTACGGCGACCATTTACAGCCAAGCGTAATAGAGCTTTAATTTCTGAACCGCAATATTCAACATAATGCGCAAGTTTAAATAATGGGCGATCCATACCTGGAGAAGAAACCTCAAGGCTATACTCACTCGAGATTGGATCTTCAACGTCCATTACTGCACTTATCTGATGACTGACCTTAGTACAGTCTTCAAGAAAAATACCATTTTCTTTATGGTCGATATAAACAAGCAATGTTGAATGCTTACCTGCACGAGTAAACTCGAGACCAATTAATTCAAAACCTAACATTTCAACTGTTGGTTCTAATAATTCTGTTAATTTTTGCTCCAAACTTGCCAAAATTCCCCCCTAGAAACAAAAAAAGGGCATATTGCCCAGTCTTAAAAAACAAAAAAGCCCCGGCTAATTAAGGCGGAGCTTCTTACTACTAGACCTTGTATGCCACTTTCATGGCGCTTATTATCGAAGTAAAAAACTGAGATAATAAACAAGAAGCCAATAACATTGCGTAAGTTAAGTTAAAATAACAATAAACTTAAGTAATATCATTTGCACTTTATTGACTAGCCTTATCAATAAAGTATTAAATTGGTTGCGGGAGCTGGATTTGAACCAACGACCTTCGGGTTATGAGCCCGACGAGCTACCAAACTGCTCCATCCCGCGACAATTTAATTGCGCTGATTATAGGCCATAGCCATCATAATAAGCAAGCTGAAATTTAATTTAATATTCAAAGATAAACTTCATTATTAAATATTTCAATACTCATCCTAAAAAGTGCAATTTACGCTCTTTAGAAAATAAAAAAACCTTAGTCATTTAACTAAGGTTTTTTATTTGGTGCCGTGGGCGGGACTTGAACCCGCACGCCCTTTCGAGCACCAGCCCCTCAAGCTGGCGTGTCTACCAATTTCACCACCACGGCTAAATTTTATTGAGGTACGTCGCTTGAACTTGCAGGTGCCACTGGCACATCGGTTACAATTTCAGCTGGCGCATCAAGAATGACGTCAATATCTTTTACAGTTGATAAATTACCAAGTACTAAACTAAGAGCAAAAAATGCAACAGCTAATACAGCAGTAACTCGTGTTAAAAAGTTACCTGAACCGCCAGCACCAAATACTGTATTTGAGCCGCCAGATCCAAAGCTCGCACCCATATCTGCGCCTTTGCCTTGTTGCATAAGAACAAAACCAATAATCGCAAGAGCTACAATTAAGTAAACTACAATAATAACTTCGTACATTTTGATACCTAATCTATAAGATTTAATGAAGCTTTATCGAGCACCTTACCCGAGGCAAGGGACACTAACTTAATATAACATTTCTGTCAGTGGTAAAGCGCTGACGATATTATCTAACCTCTAGTTGACATGCAAGCCAAATGTAAAAAAAACCAGTAATACCAGTAATATTAATCATTCGCACAAAACAACGCCACTTAGTGTTTACATTTCGACTTACCATAAATGGTGACACTGACTATAAATACTATAAAGCTTAGTAAAGCAACCCAACAAAAGTGACGATAATTTAGATAGAAAGCTTTACCGCACCTGCGATTTTATTAGCTAATGCGATCACTTGAGCTTCAATTTCACCTTCAACCATCACTCGAATCAAAGGCTCAGTACCTGATTTACGCAACAATACACGACCGCGATCAGCGAGCTCAGCTTCTACGTCCAAGACAGCTTGTTTAACAGCATCTGATTCAAGCGGATCAGAATCACCACTAAAGCGAACGTTGACTAAGACTTGTGGGAACTTCCTCATGCCAGAACGCAGTTCTTTCAACGTTAAACCGCTGTTTTTCAACGCAGCTAACACTAACAAGCTTGATACAATACCGTCGCCCGTTGTCGTATGATCGAGAGAAATAATGTGGCCAGAATTTTCGCCACCAATACGCCAACCTTTCTGATGTAACATTTCAACCACGTAACGATCACCAACAGCACTACGCGCAAATGGAACACCAAGATTTTTAAGTGCAATCTCAAGGCCCATGTTAGCCATTAAAGTACCAACAACGCCACCTTTCAATTCCCCATTACGTAATGCATCGCGAGCAATGATATATAAAATCTCATCACCATCAATAACGTAACCGGTATGATCAACCATCATTAAGCGGTCACCATCACCATCATAAGCAATACCAAGGTCTGCTTTTTCAGCTAATACTTTATCTGCAAGTGCCTGTGGCTCAGTTGCGCCACAACCATCATTAATATTTAGACCGTTAGGATTCACACCAATGGTAACAATTTCAGCACCCAACTCTCTAAATACATTCGGAGCAATATGATAAGTCGCACCATGGGCACAATCCAATACAATTTTTAATCCCTGCAAACTCGCTTGAGAAGGAAATGTACTTTTACAATATTCAATATAACGACCAGCAGCATCGTCAATACGTACCGCTTTACCTAATAAGGCAGATTCAACACAAGTTAATTCTTTTTCTAGCTCCGCTTCGATAGCCAATTCAACTGAATCCGGTAATTTAGTACCGTTTGCTGAGAAAAATTTAATACCATTATCATGATACGGATTATGTGAAGCGCTAATTACAATACCCGCTTCAGCGCGGAAAGTACGTGTTAAATAAGCCACAGCAGGTGTTGGCATCGGGCCCATAAATGCCGCATCTAAACCTGCAGCTGATAGGCCAGCTTCTAAAGCACACTCCAACATGTAGCCAGAAATACGCGTATCTTTACCAATTAATACTTTTTTTGTGCCTTGTTGTGCAAGTACTTTACCTGCCGCCCAACCTAGCTTTAATGCGAACTCAGGAGTAATAGGAGCTTTGCCAACAAGACCACGAATACCGTCTGTACCAAAATATTTTCTCGACATACTATTTATACCTAATTTGTAAGTGTTTTATTTTTATGATTTAACTGTGCCACAATAGCAAGGGCATCCGCCGTTTCTTGCACATCATGAACACGTAATATTTGTGCCCCTTTACTCGCGGCAATAGTAGCGCAAGCAAGACTTCCAGCTAATCGTTGCGATTCATCGCGATTAAGCAAATTACCAATCATCGATTTACGTGATACGCCAATTAACAATGGTAATTCAAATTGATGAAACGTTTCCATTTCTGCAAGCAATTGATAATTCTGTTCGAGTGTTTTACCAAATCCAAAGCCGGGATCTAAAATAATATTTTCCCGCTTAATACCCGCTTCAATACAACTTTGTATACGTTCCTCTAAAAACAGACAAACATCTGCAACCACATTCTGATAGTTAGGTGCTTGTTGCATCGTTTTCGGCTGACCTTGCATATGCATGATGCAAACTGGCACACTGAGTTCAGCTGCAGTGTTTAATGCACCATCAAGTTGTAAAGCTCGGACATCATTTATTATATGAGCACCCGCTTCAATAGCGGCACGCATCACTTCAGGTTTACTGGTATCTATCGAAATTACGGCATCAGTTTTTAAGACAAGTAGCTGGATAATAGGAATTACTCGACTTAACTCTTCCGCAACACTCACCTCTTCAGCACCAGGACGTGTTGACTCCCCACCTATATCGATAATTTTAGCGCCATCGGCTAACATTTTTTGAGCTTGGGAGAATGCAATATCGAGCTGAGTGAAGCGACCACCGTCAGAAAAAGAATCTGGCGTGACATTAAGGATACCCATGACAATAGGCTGAGTTAAATCTAATTTCTTAATACCAGATTGAGTTGTTAGGGTTAGCTGCATACGCTGTTTATCAATTCCTTTAGTAATTACCAATTAAATTCCATTCTATTCTATTCTATTCTATTCTATTCTATTCTATTTATTACTTTAAACTTGAACATCTCGACATCTGAAACTTTATTCTAGGCAATAAAAAACCCCGAGCTAAACTCGGGGTTGATTGTATCACGAATTAATTAAGACAAAATAGTTCTACGAATTAACAACTACTACTTAATTAAGAGCTAGGAGCATCAGAATCTGATTCGTCTTTCTCTTCAGTAGCTACTTCAGGTTCTTTTTTAACATCTTTAGCTTTTGGCTTTTCAGATAAAATTTCCCCCCAACCTGCTGGTTCACGCACTTCAACGCGCTCCATAAGATCATCGATCTGTTTCGCATCAATGGTTTCGTACTTCATCAAGGCAGCTTTCATCGAGTGAAGGATATCCATATTTTCATTTAGGATCTTCTCAGCACGTTGATAGTTAGATTCAATTAACAAACGAATTTCATCATCAATTAACTTAGCTGTATCTGCTGACATACTTGCAGCTTGAGTACCACCGCCACCAAGGAATACTTCGCCCTGCTCTTCAGCAAACTTCATAGGGCCTAATTTTTCAGAAAGGCCCCATTGAGTAACCATTTTACGAGCAATATCAGTTGCACGTTCGATGTCATTAGAAGCCCCTGTTGATACAGAGTCTTTGCCAAAGATGATTTCTTCAGCAATTCGGCCACCGTAAAGACTTGAAATCATACTCTCTAAATGGCGTTTGGAGTGACTTACACGGTCTTGCTCAGGTAAATACATAGTTACACCTAACGCACGGCCACGTGGCATAATACTCACTTTGTAAACAGGATCATGATCAGGTACTACACGACCAACAATCGCATGGCCAGCTTCATGGTATGCAGTCATCGCTTTTTCTTTTTCGCTCATGACCATGCTCTTACGCTCAGCACCCATTAAGATTTTATCTTTAGCTTTTTCAAATTCTGCCATAGCTACAGTGCGTTTATTAGAACGAGCAGCAAACAACGCAGCTTCATTAACTAGGTTAGCTAATTCAGCACCAGAGAAACCTGGTGTACCACGTGCGATTAATGATGCTTCAACATCATCGTTCACCGGTACTTTACGCATATGAACTTTAAGAATTTGTTCACGGCCACGGATGTCTGGTAAACCTACAGTTACTTGGCGATCAAAACGACCAGGACGTAACAATGCTGGATCTAAAACATCTGGACGGTTAGTTGCGGCAATAACGATAATACCTTCATTACCTTCAAAACCATCCATCTCAACAAGCATTTGATTTAGCGTTTGCTCACGTTCATCGTGACCACCGCCCATACCTGAACCACGTTTACGACCTACCGCATCGATTTCATCGATAAAGATAATGCAAGGCGATGATTTTTTCGCTTGTTCAAACATGTCACGCACACGAGATGCACCAACACCAACAAACATCTCAACAAAGTCAGAACCTGAAATTGTAAAGAACGGGACTTTAGCTTCGCCAGCAATCGCTTTTGCAAGCAATGTTTTACCTGTACCAGGAGAACCGACTAGTAAGATACCCGTTGGAATTTTACCACCAAGTTTTTGAAAACGACTTGGATCTTTTAGGTAATCTACAAGTTCAGCAACTTCTTCTTTTGCTTCATCACAACCAGCAACATCAGCAAATGTTGTTTTGATTTGATCTTCGCCCATTAAGCGAGCTTTACTCTTACCAAATGACATCGCGCCTTTACCGCCGCCACCACCTTGCATTTGGCGCATAAAGAATACCCAAACACCAATCAACAGTAACATTGGGAACCATGAAATAAAGATTGAAGTTAATAAACTAGCTTCCTCTTCCGGCTCGCCATAAACCTTTACGTTGTTGTTTAATAAGTCATTTAACAACTGTGGATCTTCAGCAGGTAAGAAAGTCACGAATTGTTCACTACCTTGGCTTACACCACGGATAGTTCGACCATCAATTTTCACTTCACGAACTTGCTTATTTCTAACTTGTTGAACAAATGAACTATAATCAAGCTGATTACTAGAATTATCATTTGGTCCAAAACTTTGAAACACTGACATTAATACGACTGCAATAACCAGCCATAAAATCAGATTTTTTGCCATATCACTCAAAATCTCGCCTCTCCGGGTCTCGAATTCCCTGAAAAAATTATTGTAACTACCTATAATTATTAAATATAGACAGTTAAACAACAACTTACATTTTTAATTTAATGCCCTGTGAGCTTTACAGCCATTACCTTACAGCTATTACCTCATAGGTAATAGCAAGGTTGCAGAACGATGACATCAACCAATTTCAATATTCTCTACTGTCTACTAGAATATTTCAAGGCTTGGTTATTTATTAATATAATTAAATGTTTATTGACTACGATCGTCGACTTTATCCCTTATAACCGGTTGCAACAATGAACACTTCTCGCGAACGTGCTCGAGATGAATCAGGTTTACGGGTTTTAACCGTTTTAAACATACTTCGAACATCTTTCATGAATTGCTCAAAACCTTCACCTTGGAAAACTTTCACTGCAAAACTGCCGTCATCAGCAAGTACTTGTCGGCACATTTCTAGCGCTAATTCAACAAGATACATAGCCGCTGGTTGATCCACGCCAATATTACCACTCATGTTTGGTGCCATATCAGAAATAACCACATCGACCTGCCCGTCCCCAACCTTATCTAGTAAAGCAGATAATACACGTTCATCTCGAAAATCACCTTGCAGGAAATCCACACCAGCAATCGGATCCATGGCTAAGATATCGCAAGCAATAACTCGGCCTCGGTCACCCAGGTGTTTAACAGCAAATTGCGACCAACCACCGGGTGCCGCGCCTAGATCGACAATCGTCATGCCTGCTTTTAATAATTTATCTTTAGCTTGGATTTCTTCAAGCTTAAAAGTAGCACGAGAGCGCAAACCTTGTTTCTTAGCATCCTTCACATATTTATCATTGTGATGCTCATTCAGCCAGTTCTTTGAACTGCCTTTTTGGGTACTCTTTTTCTTTGGTGTCGGATTCATTTCAACCCTATTATTCAATATATTTTTAAGCCATTAGCATAATGGCATGGTATTAAGATGAAGATGAAGCTAAAATTACTCTTTTTCAACCCTAAGTAATAAGAAATTTATAATATGGCATTAAGTAACAAACAAAAACAACACTTGAAAAGTCTAGCTCATTCACTTAAACCTGTGATTCTATTAGGTCAACACGGTTTAACTGAAGGTGTTATGGCTGAAATTGAGCTAGCACTTGCTCACCATGAATTAATTAAGATTAAAGTTGCTACTGAAGATCGTGAGCAAAAAGTATTAGTAATGGATACGATTGTAAAAGAAGTAAACGCAGAGAAAGTACAATCAATTGGTAAAACGCTGGTTATTTACCGTACTAGCGATGAAAAGAAAATTGTCTTACCGAAAAAATAAGATAAAACTGTTTTATCCACAATAGAATAATTAAATACCCAGCTGGGCAAGGAATCCCAGCTAGATTTTTATTAACTAGACTTTCGGCTGATTAAAACATTTTATTGATTAAACATAGTCAACCGCTACAACTTCAAACTCAATTGCACCGCCCGGTGTCGTAATCAACGCAACATCATCAACGCTTTTCCCGATTAAACCACGTGCAATCGGCGAATTAATTGAAATACGGTTAACTTTAATATCCGCTTCATCATCACCCACTAGATTATAGCGGATCTCTTCTTCAGTCTCAGTGTTATACAGTGTCACAGTAGAACCGAAGATAACCTTGCCATGATTGGTCATCTTAGTTACATCGATAATCTGGCAGTTAGATAATTTACCTTCAATATCTTGAATTCGGCCTTCACAGAACCCTTGTTCTTCACGTGCTGCGTGATATTCCGCATTTTCTTTTAAATCACCGTGTTCTCTTGCTTCAGCAATATCAGCAACGATACGTGGACGGCGAACTGTTTTTAATTCTTCTAACTCAATACGTAATGCCTCAGCGCCACGAGATGTCATTGGGATCATATTCATAATTAAATTCAAACCTTTCAATTAATTTAAGATTATCAGCCAACAACACAGTGCAGCACGATAAGGCTTATTTAGCATAATATACTCATTGTAATACGATTCAGCAAGGAGGTCACCATATTGACGATTCTAAGCCTTATTGATGGTCAAAATTTGATAGTTATCTTATTTATCTAAATCCATACATTTAAACGCAGTTTTATATCTTTAAATTAGGATCTCTATAATTCGCAGTTAAATGCCCCATAAACTGAACTTAAAAGACTTATAAAGAGAGCTTGGCTCAATTTAAATGACGCTTATCTTAAGTTAGCAACACTATAATTATCCCTGCCACGTTAGTGATTTCAAGTTGAAATTGTAGTTAGCTAGCTAAATTGAGATCAACAGCTATAATTAAGATGTTTACTGAACTTTAATCAATTTCAATATCTAATATATATAGTCAAATGCGTATGACTATCATTAATGGTTGTAAATAAAACAACATTAAGTAACTAATGAGCCTTTTAAGCAAATTACCATCGGTAAGCGCTAAAAAACACACTTTATTAAAAAACCACTAGCCAAACGAACAATATTTATGCATAATGGACTCATTCAAGCACACATCAGGAGCACATCATGAAAGAATTTCTAGCAATTTTCACAGTTTTAACCACATTAGCTATCACAAGCGGCGTTTTGCCTTCAATTGCAAACTTGTAGCTTGTAATAGTAATGAATCCCGAGAAAACTTTAGGTTTTTTTCTCCAACCTAAATTTTCTTGCGAGTAAGCATTTATTTTACATCTAATAATCACATAAATCCTGCTGTTACACTCCAATCTAAAACCAATCAAAAACCAATCAAAACTTTCCATTAATACAATTTCAAAATAATTAGTACTTTTCAACTATTTTTGTTATAAATGCAGCCCATCAACAAGTCAGTCATTTTTAGCTATTACTGTTTAATAGTGAATACAAAAAAGGTTAATCATTTTTCTACTATGAATATCGATATCATCTATTTACTCGATCTCGCTGGCGTCGCCGTATTTGCCATTTCAGGTGTACAAGTCGCAGGCCAAATGCGAATGGATCCTTTTGGAGCAACTGTGCTTGCAGCAGTAACTGCAATTGGTGGCGGGACTATACGTGACACTATTATTGGTGCTAGACCAGTATTTTGGGTTAATGATCCGGTATATCTTGGTGTAATTATTCTTACCGCTATGCTAACTATTTTATTAGCTAACCGAACTCATCGCATGCCTGCTATTTTATTGCCGCTAGCTGATGCTGCCGGTTTAGCACTATTCACAGTATTAGGCGCTCAAAAAGCCTTAGCTTATGGCACGCCAGCAATAACAGCAGTGGTCATGGGTGTAATCACCGGCGTTGCAGGTGGTATTATTCGCGATCTTTTAGCAAGTAGAGTACCGATGGTATTACAGAAAGAAATTTATGCGACGGCCTCGGTAATGGGTGGTGTTGTGTATACGATGACTCTACTACTTAACGGCTCTGAAGGCCTTGCCATGATGCTGGGTATGACAGTTGTATTCATTCTACGTATGGCATCGGTATATTGGCACTTTTCGTTACCAACATTTAAACTAAAACGTGATGAGACATAGCTTATTCAGCATTTGAAATGCTCTGCGGTTTATTCTATTTCAAATAATAAAAAACCAGCAAAAATGCTGGTTTTTTATTCTCTATAACAATGAAAAATCACCGTCATAGTTAAGGTACAAAATTAAAATATACAGTTTAGATATCCGTATTAGCTTAAAGTAATGCGTGCAAACTTACGCTTACCAACTTGATACACCGCAACGCCCGCTTCAGGTACTAATTTAGTATCTTCGACCTTATCACCATCAATCTTCACCGCACCTTGCTTGATCATACGCATAGCTTCTGATGTACCAGCAACTAGACCCGCTTCTTTAAGCAAGTTACCAATCGCCATTGCATCAGCTGCTGCAAATTCAAACTCAGGCATTTCATCTGGAATTGCATTCTTAGAGAAACGTTGGGTGAAATCATTGTGTGCGCTTTCTGCTGCGGCTTCATCATGGAAACGTGCAATGATTTCTTTTGCTAGCGAGATCTTAACATCACGAGGGTTTACCGCGTTTGCTGCAATATCTGCTTTAAACTGCTCAATTTCAGTCAAAGGACGGAAAGACAGTAATTCAAAGTAGTTCCACATCAAGTCATCAGTGATAGACATGATCTTGCCAAACATCTCATTAGCTGAATCTGTCACTCCAATATAGTTATTCGCTGATTTAGACATCTTCTTAACGCCATCTAGACCAACCAGCAGTGGCAACATGATCACTGATTGCGGTTTTTGACCTTCCGCTTTTTGTAATTCACGACCCATTAATAGGTTAAATTTCTGGTCAGTACCACCTAATTCAACGTCAGCTTTCAATGCAACAGAATCATAACCTTGCAGCAGCGGATACATGAATTCGTGAATAGCGATGCCTTGACCTGATGCGTAACGCTTTTTAAAGTCATCACGTTCTAACATACGAGCAACGGTTTGTTGCGACGCTAAACGGATCATGCCTACAGTACCTAACTCGTTTAACCAAGTTGAGTTGAATTCGATACGCGTTTTTTCTTTGTCTAAAATTTTAAATACTTGGTCAGTATACGTTTTAGCATGGGCTAATACATCTTCACGAGTCAATGGCGGGCGAGTCGTATTCTTACCACTTGGGTCACCTACAGTCGCAGTAAAGTCACCAATTAAGAAAATAACCTCATGACCAAGATCTTGGAACTGACGTAGCTTATTTAAGATAACCGTATGGCCAAGATGAAGGTCTGACCCCGTTGGATCCGCACCTAATTTAATTCTTAATGGACGGCCTTCTTTTAGTTTTGCAACGAGTTCTTCTTCAACTAAAATTTCTTCTGTACCGCGTTTAATTTCGCGCAACGCATTCTCAATTTGCGTCATAATGTTAAGCTCCACACTTATTCCCCTAATTTATAACTACATAGTACTGGATAGCATAGAAATTGGAAACCATTGCGAAGTAGCAAATAGGGTTAAAACGCCATTACTAAAATATATTTTTGCAGAGCAGATGGGATTTGCTAGAATGTCCGCTTTATTTTCTCGTTTTAAAGGTATTGTATTAATATGTCATTCGGTAACCGCCTTCAGCAGCTTCCTAAGCAACACCGAACATTCATTTTAATCATCCTTGGTTTGATTTTTGTTTTATTGTTACTTCCTCTCTCTAAAAACATGCCGACCACAGATGAAGCAAAAGCGTTCTATTTATATCAAGTAGGTGATCGTTATCGTCTGCAATTACCCAAATTAGATAAATCACCTGGTGAAGCAAGCAGTAATTTAATATCTCAAAAAATTAAAGTCAGATCCGGTGATAACCTTTCGCTTATCGGTCTACGAGCTAATTTGTCAGCAAAAACCATTTATGAAATTGATCGCCTTAAGTCTGCGCGCCGTTTACGCAATATCTTTCCAGGCCAAAGCTTAACCATCACGAATACCAAACAAGGTGATTTCGTGCAGCTTATTTACCCTTACAGCAGCACTTCAACATTGCAAATAGATAAAACTCAAGCCGCTTATGAAACTAAGATAATTAATAGTGATATCGAACTGCGTACTGAGTTTGCCCATGCAGAGATCACCAGCAACTTCTGGAATGCCGGTGTTAGAGCGAGAATGCCAGCCAGCCAAATTATGAATTTGGCGACTATTTTTGGCTGGGATATCGATTTTGCCTTAGATATTCGTACAGGCGATAGTTTTTCGGTCATTTATGAAGAGAAGTTTATTGACGGTAATTATGTTGGTGCAGGTAATATTCTCGCCGCTGAATTCATCAATCAAGGGGACAAATACCAAGCCGTTCGCCACAACGATGGTTCGTATTACACACCGTCTGGTCGCTCGATGCGTAAAGCCTTTTTACGTGCCCCAGTAAACTTTAAATACATCAGTTCCAGCTTTAACCGTAAACGTAGGCATCCGGTGACAGGGAAAGTACGTGCGCATAACGGCATTGATTACGCAGCCAAAACAGGCACGCCCATTGTATCAGCAGGTGGCGGTAAAGTTATCGCTTCAGCTTATAACCGCTATAACGGTAATTATGTTTTCATCAAACACAACACAAGTATCGTGACTAAGTATTTACACATGAATCGTCGCTATGTGAAAAAAGGCCAGAAGATTAAACAGAACCAGAAAATTGGTACCGTCGGCGCAACAGGTCGAGTTACCGGCGCTCATTTACATTATGAATTCCTCGTGAACGGTAAACATAAAAATCCGAAAACAGTTAAATTACCTAAAGCACAATCTCTGCGCGGCAAAGAAAAAACCAAGTTTATACCTTACGCTAAAGAGATCATAAAGCGCTTAGAAAGTAATACAGCGCTCTATTCAAATATATTGGAAACGCAATGATAGCAACTCGCGAGCTGTATATTGGTTTAATGTCCGGCACCAGTATCGATGGTGTCGATGCAGCGTTAGTCTCGATAACAGCAGACAAGTGCGAGTTACTCGCTCATCATCTTGAACCTATTCCAACAGAGTTAACCCAGCAATTACATCAGCTATGCAAACCGAGTAATAACGAAATAACCCAGTTGGCATTAATAGAGCAGCCATTAGCGCAGTTGTTTGCCGATGCTTGCCATAACCTGCTCGCGAAAACCACATACCAAGCCAGTGATATCGTTGCCATTGGTAATCACGGTCAAACGATTCGCCATCATCCAGAGCATGCTTTTTCGCTACAGATAGGCGATGGCAATGCCCTAGCAAGTTTAACTTCCATTGATACTATTACTGATTTTCGTCGCAAAGATATCGCGCTCGGTGGCCAAGGTGCTCCGCTAGTACCCGCGTTTCACCAAGCCGTATTTCAGCATAATTCTAAACCTAGAGCTGTTGTTAACATTGGCGGATTAGCGAACATTACCTACTTGCCTGCAGGTAAATCCAAATCAAAAGAAGTGGTATTAGGCTACGATACCGGCCCAGGAAATACTCTGCTAGATACTTGGTTTAAATTACATAATCCAGCTGGTAAAAATTACGATGAGAACGGCTTGTGGGCAGGATCGGGAAAGGTAAATAACACACTGCTAAGCCAATTAATGCGAGATAGCTACCTACAGCAGCCAGCACCAAAAAGCACAGGACGAGAACGTTACAACCTCATTTGGTTGCAACAGAAAGTAGCCCTTAGCCAACAAGTCGTTCTTAGCCAAAAAATCGGTATCTCAGCAAATGATGTACAACGTACGCTCACTTCTTTTACCGCGCTAACGATTGCTAACGAAGTACGTAAACTCATGCCATCAGGTGGTGTTTATATTTGTGGTGGCGGCGCAGCCAATCCGCTATTGATGCAAGATATAACAGCTGCATTGACGGATAAATATAGTTTAGCCAGTACAGCCGCTTTAGGCATAGACCCAAACTGGGTTGAAGCGATAGCTTTTGCTTGGTTAGCTAAACGACATGTCCACCAGCAATCAGGTAATTTACCCGCAGTAACAGGCGCTAGCCGCACTGCTATTTTAGGCAGTCACTATCCTTGGAAGTAATTTCAGTTTTTATATACTGATAATTCATGAGATTTAGACAAAAAAATAGAGCCACTCGGGCTCTATTTTTTATCAACTTTTACATGCTAAGCTTGAGTATCAACCGCAGGTGCGCCTTTAGAGATCATGACCATCGCAGGGCGGATCAAACGACCATTAAGTTCATAACCTTTCTGCATAACCGCAATAACTGTATTTGCAGCTACATCTGGGTTTTCAACCATGCTCATTGCCTGGTGTAATTCAGGGTTAAACACTTCACCTTCAGGGTTTACCGCTTTAACGCCAAATTTTTCCAGCGCAGATTCTAAGGATTTAGCTGTTAACTCAATACCTTCAATAAGAGGTAATAGCGCTTCATTTTCTTTATCTACGTGAGCCAGACCACGTTCCATGTTATCAATAACAGGCAGTAGTTCATTAGCAAATTTTTCTAAAGCAAATTTCTTCGCTTTATCTACATCGATAGCTGCTCGACGACGAATGTTATCTGCATCCGCTTTAGCACGTAGTGCCGCATCTTTAAATTCAGCAGCAGACGCTTTTTCTTTTGCTAATTCAGCTTCTAGCTCAGCGATACGCGCTGAAGATTCATCAACAACTTCGCCAGTAATTGCTTCTTCGACTGCTTCGCCATCAGTGATAACTTCAGCTTCGATATCAGTTACTTGTTGCTCTTCAACTTGACCTTCCGCTGGTACTTTTTGTTCTTCACTGCTCATATTTCCTCCAAAACTCAATTAAGCATATTACTTCAATATAGTGATTGTCGTTATTATGGGGATCCTCACGCAAGTTTCAAGTCATCAGAGCCGCTAAAGCAATATATTTATCAAAAATTAACGCCTCGTAAAGAGCGAATAGTTAATAGAAAGTCACTGAACTGCCTGAAATTCGCTTTCTTTATTGAATTGGGTATACTGAATTAATCCTTAAAATTGAGACAATTGGCCATGAAAAAAAAATTTAAAACCATAGGCTTAATCGGTAAACCTAAGCATCTTGAAGCAACGAAAACCCTCGTCGCTTTACACCAATTCTTAATCGAACATGATTATGAGGTGATAGTTGATAGCCGTGTTTCTCATGATCTCAATTTAGAAAATGTTACCGCCCGTTCATTAATGCAGCTCGGTGAAGAAGCTGATCTCGCTATTGTCGTTGGTGGTGATGGCAACATGCTTGGTGCTGGACGCGTACTATCTCGCTTTGATATTGCAGTTATTGGTGTGAATCGCGGTAATTTAGGCTTTTTAACCGATTTAGACCCTGAAGATTTTAAAACCCATTTATTAGAAGTATTAAACGGTGAATATATTGCCGAAAAACGTATCTTGCTTAATACCTCTATTTATCGCTATGGCACGTTAAAAGCCACTAACCTTGCCTTTAATGAAACTATCTTACATCCAGGTAAGATCCCTGCGATGATTGAATTTGAAGTGCATATTGATGATAGCTTTATGCTCAGTCAACGTGCTGACGGTTTGTTGGTTTCGACTCCGACAGGCTCAACCGCTTATTCACTTTCAGCTGGCGGCCCCATTTTATCGCCAAACTTAGAAGCGATAACTTTAATGGCGATGTTTCCGCACACGCTCTCAAGCCGACCTATTGTGATAAGTGCTGACAGCACTGTGAAGTTAGTTGTATCACCGAATAATGAAGAAGACATGATGGTGAGCTGTGATGGCCACGTGCACATCGGCGCCCTGCCTGGCGACGAAATTATAATTAAGCGCGATAAAAACCATTTAAATCTGATCCATCCTAAAAGCTATGACTACTTTAACGTCTTACGCGAAAAGCTAGGTTGGGGAAGTAAACTTTTTTAACATTAACACCTTAATTAGCAAGGACTTACCAATCCTTGCTAATTATTTCCATTACGCATACATCCCTAACTGCCAATTCGACCTAAATTGCTCACCATTTCACATAAACCAGCTTCAACATAAAAAATATCATCACAACTATTTACACATTCCCACACCTGTACGTATACTGTATAAAAACCCAGCCTGAATAAAAACACAGGACACATATGTTAACGCAACTTACAATTCATAACTTTGCTATCGTTAAATTTTTGGAACTCGAACTGAAGTCTGGTATGACAACGGTAACAGGTGAAACAGGTGCCGGTAAATCAATCGCCATTGATGCGCTTGGTTTAGCCCTAGGTTCTCGCGCTGAAGCAAGTACTGTCAGACCCGGAGCTACAAAAGCAGAGATCAGCGCCAGTTTTACCATCGAAGCAAGCTCACATGCCCATCACTGGTTGGTTGAACACGAATTAGATAACGAAGATGAATGTATATTGCGCCGCGTGATAACAGCAGAAGGCCGCTCTAAAGGCTATATCAACGGCATACCAGTGCCTTTACAGCAGTTGCGAACCTTATCCCAGTTTTTAGTTCAGGTACATGGCCAGCACGCTCATCAGACATTGCTGAAACCAGAGATCCAATTAGCGATCTTAGATGGCTACGCAAACCACCCTCAGCGTTTACTCAAAGTAAAGAAAAGCTATCGCCATTGGCATGAGCTCGCTACAGAAAAGAAAGCTCTCGAACAAAATCAGCAGCAACGCGCCGCTCGCCAACAGTTATTGCAATATCAAGTATCCGAGTTGAACGAATTCGGTCTTGCTGAAGGTGAATATAAACAGGTTGAAGCCGAACATAGATTACTCGCCAATAGTACCGAACTAGTACAGGAATGCATGACAAGCTTGGATATTCTGCACGAAAATGAAAACAACAGCATTTCGAGCCTATTACAAAATGTCACCCATCGTTTAGAAAATCTATTAGATATGGATCCTAAGTTAAAAGGCATAACTGAAACTTTACAAGAAGCCGTGGTACTCGCAGAAGAAGCTGGCAGCGAATTACGCCATTACACGGATAATTTAGAGCGTAATCCTGAGCAATTCGAATACCTAGATGAGCGCTTAGGCAAAGCGCTAGAGCTAGCAAGAAAGCACCAAGTTACGCCGGAAACACTCGCCCAACACCATAAAATACTTAAAGATGAGTTAGCTGCGATATCTAATGATGATGAACGCATTGATGTTATTGGCCATGAGTTAACTATCGCGCAAGAATTATATAAGGTTGAAGCAGACAAACTAACAGCCAGTCGTCAGAAATACGCCAAACAACTAAACAAATTAATTAGCGCCAGCATGCATGAACTGAGTATGGAAAATGGCAAGTTCGAGATGACGCTATCTGCACTAGAACAGCAACTACCAAGTCCACTAGGTGTCGATAATATCAGTTTCTTAGTTTCAACTAATCCAGGGCAACCATTGCAGCCTTTAGGCAAAGTAGCTTCAGGTGGTGAATTATCGCGTATTAGTTTGGCTATCCAAGTCATTACGGCGCAGAAGATATCGACACCAACGCTGATTTTCGATGAAGTAGATGTCGGTATTTCAGGGCAAACAGCTTCTGTCGTGGGTAAACTATTACGTCAATTAGGTGATAAAACGCAGGTCATGTGCGTAACCCATCTACCGCAGGTGGCCTCTAAAGGTCATCAACAAATGTTTGTGAGTAAAAATACTGACGGTAAAACCACAGAGACCAGCATGATGCCTCTAGATAAGCAACAACGTATCGCAGAACTTGCTCGCTTGCTTGGTGATGAAAAAATAACAGAGTCGACATTAAACAATGCCGCAGAAATGCTTATTTAACGGGAACTTCTTCGCTTATATACATTCTAAACAGCATCACGGATTAACCGGCTATCAGACTTCGATTTACTTCGCTGGCTAGCCGAGTTATGATTCAGCAATTGTTTATGGACCTAATCAGCAACTCATTATGCGCTTAAAATACTTATTTATTGCAGCCTTAGCTATGTTTAGCTTAACTGGCTGTTCTGTTCTAGAAAAACTCGTTTACAAGATCGATATTCCTCAAGGTAACTACATCGAAGACCGCCAAGTTGAGCGCCTGCGTGTAGATATGACCAAAGAGCAAGTGACCTTTGTGTTAGGCACGCCAATGTTAGTTGATTCATTCAACCGTAATACTTGGAATTACTTATATCGAGTGAAAAAAGGCGACGGAGAGATAACCAATAAACAATTGGTATTAACTTTCAGTGGTGAGAAACTACAAACTGCCGTTGGTGATTATCCACTTAGCTCTGAGTTCAACACGCCATTAGAGCTGTAATTTTTTATGCAGCTTTTAATTAGAAAGAAAGTAGTTCAATAAAATTACAGTGCTAAAACAAAAAAGTTCACAGTGACCGAGTCAATGTGAACTTTTTTTATAGTCGTGTTTTGTTTATAACAACAATCTATTTAATTTATCTTCATAAGTAAATTAAATAGTAAATTAAATTTTCGCACCCGTTTTCTGATGAATACGACCTTCATCTTTGGCTTTTTCCGCACGGCGTTTACGCATTTCTTTTGGGTCGGCGATCAATGGACGGTAAATTTCAACTCGTTCACCATCAACTAACTCAGTATCTAATTTAATCAAACGACTATAAACACCCAGCTTGTTTTTCTTTAAATCAATGTCAGGATACTTCCTTAAAATGCCAGAAGCCATAATGGCATCTTCAGCGCTAGCGCCCGCATCTAAAGTGACAGTAAAAATGAGCTGTTCGCTCGGCAATGCATATACAACTTCAATATTCATCTTAGTTGACACCATAAACTTCTTTCGCTCTATCAGTGAATGATTGCACCATGTTATTCACCAAATCAGCAAATACACGACCAAACGCCGCTTCCACCAATTTATTAGTGAAGACAAATTCTAAATCCAAAGTCACTTTACAAGCATTGGTATCCAACGATTTAAACGTCCAGCCACCAGTTAACACTTTAAATGGGCCGTCGACCAAATCCATTTTCACTTCTTCACCACGAATTAAACTGTTTTTTGTTGTGAACGTTTTACTAATACCTGCTTTAGAAACATCTACAGCAGCTGTCATTTCCGAGCTTGATTCAGCGATTACTCTAGCGCCAGTACAACCAGGTAAAAACTCTGAGTAAGTACTAACATCATTAACTAAATCGAACATTTGTTCAGCGCTATACATCAGCAATGCGCTACGCGTAATACGTGGCATACAAAATCCTAAACTTTCTAATAACAATAAACGACTTGATAACTGGTCAACAAATAACAGCCTACCAAGATTAAGCCGGCAACTTTAGCATTTATCTCATTAAAATTCATTGATTATTGCCCCGCGGATAAGACTATTACTAGGATAAAAGTTGATTTTGTTATAGTATTTATGACATTAAATTTTGTCAGTGATGGTTAGATAATTATCAATTATGGCTAAGAAAAAGAAACAAAAAAGCGACAATACAATTGCGCAAAACAAAACCGCACGGTTTGAATATAAAATCGAAGATACATTCGAAGCCGGTATGGAACTGCAGGGTTGGGAAGTTAAAGCTATCCGCGCAGGCAAAGTAAACATCAGCGAAAGTTATGTTTATATTCGTAACGGTGAAGCGTTTGTATCGGGTATTCAATTAATGCCATTAGATGCTGCGTCTACTCACGTAGTATGTAATCCGACACGTATTCGTAAACTGCTACTTAACAAACGTGAACTTGAAGTTCTAAGCAGCAGAGTAGAGCGCCAAGGTTACACTATCGTAGCAACCAATATGTACTGGAAACAGGCATGGGTAAAACTAAAAATAGGCCTTGCAAAAGGTAAAAAAGAGCACGATAAACGTGCAGATGAAAAAGATCGTGAATGGAAAATAAGCAAAGAACGCATGATGAAACACAAAGTGCGTTAATTTGTTGCACTTCTACGCTAATCACGTAGAATTCAAGTTCTGGGGTCGATTTAGGATTCGACGAGATTCACGAAACCCTAGGTGCATGTCGAGGGGCGGTTGGCCTCGTAAAAAGCCGCACTGTTATAGTTGCAAACGACTCTAACTACTCTCTAGC
>Ga0209292_1002563_pt1 | contig 20818 bp, 13 predicted proteins | sample GOMGulsemesocosm_2_FD_184634 | JGI IMG/M metagenome (GOLD analysis project Ga0209292, IMG submission 184634) | Methane-oxidizing microbial communities from mesocosms in the Gulf of Mexico - GOM9C Gulf of Mexico (SPAdes) (version 2) | ecosystem: Environmental > Aquatic > Marine > Cold seeps... | reverse complement strand
AAAAAGTAATTTCTGCAAGATTAACAATGGTAAGTCGCGTTAAACTTGTTTGATATTTATTATTGAGGTTAATTTAATTATGAGTCATGAGTGTGACCTGTTAGTAAAAGATGGTGACGTTATCTCCAAAAAGAAAGTCTCAGCGAGAGCGATGCCAGATGCTTTTATCATTCTATTTTTCATTGTGTTACTGGCTGCCTTGTCAACACATATTATCCCGGCCGGTAAGTTCCTCGTCGATAAAAACTCGGAAACACAACAAACCCTGTTGGTAGCAAACAGCTTTAGCTTTGTTGAAGATTATTCCGGTGTGCCATTATTTGCAGAGGGTGGAGGTATTGGCTTTTTTAATTTCGCATTTGAAGGGATGGTTTCTGGAGATAAGTGGGGGTCTGCTATTGGTGTGATGATGTTTATAATTATCACTGGAGGTGCTTTTGGCATTGTGATGAAGACAGGGGCTATTGATAATGGCTTTTTACTATTAATAAAAAAAACCCAGCGAATAGAAACATTATTCATTCCGCTATTATTCATATTATTCTCCGTTGGTGGCGCTGTTTTTGGTATGGGAGAGGAGTCCATTGCTTTTTGCATTATCTTACTGCCCTTAATGATCCGAATAGGATATGACGGTATTACTACTGTTTTAGTGACTTACGTTTCAACACAACTAGGGTTTGCTGCCTCATGGATGAACCCGTTTAGTGTTGCTATCGCCCAAGGAATTGCTGGTGTACCATTAATGTCAGGCATGGAATTTCGAATAGTCGCCTGGGTTGTTTTTACAATGGTTGGCCTTATTTTTACGATGCGTTATGCCGCTAAAATTAAGCGTTCTCCTGAGATATCCCCAGTCTTAACTCCAAGTAAACCTTCTAGCCCGCCCCCTATCACTGAAACAACTACGTTTTCTGCTATTGACAGTATTATTTTAACCCTGTTTTTCACTGGAATCTGTTGGGTAATTTGGGGAGTATTAATTAGAGGCTATTATATTCCAGAAATTGCCAGTCAGTTCTTCACCATGGGATGCGTTATCGGAACAGTGGCTGTATTAGGCAAGCGACTACAAACAAATCAGGTAGCTGAAGCATTTAAGTCTGGAGCAAAGGAGTTATTACCTGCTGCTTTGATCGTTGGCATGGCTAAAGGCATTGTAATTGTACTCGGCGGGGACGATGCAAGTATCCCATCAGTTCTCAATACCATTTTATACTATGCTGGTGAATCAATTGGGGATTTACCGCAGGCAATGTCGGCATTACTGATGTTTTTCTTTCAATCTATATTTAATTTCTTTATCGCCTCGGGGTCTGGACAAGCCGCTTTAACGATGCCCTTAATGGCACCTCTATCCGATTTGGTCGGAGTAACACGGCAAGTCGCAGTTTTAGCATTCCAGCTCGGAGATGGCCTAACAAATATTATTATTCCTACATCTGCCTCACTAATTGGCTGTCTGGGTGTCGCGAAAATTGATTGGCTAGTATGGGCTCGTTTTATTTTTAAATTTATGATGTTGCTAATGACAATCGCAAGTTTGTTCGTTATCTCGGCAGTATTACTCAACTTTAGTTAAGGATATTTTATGAAGTTATTTAAACAAGCAAATGTTTATGCACCCGAACATATCGGTGTTAAAGACGTGCTTATTTCTGGTGGTAAAATCATAGCGATCAAAGACAAAATTGGCTCATTGGATGAAAGTTTGGTCGAATTCATTGATACCGAAGGAAAAATTTTAGTCCCCGGTTTTGTCGATTCGCTGGTCCATATTACCGGCGGTGGTGGTGAAGGAGGTTATGCAACCAGAACGCCAGAGATGGAAATTCAAGATGCTATTCTTGGCGGTGTTACTACTGTTATTGGCGTGCTTGGGACTGACTCTATAACTAGAAGTTTGGAGAATTTGTTGGCAAAATCACATGCTCTTGAAGAACAAGGGATTAGCGTTTATTGCTATACTGGTTCATATCACTTTCCCGTGGTGACAATTACTGGTTCGGTCACCAAAGATATCATGATGATAGAAAAATTTATTGGTATTGGTGAGGTAGCAATTTCCGATCATCGCAGCTCTCAACTTAATGCCCAAGAACTGTCTCGCTTGGCATCTGAAGCACGTATTGGAGGTATGTTGTCAGGGAAAAAAGGAGTCGTGAGCATACATGTCGGCGATGAATCAGAAGAACTATCATTATTGCATCAGGTCGTCGAACAATCAGACATTCCAATTACTCAGTTTTATCCCACGCATATCAATAGAAATAGATCGTTGTTAAATGCAGGTATCGAGTTTGCGAAACAAGGGGGCTTTATTGATTTTACCACCAGTACGACAGAACAAATCCTTGCGCAAGGTGAAGTTTGTGCCGCAAAAGCCCTAGCTGAATGCTTAAATGCAGGTATTACGATTAATCAATTAACAATGAGTTCTGATGGCAATGCGAGTTTACCGGTTTTTGATTTACAAGGAAACCTAATTGATTTACAGGTAGGACGCGTAACTAGTCTCCACCAATCAATGGTTAAAGCTGTGCTGCAATACGGGGTATCAATAGAAGATGCGTTGACAAGTATTACCAAATCACCTGCAAACATATTAGGATTAAATCACAAGGGGCGAATTCAGGTTAATAGAGATGCGGATCTCAACTTGTTAAGTGAAGACAATTTAAATGTGTGTTCTGTTTATGCTAAGGGAGAAATATTAACGTAAGAAAGCATAATGGAAGAAGGTTTACGATAGTCATACGAATCTGATTGATTTTTCTCCATAACTTAAACAGAGAACAGGCCAACTTAACCTTTTCCCAGTCAATAACTCTAAGCTTTGACTAAAATGGATATTAGTCTCTTTTGTCTGTATCAAATAGGTTTATGTAGTGGCATAGTTAAAAAGAGGGAGTTATTCTATCAACTGCTTGGACAGCTAATCATCTCTTCTTCACGAACTTATTAACATATAAACACCGGTAAACATTCCTTCTAGTGATGTGCTTGAATTAAGTGGATGGTTATTATTTCAAGACAGGAGATTTCTTATTAATGACAAATCGTAGATTACCACCTTTTCGCGCTTTACAGGTTTTTGACGCAGCAGCCAGAAAACTGAGCTTTACTAGAGCTGCAGACGAACTATATGTCACTCCAAGTGCAGTCAGTCACCAAATAAAGGAGTTAGAGACTTTTCTTGGTGAGGCGTTATTTATCCGTAATGGTCGTGACATTAAACTGTCACAATTAGGTAACCAATATAATCAAGAAATTCAGGCTGCCTTTAATTTAGTAGCGTCTGCAACCAGCAACGTTGTGGGCGAGAAAACCACGACTATTCGTCTAGCTGTCTTTGGTGCTTTTGCGCAAAAATGTTTGATAAAAAATATGAGCGAGTTTTACAAACTGTATCCAGAAATAGATCTGCAAATCATCATGATGTCATCAGATCCAGAATTAAGCGATAGAACAGCTGATATATTTATAACGAGTAATCCCTCAAAACGTGGTTATGAATCAACGCTAATACTTGACGAAAGTTTTGTTCCTGTTTGTCATCCAGACATTTTAGAGGGAATAGCTCCTAATATATTAGAGCCTGAGCTGTGGAAACTTCCTATTATAACAAATCAAAATGATCCGTTAGGAGCCGATTGGCTAGGCTGGGCGAGTGCTACAGAGTTAACCTTGCCTCCATTATCAACCATGAAATTTCGTTATTTTAGTCATCAAATATTAGCGATAGAGGCTACAATTAAGGGGTTGGGTGTTAGCTTGTGCAACAGTTGGTTTATAAAAGATGAATTGGAGTCTGGCCAATTAATTACTCTAGATTCTTCCCCTCCACTAAACACCGGATTAAATTATTATTTATGTGTAAAGCAAAGCAGACTGAAAGAGGATGCTTTACAAAAGTTATGTCGATGGATAAAAAAAATGTAAATTTGTACGAATCCCCCTGCAACAACTGGTGTATTGAAATCTGAGATACTTTCATCTCATTTACCACGACTCCGTTTTCCTTTGAGCGAACCTTTAGTGCTTCCTGCCCATGTGTGTTATTTCTTTTAACTAGATAAGCTATTGAAACAGGGTTGAATTTTTCTCTAAAAACAATCCTACTAGTTAGTATTGTATAGCTACTCAGATAAGTTATTAATAATTCCCATTTGATTAATTACATAACATTCAATGAGAATCAACTGTCATGGTCAAGGCACCTATTTGATTGACGTATATTCTCTTTAATTACTTCAAAGTGATAGAGATTTTAGTGCCCTGCTCTCTTGAAAATATTAATAACCAGCCTTGATGTTCGCATAAACGTTTTACGATAGATAAACCAAAACCATACCCCGTGCTTTGTTTACCTTTAACTGCGGGTTCGGTTATTTTATCTGAAATACTGGGATCAATTCCAGGTCCCGTATCAGCGACAATAAGTGTGTTATTTTCCATCTCAATAGTCACTCGTCCTTGTTGAGTATATTGAAAGGCATTGCCAATTAAATTGTCTAGTAAAACTGTTAACATTCCAGACTGTGCGTATACTTCTACATCACAATTGTCATTGACCTCCACATCTATCGGTTTATTATTAATAAGGTGATTCTGGTCAATAATCGATTGCTCAATTAATGGCAATATTTTAATGTGTTTTTTGCCTGCCTCAATATGCTCTTCCCTTGCGAGAGCAAGCAGAGTGGTTACTGTTTGTTCCATTTGTGTACTTGCTTGAGATATACGACTGATAACGGGATTATTTTCATCAGCTGAATGTTGATTACGATATACCTCTACGGCATTTTTAATAATAGCAACAGGTGTTCTGAGTTCATGGCTAACATCACGAGTAAAGCACTTCTCTCTAAGCAGGCTCTGATTAATTCTTGTCATGGCACTTTCTAAGGTTTGTGCCAAAATTCCTATTTCATTATTTGGAAATTGTCCAGCGAACTTATCAGGTATATTTTCAGGAGCCACACCGTTAACTAAGTCAGCCAATTGCTTCAATGGCATGGCGGTTTTTCTGCCTAACTGCCACGCAATTACAAAAGCAAACAAGACCAGTATAAAGCCTGAAATTAGCATTATTTTTAATACAGCTTCAGTAATTGGTCTAACTAATAACATTTCACTGACTTCTGCAACAAGGTAAATATTTTCTGCCTTTGGTAATACTAATAAATGATAATGCCTACCATTTTCTCCTGAAAATTCTTTTCTTTTGGGTTCGCTAATATATCGCTGTTTAATATCTTCAGGTAAGGTGTTTATTGAGAAATATAATGTCATATAGCTGACGCGGGAGTCTGGCCATTGTTTATTTTCGTCATAACCTTGTTGTAAATATTGTGCTTCTTCTCTGACTTCTCGTTCAATAAACTCATCTTCAATGATGTACATTAAGTTGAAGCAAATTATCCCCCAAATTGCAGATATTATCAGGGTAAAGATACAGAACTGTCTGACAATTTTGCTGCTTAAACTGTAAAACTTCCCTTGCGGCTCTTGGTTATCTTCTTGTGACTGTTTATTGCTATTACTAATTGTCATCGTTTTTTACATCGCTATTTACATTACTTTCTACATTTAACAGGAAGCCAATGCCATGCATCGTTTTTATCATAGGATAATCAAAAGGCTTATCTAACATATTACGCAACTGATAGATATGAGACCTAAGTGCATCGGATTCTGTCGGCTCATCTCCCCAAAGCTTTTGAGATAACTTTGACCGACTAACCACTTGCGGATAGGCCTCCGCCAAGATGCTAAGAATACGATACCCCATACTATGTAACTCGAGTTTTTTCCCTGCACGTGTGACTTGTTGTTTTTTTCTATCAATAATGAGCTGATCAAATGTCAAAATATGATTGGTTTGCAATAAATGCCTTCTTGATAAAGCAAAACAGCGAAACTCTAGTTCTTCCAAAGAAAAAGGTTTAGTTAAATAATCGTCCGCACCATGTGTAAAACCAGAAATTTTATCATCGATACTATCTCTTGCAGTAAGCATGATAATGGGTACGTGATGATTAGCTTGTTTACGTAGTTGACTGCAGACTTCCAGTCCATCCATTACCGGTAGATTTAAATCGAGAATGACTAAATCATAATGATTAGTTAACGCCAGTTTTAATCCTTGCTCACCTTGGCTAGCAAAATCTAATACGTGACCTTTATATTCCATGTAGTCAGCAATATTTTGAGCGATGCTTTGCTGGTCTTCAACAACTAGAATATATAAAGATTGATTGTTCATAGCATTTCTCTAAAATTGTTTTTTGGTATTTTATAGCACTGTTTCATTTGAAAAATGATGGCAATTAATTTACGCAATTTAGTGTCTGGTTATTCTAATAATTATTACGCAACAACACATCAATTTTTCAATTGAATCCAAACGGCTATCTCTAACTTTTTGTCTAATCATTACAGATGACAAAGTAGAATAGCTTCATCGCACTGTTTTAGCCGTTTACTATTAAAATTAACCTATAGTTGAGTCCAAAATAAAAGTTAAACAAAGCTACAGGTAAATGTCCTTAATATTTTGTTTGTTAAAACGATTAAGGACTGTTTATATTACAACGTTTTTAACATATCTTGTGCAGGTTTGAAATCAGGTTTTGCAGTAATCAACTGATTCAACGTGGCTTTTGCATTAGCTGTTTGCCCTAATCTTGATTGCGTTTTGGCTATTTTCATATCGAGATTGGCGCTATTAAGTTCTTTTTGAGCTACCATCATCAGCGCCAAAGATTGTTCAAAATCAAGTGTAGTATCTGCTACTTTTAGGAAATAGTAGCCGTACATTCCAACTAAAGGGATATAGTATTGCTCATGATTATTGGTAAGAGTTTTAATTGCTGATTTGTCACCCGCTATAAACCTAGCGACTACAGCCATGGTTTTATCTTCTAATTCTAGTTCCACTTTTACAGGAATTAAACCTAAACTCTTAACCAAAGCGGTTGCGACAGCTACTGTTGAAGTCGGATTTTGTCCCGTGATTAAACGCCCATCAATAGCAACATGGCTTAACATGATTTCGCTTGATTGAAAATTAGCGCCACGTTCACTCAATCTATCTTCAAGCATAAATTCAAAATCGTTTATCCACTTTTGACCAAATAACTTTTCTTCTTGGTTAGTAAAACTGTTTATTGCTTTATTGGCAACCAAATAACTGCCATCTTTTAGTTTCACATTAACTAAAGCCGCTGGACCATGACAAACCGCAGCAACACTGCCTTGTTGTTGATATATCTGTGCAATAAGCTTTTGTAACGCCTCATCTTTAGGTAAATCAAACATCGCACCTTTCCCGCCGACAACAAAAACAGCATCATAAGCTTTTGCATCTAATGAGTGAGTCGCAAGCGTATTATTAAGTTTTTCCATAATAGCTTCATCAACTAATACTTTTGCATTGTAAGACTTACTTGGGTCGTATTTATCCGCCTCCACTTGACCGCCTTGTGGACTGGCAATATCAACGGCAATGCCATTATCTTTAAAAACCGAATAGGCTTTTGAAAACTCATCAAATTCATAACCGGGTTGCTCTTCACCTTGACCATTGCCACTAACTACCATTAATATTTTTTTGCTACTTATTTCCGCCTGTACTTGTAATGCGGTAATTAATAATGTGATTAATACCATTAAGTGTTGTTTCAAAGTATTCATTTATCTCTCTCTTTCTTATCTTTAGTATGAAACAAGTGTGACAAAGACAACGTGAAATATATGTGAAACTGCTTTAGCTTAATGGTACTCTTTTATCACTTGATACCAACGACATGTGTAAACCGGAGTTTCCTCCGATCTAGGTTTAAAAATTAACCTCTTAAACGTCATTCATCAATTGCTTCACCGAGCTCTTTAAACTATGTCGGCTAGCAAATACCCCTAATAATGTTACAGTGCTCAAAATCATGGTTAGTGTAATCAACAACATAAATAAATTAGGTTGATAAGACAGTGAAAACTGAGATTGATAAATTAACATGCCTGTAATGTAAGTGCCTGCAATCGCGCCCGTTGCGATGATTAATGCCGTAATTAACCATTCAATAATGTTTAATTGCAAACACGTTTTCTTTAAAAAACCAAAACTCATAATGATACTGTTCTTTTTCTTTTCCTTACTTTCAAGTGCATTTATTGATGACAAAATGACAATAACAGCGAGTAAAATAATCATCACCGCAAAACCACTAATAACTTTGGTGATCATTGCCAAGATATCATCAAATTGTTTTGTTAATTCCTGCAGGGAGACCATTCTTATTGTTGGATGATCTTTCCACAATTGGCTGAGTAACGGCCATTGCTCGTCATTAAGCTCTAAACTTGCCATATTGTATTGCGGTGCATTGATATGATTAATGGCAGCGAGAGGCATTTGCACCCAAAAGGTAATAGAACCCGCGCCCGGTTTATAAACATGACTTGCTGTAATTGTGAAGGTAAAGCTTTGTTGGTGAATAATGAAAGTGAGATTATCTCCAAGAGATAAACCTAAATCGGTCATGACTTCTTCTTCAAGGGAAATCTGTTGCCAGTTTTCAGTATCTTTTTTCCACCATTGCCCTTGAACCACGCTGTTATTATCAGGGATCGTTTGACTCCAATGCAGTCTAATAGAACGTGATAATGTCGCTAAACTATCACTGGGCTTCTTGGTAAATTGACTCAGTGTTTGCTCATTAATTTTCACGACTTTGGCATACAAATAAGGTTTAGTTTGACGCAAACTAATATGATGTTCTTTAGACCATTCATTTATCGCTTTCATTTGTGGCTGACTTGCTTGTGAGACCATCACATTACCATCATGTGTTCTTTGATAAGAAACCATAGTATCGCCTAAGTCTTTTAACAGCATCAGCGTAAACAACAATAAAAAGGTGCTTAGCCCTATCCCTAGAATTTGAGTGCTTTTACTTAATAAACGCTGTTTCATCATAAACAGTGTAAAAGGAATAAGTCCTGAAAATTGTTGGCTTGTTTTTTCGCCTAAAGTCAAAACCGTCCAACTAATAACAGCCATTAACACAACTGTAATTGCAATACTGCCTACTAACATCATGGTTAATAAGCCATTATCTGAGTACTTAACGGCAACTAAAACAAGCACAACCAAAGCACATAGTTTAACTAAACCTGAAGAAATGCTTTTTTGATTTTCATGAAATAACTTAGCCACTGATGTTTGACACAATGTTAGCCATATAGGAGCATGGAAAACAGCAAAGAGTAATATACTAGTTGCTATCGTTTTAGCGGTAAGCCAAAGATCTATTTCCCATGTGATTTCGACAAAAGTTTCAGATAACCAACTAACAACAAACCAATGAAACACACCAGAAACAATAGCTACCACAGGTAATAACAGCAATATATTAATTAACCATTTAAAAACTGACAACTGTAAACCTGTCGTTTTTGAAGCACCTAAACTCATGCAAATGGCTGAAAAATACTGTTCCTTTTTTAAATGAACCTGTGCAATTTGTTCAATGGCGATAGCGGCCATAAAAAACAAAATAATAGAGGCTAATCCCAAAAAATTTTCGGTACGTTGCCAAAATAATGCTAAAGGATGGGCTCCTTGTTTATGATGAATTTGTGCCGCAGGGAGTTGCGTCTGTTGCCAGTCAATGAGTTGCCCTATTTGTGACTTTGACGCAGATACAAGGTAACGATGTTGAATAAGATCGGTTGGAAAAGCTAATTTATCCATATCAGCAATATTTACCATCGCTCTCATAGCAACAGTATGTCCTTCCATCAGCCTATCAGGCTCATGAACTAGCACTTTTGAGACAATAAAGGCTTGTTCACCTATGTTAATTACATCACCTAGCGAAAGCATTAAACTGGCAAAGAGTCGGCTGTCTAACCAAATGTTACCTAATGTAGGACCTCCAATAGTTACTGCTGTCTGGCCTTGCAGTGAAGTTGAAGTGAGTAGTTCGCCTTGCAAGGGGTAATCACGTCCTACTGCTTTTAGTTTTGAACGTTGCCATTTGCCATTAAATGTTAACGTTGCATTAATTTGTAATGTCTTAACTACATTCTCACTAAAACCTGCCAATGAAGTGAATTGTTTATCGGTTAATTTATCGTTTTGAGTTAAAACCGCATCGGCCCCCAACAGGTTTTGTAAATTCCCTTGCAAGTAATTTTGAATGGTATTACTAGATAAGGATAATGTGACAATAAAAACCATTAAAATGGCTTGCACCCAACGAAGTAATTGTTGATGCGGCTGACTGTATTCTTGTACAAAGTAGTGCCAAGCTAATTGCATATGGTGGTTTAACATGATGCTACCTGCTTTTCTTTCGTTGAGAGGTTTTTAGTGGCATTTTGTGTTGTCTGCTTAACATTTTGTTCATCGATGGCATTAATTGATAATTTTTTAGTTAAGGTACCATTAGCCAATGAATAAATATTCTGCGCCTTACTAGCAAGTACATCACTGTGAGTAACAATAACTAAACCTGCATTATTCTCTTGGCAGCAAGTAAATAAAATATCAGATATTTCATTGGCGTTGTACTGATCCAGATTACCCGTTGGTTCATCGGCAAATATAAACTTAGGGTTAAATACTAACGCCCGAGCGATTGCAATTCGTTGCTGCTCTCCGCCACTTAACTGTGATGGTTTATGATTAGCTCTATCAGACAAACCAATCTTTTCTAGCCACTCTTCCGCCTTTTTAATCGCATCTTTATCACCACGTAATTTCAACGGCAAAGCAATATTATGTAAAGCAGTTAACTCAGGTAACAAATGAAACTGTTGAAAAATAAAACCAATTTCTGAGCGTAATTTATCAAGGGGTGAACAGTGATTTTTGTTAATGAAGTTACCTTGACCGGATGTGGGTTTTTCTAACCCCGAAAGCAGCATAAGTAAACTCGACTTACCGGCACCTGAAGGACCCGTTATGGCATATGATTGTCCTTGGTTTATTGATAAATCAAGATTTTCAAATAATGTAATCGTTGAAGCAGTGTTTTCAGAAGCAAGGTTTCCAAATGATTGAGAAACACTTTTTAATTCAATTGAGCAAGACATAACGTTGTACCACCGTAAAATTTCGTGATGGTATCGTATGTAATTTAGAGTGAAATGAATGTGAAATTAAAGAGGAAATATGTAATGGATTAATCTAAATGCAACTGCTCCTGTTCTATAGCCGTGTTAATCTTATCTGCAATACGTTGGGCCTGATTTTTAATTTTTAGGGAAAATGCGGTACTGCCTGCAATTTAATTATTGCCAATGCCTGGTTGTTAATCGCTATCAGTCACCCCCCCCAGAGCACTGACAAACTACATACATATTTCAATGCAGAGTTTTATTTAATACTTAGGTTTAATGCGGCACTGTCATCTGGCTCCGAAACATTGCTTAGTTGATCGAAGCAAGTGAATGCCCTCCCCATCTTAATTTTAGCTATCAATGTTTAGGGCGTATTGACCTTTTGCGTTTGTTTTTGCAGAACGTTAATGAATATTTATACAAGGCAGAACCTATGCAGTGTGGTTATTCCACATAAACAGTTGATAACGAAGTAGCAATATTCATTAATTGCTGTTCAAAGGATTCAACTCAGTAAATCCTGCTCTTTGTTGTTTACACGGATGTAAGTACTTAAGTTTTGCTTGGAGCAAAAAACTTGTACTCGTCTATTACATAGAAAAACTATGCTTCTTTTCTCGTGCCGCGATCAGAATCTACTGAGTTGAACAAAATCCATACTCGAAAGATCAACACGCCCTCGTATGAAATGAAAGTAACAAAGCTAGTCCTGGCTCTCTTCTTTCAACCTTAACTTCTCCTTGTTGTGCCAATACCAGCTCATTAACCAAAGCCAGTCCTATGCCCGTTCCTTGGGTAGTCCGCGTTAGCTCATTACCACCACGATAAAAAAGCTCAAAAATCTTACTTTCCTGCGCTAAGGTTATACCTTCACCATAGTCTCTTATTTCCAATTGTAGTAGATGCTTATTTTGGGGGTGTTGCCTAAATATAAAATCAATTTTTTGTCGACTGGGATCATTAATCTTTTCTTGGTCAAAAAACTTAACACCATTATCGGTAATATTGATGATCACTTGAGCAAATGCATCCTGCTCTACCAATACCAGCATATCCTCGGCGTAGGCTATTTCCATTATCATATTTTGTTGAAAACTGTTTTTATCAATAATCGATGATGTTTTAGAACGAATAATATCCACTAAAACCGTCAGCGGCGTATATTCAGGCTGTACATTTTGCTGCTGATGGCTAAGAGTGGATAATTGCAAAATATTGTTGATTAGCCGCGTAAGACGTTCACTTTCACCATAAATAAACTCGAAATATTTTTGCTGGTGAGTTGTAGATATGACGGTGCCCTCTTTGAGCATTTGTGAATACATCTGAATTGAAGTCAGTGGCGTTTTTAGCTCATGGCTAACTGAAGAAACAAAATTAAGTCTTTGTTCCGCCAATACCAATTGTTTGACCCCTAGGCGATAAAAGCCATAACAAGCAGATAATATCGCAGCTATCAAAATAACAATAAATATGCCGCTATAGACCATAGCCGGAGTCAAAGGTAACGAATGTGTAGATAGCGCCATTGCATAACCACCATACGGCCATTGCAACTGAGTATTATAAATAGCTTGCTGCTCATAACGGCTATCTATTTGTGAAGGTTCACTGACTTTAGATTGACCATCAGGTAAATTTTCATAGAAAAAAAGCTCTGTCTGACCGGAATGTTCAACATCCCTGACCTTAACTAATATCGGGCTATTAAAACTTCTCCATTCCAAGGGTTCAATAATTAGTTCACGCAGGTAAGGTTTACGCTTTACTATATACCCTTGCAACCGCTTTTGATCTGCGACTAAGGCTACTCGATGAAAAATAAAATAGTCAGGGATATCAAAAATAACGTCAAAAAAATCGTTATTTTTACTGAACCCATCTAGGATCATTTGCTGTACAGCCTTAGAGTTAGACAACAACTGGTATACCTTAAACGCTGTATTTTTACGTGCAAGTAATTCTGGGGTTAATTCCAAGTCTGACACCTGTTCTTTTGCCTTGATTACATTATCTCCAGAAAGACTTTTGTCAGAAAAAGCGTAAGGCCAGATTGGACTATTAAAATCTCCTTGGCTGTTATATTGAAAGTAGCCAACTAGCCCCATAATGGGTCGCGAAGTATAAGACTGGGTAAGGTCTAATTGAGACAAAGGCGATAACACCTGTTGCGACTGCTTCGTGAGCGGATTATACACTTGTTGATAATAATCAAATGCATTCACCGGTAGCGTATTGGTAAAGGTTAGTTTCTTATATAACTTCCTGTTAATTTTTTCAACTAGGTTACTTGATTCACGTTGATATTCAGTAAGTAAATTATTTGCTATTTGCTGAAAGCCAAAATACAGCAGTGTGCTTGCGGGAATTAATAAAAACAGTAAAAAGCCTATCGCTAAATAACGTAAACGACGTAAACGCTGAGCATAATTAAGCACACGCTTATCTGAAAATAACATAGTGAAGACTCACAATCTTAAAAAATATATTAAACAGTAAATTAGAGTGAATATTAGCTGACATGCAACTGATACCCTTCACCACGATGGGTGACTAAATGCTTGGGAGACTTGGGGTCTATTTCTATTTTTTTACGGATTTTAGCGATGTGTATATCTACCGTGCGTGTATCTATATCACTGGTTGTTTTATAGCCCCATACTTGCTTGAGTAACTCATCGCGGGAAACGGGTTTATGTTGACGTTGTAGATAAGCCAAAATTTCCACTTCACGACGGGTATATTTGGTTTGTTGATGGTATGAGGTCCCCATTAATGTTTGCATGCAAATAGAAACTTCGTTGCTTAAAACCATGCTCTTATCAGCCCCCGTCCAACCCGAACGTCTGACCAAAGCATTGACACGTAAGACCAGTTCAGACGTTGAAAAAGGTTTACCTACATAGTCATCTGCACCAAGTGTCAGGCCGTTAATAATATCTTCTTCTGAATTTTTTGCCGTTAACATCATAATAGGCTGGGTTCGAGAATGTAACCGCAGCGCATTACAGATTTCAAAGCCATTAAGTGAAGGCAACATTACATCGAGAATAATACAGGCATATTGTCCATCCAATGCCCGAGACAAACCTTTTTCGCCATCACTTTCACTTTCAACTTCATATCCATGAAAAACAAATAGATCGGTAAGCCCCATTAAAATAATAGGTTCATCTTCTACGATAAGAAGTTTAGGTTTATTACTCAAATTACTGCCTTATTGTTTATATTGATTTTTGCCAAGAGCATTATACCAACACGGGCCAAAATCGAATGTAAACTTTTGTAAAATTTCAACCTGCACATTTTTACTTAAGCTGCCTGTTTTGGTGTCAAACCACGCTCTATATTATCCCCAACCTACAACACAAACAAATAACCAGTGAAAAGTATACTCACAAAATGGAGTTACCTATGAAAACAGGCCTAACAGGATATTCACTCACCTTTGCATTTACTTGCATGACATTATTCACATTCACGATACCAGCGGCTTGGGCAGAAGAATCTCAAGATTTTATCGCTAGACTCAAAACACATTATCAAAAAATACCACCAGTGAAAGCTTTTTCATTGACTCAGAGCTACTTACAAGGAAGTCCCTATCAAGCATGGGACTATCAGACTCCAAACAGATGGGCGGCATACAAGGTAACGGAATTCGACCTTGATAAAAAGCAGTATGTTGAAAATGTGACACATCACTTTACTGGCGGGCTGATATATGACGAGGTTCATTTCCACAATGGTGAAGCAAGCTTCCGCTATGAAAAGAATGGTATTCCTTATGGAAAACGCATTGTAAAGCAAGGCATGGATAGTTTTGAAAGATTAAAAAATATCTATTTAATGAATATAGATTTTCTCGCTGTAAAACCTTTGCTTGAAGAAAATGATATCGCAGCTCACATTAAACTTCACCAAAATAAAACATCCACAGAAACAACACTTACACACACAACTGCTGATAACAAAGTCATCGAATATATGTTTAGCGATACTCCGTTGCAACTGGTGTCAATTGAAAACAAATCAAGAGATCGTATCAGTGTCTATGACGACTACCAAACCACAAATGGCTTAACCTTTGCCCGCTCCATAACCAAATATTATGATGGTGAAACGATACCACGTTTTATAAAACGCATTGAGCGTTTGGATATCATAGAAGAAATTGCCCCAGCTAAATTTCAGGTTCCAAAAGAATATGGCCCAATTATTCCTAAAAGTAATAGAGCCCTGCTCTCAATTGAAATCGCACAGGATCTATATCTTGTTACCAACGCTTCTGCTAGGCGAAATAGTTTATTTAAAGTAAAAGATGACGAAATTATGGTTTTTGGTGCTTCTGATAGTCCTGAACTGGCTGAAAAGACCATCAATCTTATCCTTAGTCAATTTCCTAACAAAAAAATCACCTCTGTTTACGTAACTCATCCGCACGATGACCATATTGATGGTCTGCCGGCCTATGCTAAACGAGGGGTTGTGATCTATGCCGATGCGTATAGTATCTCAGCCATTAAAGCTTATCCTTATTTTACTAAGGATATTGCTACATTCAAATTCAGAACGATTCACCATAATCAACAGCTCGATGGCGTAAGCTTTTATGTATTGGAAAACTCCCATTCTAAACGACAAAGCTTTGTTCATTTCAAAGACAGCAATATCATTTATCAAGCAGACTTTCTTGAGGTTGCTTTCGATAATACCATTGCTAAAGTATTACCAAACTACACTAAAACCTTTATTGATTTTGTCCGAAATAAGAAACTTAATTTCAACAGGATTGTTGGTTACCACAGTAATAACAATATTTCGCCTGAAATCATGAATAAGATGTATGACGCTAATATGATGTAATTAAGACAGTATGTTAGCTTGGACGAATCGAGTTCGTGGTTGCAAATGGTTTTTCCTTTGTTAATGAATCTCGATTCAGTCTGTATAAATAATTAGCAGGCAATTGATTCCTTTTGAAAATAACGGGAAATTCCATGGAAAAGCCAAGCCAATTTGTATGCAATTAAATTACGCGGAATAAAACAACAAACGACATGTTCGTCGAGCTTTTTAACCACACTAAATAAAAATATTGTCAAAGATGAAAATCTGCGTATATCCAGCATTACTCATTGGCTATTTTCCAGTCACCTCCATCAATTCATAATTTACCGTACTTAAAACTTTAAAATATACCTATACATACACCTATTCACGGCAAGTCCAATCTAAAATTCGACAAAATCGAATGTAAACTTTTGTAAAATTTCTGCCTGCCCATTTTTACTTAATATGTCTATTTTAACGTTAAACAGTTTTTTATATTAACGCTAGCCAAATTAAATAAGCTCAAATTCATCAGCCAGTAACGAGCATAAACATTAAAATATCGAGTAAATTATGGATATAGTTCGACCCAATAATAAAAAAAAACTAACAAAAAAAATGCAGATAATAATCAGTGTATTGCTAGCTTTAACATTGATTTCACTCTTGTTGTTTAACAAAAGCAGTGCCTCATATCTAGCAAATAAAGACAGTTTATTAATCGCTACCGTAGAGCGTGGTGAACTAAATATTTCTGTACGTGGTACCGGAGTATTGGTTCCCAAAGATATCCGCTGGATAGCCACGAATATACCGGGACGTATTGAGCGGATATTAAAAAAAGCGGGAGCAAAAGTAAACAAAGGTGACTTATTACTTGAACTGAGCAATCCTCAATTACAACAACAGTTAACTGAAGCCCAATGGGAGCTTCAGGCATTAGAAGCAGAAACTCAGGCTGGGAAAGTTTCCTTAGAGTCTGGTTTATTAGATCAGGAAATTGCGGTTATTAATGAAAAACTTAATCACGAAAGAGCGCTATTAACCTTAAATGCCCAGGAAGAACTATTAGGTCAAGGTATCGTCGCCGTATCAAAAATCGATCATGAAGAAATAAAAATTGATGTCACACAATTTAAGCAACGCTGGGACCTTGAACAACGACGTTTAGATAAAAGGCAGGAAAACCTCAACGCTCAACTTAAAGCAAGTGAAGCTAGATTAAACAGTATGCGTAAAAGTGTTGAACGCATTCAACAACAAGTAGCCAGTTTGCATGTCAAGGCGACGATGGACAGCATAGTGCAAGAAATGCCAATGGAGTTGGGCCAACAAGTCGATGCTGGCACCAACCTCGCCATGCTTGCCAGAAGCGATCGCTTTATTGCAGAACTTAGGATCCCAGAAAAACAAATTAAAGACGTTGTCGTTGGCCAAAGCGTTATCTTAGATACCCGCAGCAGTAAAATACCAGGAATAGTGCAACGCATTGATCCTGCTGTGAATAACAGTTCAGTACAAATTGATGTTGAACTCCTTGGTGTTTTACCCAAAGAAGTTCGCCCAGAGCTGACTGTAGATGGTGTCATTGAAATAGCCACAATAGCCGATACGCTGTTTGTTAAACGTCCAATGTTTGCCAATAGTTTTAGTCAATCCAGCATTTATCTCATCAACAATGAAAGCAGTAACGCCAAGAAGCACCAAGTGAAATTTGGCCATATGTCTAGTCAATACATCCAAATTGAACAGGGCTTAGTTGAAGGTGAAAGCATCATAGTTTCAGACAGTACTAGCTGGGAACAACATCAACAAATTAGCATAACTCATTAGCATATCCCAAGGAGGATGCCATGGAACAAATAACCAATAACAAAACGGCCCCAAACGAGACTAAGAAACCGGCTACGAAGTCGGAATTAGTCGAACTAAAAGGTCTTAATAAGGTATTTATCAGCGACGAAGTCGAAACCAAAGCACTGCACAATATCAACTTGACCATAACAAAAGGAGAATACCTAGCCATTACCGGGCCTTCCGGCTGTGGTAAATCTACCCTGTTGTCTTTACTGGGACTACTAGACACGCCAACAAATGGTCTATATCAGCTGGCTGGACACAATGCCTCAAACATTAATCGGGATGAACGAGCCAGAATAAGAAATAAAGAAATTGGCTTCATCTTTCAGTCGTTTAATTTGATTAGTGACTTAACCGTGGCAGAAAATATTGAATTACCGCTGACTTACAGGACAGATATAAACAAAAATCAGCGCCAAAATATGGTGCATTTATCGTTGGAGAAAGTTGATTTGGTTCACCGTGCCAATCACTACCCTTCTCAGCTTTCTGGTGGACAACAACAAAGGGTTGCCGTTGCCCGTGCTATTGCTGGCAAACCTGCCATTATTCTTGCCGATGAACCTACCGGGAATTTAGATTCTAAAAATGCCGAGGCAGTAATGACGCTACTTGATGAATTACATCAAGATGGCGCTACTATCTGTATGGTGACTCATGATCCTGCTTCGGCGGCTCGTAGTCAGCGAATAATCGAAGTGTTTGATGGTCAAATAATTTCAGACACTTTAGTTACTAGCCCCTCCACAGATTCGGTAATTATAGCCTCATCAGCTATTGCTGTTTAAATATAGTTAAGGAACAAATATGTCTTTTTGGATTGATATAAAATACACGGTCAGACTATTACTAAAAAAACCTGCTTTTACTATGACCTCTGTGCTGATTGTCGCCATCGGCCTAGCCCTTACCTTATATACATACTCTTTACTTAACCAACTAATTTTTAAGCCGCTCACATTGAATGAGGATACCTCAATAGTCGCCATTGAAGGTGAATTTAAAGAAGCCCATGGTACCGGGCTACGAGCTGACCCCTACCATCTGAATCAGATAAATGCAGAAACCGACCTGCTGCAAGGTATGAGCATGTACATAACTGGAATCATGGCAATAAACGCTCCGGGCAATGAATCGGGTTCAAGAATAGTCCATCGAAGTCATACTCAATGGAACCTGTTTGAAGTACTCGGTGTTCAGCCCATTTTAGGACGGGGGTTTAACCCACAAGATCAAGACGTTGGGGCAGAATCCGTCATTGTACTAAGTTACGACGTATGGAAGAACCAGTTTGCTGGCGACATGAATATTATCGGCACTATCGTGGAGGTAGAGGCCGAACCAGAGCGTGTGATAGGTGTAATGCCTGAAGGTTTTTCCTTTCCTTCTTTTACTCAGGTTTGGTTAAGCTTACCCACAGACTTTGTAAGCCCAACTCGGCCTTCAAGCGAAAATCAAACTCTAAGGGCTGTAGGACGTTTAAAACAGGACGTCTCATTATCACAGTTCCAACAAGAGCTGAAAGGCATATTGCAACGAAATTTTCAAACTTTACCACAGGAACTTGCCTGGCGAGCAGACTCTCCTGGGGGATATATAAGAGCTTTTCCCTTTAAATTGACCGATGACGCTGTATTTCATCACTATTCAGTGTTTGTTGCCATGCTTATCGTGGTACTTCTGATCTTGCTGTTGACTTGCATTAATGTCGGCAATTTACTCTTGGCCCGGGTCAATGAGCGTATAAAAGAAATAGCAATACGCATTGCATTAGGCATACCGAGAAAACGACTAATATTGCAAATGTTATGGGAAAGTATATTTATTTGTTGTCTAGGTGGCCTGCTGGCATTTTTTCTCGCCAGCTGGGCCGTTGATACCACCAATGGCGTATTTGAGCAAATATTCGCAATTAATGGTGAAAGACCTTTTTGGTGGAAGCTTAGTTTAGAAAAAGATGCGATTATAGTGCTAATGATCACCGTTTTCTTTATGATTTTATTGACCGGGTTTATTCCTGCTTGGCGCGCGCTACAGGGTGATTTGAATGGTGTGTTAAGAGATGGAACCCGCGGTGCCTTAGGAAAAAAGGCAGGTCGTGCAAATAAAGTATTAGTGGTGACTGAAATTGCTTTATCCTGCGTGGTATTAGTAGTTGCTACTATGCTACTCAGTACCAGTTATTCGGCGAAAAATGCCGATTATGGTGTCGATACAGATAACAGGATAACAGCCGCAGTACGATTAGCTTGGGGTAGTTATCCCTGGAATAATGGTGCACCTGAAGCAAGAAAGAAACGAAGTGACTTTTATTATCAGTTAAAGGACGAACTGGAAAAGCTACCAAATATTGATGGTGTTGCTTATTTCAGCAGTTTGCCTGGTACTGGTGGTGGTAGCTCTCACTTTGAAATCCAAGGCAAAGCCGCCGCTGTGTTTAACGAAAATCCAATGTGGAATTTCGAGGTGGTTAGTCGTGATGCTTGGCATACCGTTGGTATGAAGTTAATTGAAGGTCGTAACTTTAACTTTAGAGATACTGACAATAGTGAACTTAGCAATGCCGAGCTGCCTGTGGTGATCAATGCCGCGATGGCCAGAGAATTATTTCCTAATGGTGATGCCGTTGGTCAGCGCGTTCGTTCAGTAAACGGTGAAGGTTGGCAAACGGAGTGGCGCATAATTATCGGCATAGTTTCTGACAGCGTTCATGGCTCGACGATGCAATCTACCAGTGCTCAGCATACTGGTTATGGTCTGATGGACACATATCAATGGGGCGTAAATATTGTTATTCATTACTCAGGGGCTGAGTCACAAGCTAAAACCGCGTTACAGCAAACGCTCAATGAAATGAATGCAGATGCTACTATTTATCATCTGCAAAGTTATAACAATCTGATAGAGCAACCAATGTTATTGGTAAATGCCGTTAACAAAATCTTTTTATGGTGTGGTCTGATCGCTTTGTTTTTAGCAGCTAGTGGTATTTATG
>Ga0209292_1002561_pt1 | contig 20828 bp, 19 predicted proteins | sample GOMGulsemesocosm_2_FD_184634 | JGI IMG/M metagenome (GOLD analysis project Ga0209292, IMG submission 184634) | Methane-oxidizing microbial communities from mesocosms in the Gulf of Mexico - GOM9C Gulf of Mexico (SPAdes) (version 2) | ecosystem: Environmental > Aquatic > Marine > Cold seeps... | reverse complement strand
GCATTACTTGGAGGACTGGTGGGATCTTGAATTGATGTGGCAATATTCAATTGCACGTTCAGCACGTCGTGCGCCCAGTGAATTATCTTATACCTATAACGTTATTCTAGACCAATCTGACGAGGTGTTAAGTCGTAATTTAAACACCCAAGATGCACCAAAATATGTCTTTAGTCAGCTTGACGATGATACTGTTAACTACGGGTGGCAATTAAATTTACCTATTGAACTCGACAATGTTTTGGTTAAAGTTAGTGCTGGTTACCAGTACTTTGAACGTACTCGAGAAAGTTATGCCACCCGGTTAGGTTTTGATATTGGCTTGAGTCCGAGTGACGCTCAAGGTCAAATATTGACGCAAGACTTTGGACAAATCTTAAGTGACGCACACATTAACAACAATGTGCTCGATATTCAGTTACAAGATGCGTCGACTGATACCGAAGATTATGTCGCGGCAGAGCTCAACGATGCGGCCTTTATCAGTATCGACTTAGACTTTGATGACGTTTGGCGTTTTTATGCCGGCATTCGTTATGAAGACTTTCGCCGTGTGACATTGCCGCTCGAGCCAAAAGGGGAGATTTCAGATGAGGGTGGACGCTATGCCTTAACTGATTATATTGTTAATGAGGATGGCCTCTTCCCGTCGATGTCATTGACCTGGAAGCAAACAGATAACACTCAATGGCGTTTTGCGGCGAGTAAAACAATCGTACGGCCAGACCTACGAGAAGTATCGCCGGTTCGCTTTCAAGATCCGGTCACTGGTTTCGATTTCTTTGGTAACCCGGCTCTCAAAAGCTCAGATATATATAATGTCGATAGCCGCTGGGAATGGTATAGCGAAGATGGTAATAACTTTAGTGTCGGTTTGTTCTATAAAGACATCGATGCGCCTATCGAGCCTATTCAACGTATCTCTGAAGCGGGGCGGCAGCTAAAATTCTATAATGCCGATTCAGGTAACATGTACGGTATTGAAACTGAATTTTTACACTCGTTAGACTTTCTTGGTGGCGATAAGAGTATTTGGCAGCATTTCTTTATCAGTGGTAATGTTACGTTGAGCGAGTCTGAAATTAAGATAGCAGCCAATGGTGAGATTGACCCAACCAATACATCACGGCGTATGACAGGACACTCTCCTTGGGTCACCAACGTTCAGTTGAGCTTTGATTCGCCAAATGAAAGTCACAACGCGACGCTGGTGTATAACGTCTTTGGTAAGCGCATCGCTTATGGTGGTCGCGGCGGTTTAGATGATGTTTATGAGCAGCCGTTTCATAGCCTAGACTTTAGCTATAACTACTTCCCGTTAGAAAGTTTGTCTTTCAAATTGAAGCTTAAAAACCTGCTAGGGGAAGTGAATGAATATCAACAGCAAGGTCGTCAAGTTTATCGAAGTGATGCTGGCTCGCAAGTAAGCCTCCAACTTAGCTACACATACTAATCATTACACGCTACGGCGAAGTCACTTAGGGTGATTTCGCCTCATCATATCCCTAGTACCCGTCACCAAATAATGATGTCCAACCGACTATCGATACTTCCAACGTTTCAGGCGTGATTACACTTTCTAATAATGACAGCGGTATAAGGCTGTTGCTGAGTCGATCGAACAAAAACACCATTGATGTACTAAAACTGGTATAAGATAACGGATACAAAATCGATGACTATTAGAAAGTGCATTGCACATAACTCATGGTTTAAGCACATCGCAGGGAATATTTTTGATGTTTAATAGAAAAGAGAAAAAGCACGACTATTCAATTTTGATGGTATGCATGGGCAACATTTGTCGCTCACCAACAGCGGAAGCCGTATTGAAAAAAAAAGCACAATTTAGTGATTTAAACGTGCGGATTGATTCGGCTGGTACATTGGGGCTACATAAAGGAAATAAACCAGATCCACGGTCAGTTCAAGTTGGAGAACAGGCTGGTTATAGCTTTAAAGGGATCCGGTCGCGTCCAGTTGAAGACAGTGATTTTGAGACTTTTGACTTAGTATTGGCGATGGATCAAGACAATATCCGTGAACTACTCATTCGTTGCCCGCAAGAGTATAAGCACAAAGTAAAATTGTTATTGAGTTTCGCTAATAGCGACAAGGCGAATGAATTCGAAAGTGAAGTGCCTGATCCATATTATGGTGGCGGTAGGGGATTTGAGCTTGTTTTAACCTTGGTGGAGCAGGGGTGTAACGGCCTAATTACCACGCTGGAATCATCAGGTATAGAGGCGAACACTCGCCAAGACTAAATAATTCAGCACAAAAAAAAGCAGTGAATCATCACTGCTTTTTTATTGGTTATAGGATGCTACCGAAGTAACATCATATACAAGGGGTCGTTCCCTTTATTATTCAGCTTTTGCTAGCATTGGGCCACTTGAAGCGCGACTGGTCGCTCCTAAAGTGCTGGTACCTTTGTTGCTACATGCTACTGCTGTACGCTGCTCGTTTGACATTACTGTTACTTCAACGCCACTACGAACGACTTCTGCTGCTACTGGTTTGGTCATTGGAGCGTGAGCATAACCTTTTGCATTGGCAATCGGCTTAGCTGCCTGCTTCACTGTTTCAACTTCAGCAACTGGTGCCTCAACTTCAACAGCAGGTGCTTCAACTTCAGCAACTGGTGCCTCAACTTCAACAGCAGGCGCTTCAACTTCAGCAACAGGTGCCTCAACTTCAACAGCAGGTGCTTCAACTTCAGCAACTGGTGCCTCAACTTCAACAGCAGGCGCTTCAACTTCAGCAACAGGTGCCTCAACTTCAACAGCAGGTGCTTCAACTTCAGCAACTGGTGCCTCAACTTCAACAGCAGGCGCTTCAACTTCAGCAGCAGGCGATTCAACTTCAGCAACTGGTGCTTCAACAGCAGGCGCTTCAATTTCAGCAACTGGTGCTTCAATTTCAGCAACTGGTGCTTCAACTTCAACAGCAGGCGCTTCAACTTCAGCAACTGGTGCTTCAACTTCAACAGTAGGCGCTTCAACTTCAGCAACTGGCGCTTCTACTTCAACAGTAGGTACTTCAACTTTAGCAGCAGGTGCTTCTACTTCAACAGCAGGTGCTTCAACTTCAGCAACAGGTGCTTCAACTTCAGTAACAGGTGCTTCTACTTCAGCAACAGGTGCTTCTACTTCAGCAACAGGTGCTTCAACTTCAGCAACAGGTGCTTCAATTTCAGCAACTGGTGCTTCAACTTCAACGGCCGGTGCGGCAACTTCAGCAACAGGTGCTTCAACTTCAGCAACTGGAGCTTCTACTTCAACAGAAACTTCAGTAACAGAAGCTTGTTTAGCCGCCATAGCTGCATTTTCTTTATCCACTTCTGCGGCTAGCTCATCAGTCGTTTTAATTGGGTAACGTGCTTCAACTGATTCATCGGCATTACGCTCTTGACGATTGCGACGTTGGCCTGATGAACGTAGATGACGCGGCGAACGACGATTACGGCGACGGTTCGATTGTTCAGCCTCTGTGCCTTCATTATCCTGTTCAGCGGCTACATTTACATTGTTTTCATCAACGCGCTTAGCATGATGGTTATTAGTCGATGTAGCATTTCCGGCATTATTGTCGGTGGTTACGGTGTTGTTCTCATCTTGAGTAATGACTTCACCAGTACGTACTTTCTTACGCATGTTACGACGCTGACGACGTTGAGCAACTTTTTCTTCTTGGCCAACTCTTTCGGTTGTCGCTTCTTTCACTTCTTTCGCTTCGTTATTTCTCGCTGGATTAGGCTTACGAGATTGATTGCGACGAGGCTCACGTTCTTTATATTCGCGCTTGCTCTGATCACGAGTTGTATTCGTGTCTTTATTTTCACTGCTAGTGCGGCTATCGCTGTCACCTTCGTTATAACGCTTATTCTGATTGCGGTTACGATTGCGGTTACGGTTACGGTTGCGGTTGCGGTTTTGTGGACGCGATGCTGGCTTCTCCGGCTCTTTAACTGGCTCAGGTTCAGCAACGAATAAGCTTTTAAAGAATCCTACGATTTTGCTTAATAGCGGTGTTGTTTCAGTCGGAGCGGATGCTTTCTTAACGGCAGGTTTAGCTGGCGTCACGGCTGCGGGTTGTTCAACCACAGGGACTGGAGGCGCCACTGGCACAGGTGCTGCTGCCGCTGGTGCCGTGATCCCTTTCAGTACTGGCTCATTCTTACTGATTTGAGATTTCAGTAAACGAGACTCGTACTGTTCACTATCGTCCGACGGTTTGGCCATTTCATAGCTAGATGTTGTGATCTTATCGTCATTGCGGTGACGAATCACTTCGAAGTGTGGTGTATCAAGATTAACATTTGGCACAATGACTACATCAACATTGTGACGCGTTTCAATCACGCGAACCGCTTTACGTTTCTCATTTAATAGATAAGCAGCAACACTTACTGGTACTTGTGCTTCAATCTGAGAGGTAGAGTCTTTAATCGCTTCTTCTTCCATTAATCGCAGGATAGAGAGCGCTAATGATTCAGTACCTCGAATGGTACCTTGACCGATACAACGCGGACAGATATGTGCGCTAGATTCACCAAGGCTTGGGCGAATACGTTGGCGTGACATTTCCATTAAGCCGAAGCGAGAAATACGGCCAACTTGGATTTTTGCACGATCGACTTTTAATGAATCACGTAATTTGTTTTCAACTTCACGCTGATGTTTAACCGATGTCATATCGATGTAATCAATAACGACCAGGCCGCCTAAATCACGTAGACGCAATTGACGAGCTACTTCCACTGAAGCTTCAATATTGGTGTTGAATGCTGTTTCTTCAATGTCGCTGCCTTTAGTGGCGCGCGCAGAGTTAATATCGATAGAGGTTAACGCTTCGGTCGGATCGATGACAATAGAACCACCTGAAGGTAGGCGTACTTCACGTTGGAAGGCCGACTCAATCTGTGTTTCTATTTGGTAATGGGTAAATAGTGGTACTTCACCAGTATACTGTTTAACACGGCTCAAGTAATCTGGACGTACAACACTGATGTGCTCACGAGCACTTTCATATACGCGTGGATGGTCAATCAGGATCTCGCCAATATCACGACGCAGATAATCACGCATCGCACGCACAATTACGTTACTTTCTTGGTGAATTAAGAACGGCGCAGGACGTGAATCACCGGCTTCTTTAATTGCATTCCAGTGGTTTTTCAGGATATCTAAATCGTATTGAAGTTCTTCTGACGCTTTACCAACACCTGCAGTACGAACGATAACGCCCATACCTTTAGGCATAACCAGATCCGATAACGCAGATTTTAGTTGAGTACGTTCGTCGCCTTCGATGCGTCGTGAAATGCCGCCAGCGCGAGGGTTGTTAGGCATTAATACCAAATAACCACCGGCTAAACTGATAAAAGTAGTTAGTGCAGCACCTTTATTGCCACGCTCTTCTTTATCAATTTGTACGACAACTTCTTGGCCTTCTTTGATCACATCCTTAATATTAGGACGACCTTTGAATGAATAACCTTCAGGAAAATATTCACGAGCAATTTCTTTTAACGGTAAAAAACCATGACGGTCAACACCGTAATCAACAAAGGCTGCTTCTAGACTTGGCTCAACGCGGGTGATTTTACCCTTGTAGATATTGGCTTTAGTTTGTTCATGACCAGGACTTTCGATGTCTAGATCATAAAGGTTTTGTCCGTCGACTAATGCGACGCGCAACTCTTCAGACTGAGTTGCATTGATTAACATTCTTCTCATTTGGAAGCTCTTCTATTTTGGGTTGCCAAATGATCAATACTAATATTCGGTGCTTGAGCGACGGTCTCTCGACGGGAGCTAGCTTGCAAATGTGTTGGTCGCGTCGCACATATTGTATTTAGCTAATAAACAGATGGTTACAGACTATTTCTAGTCGTAATGCAGCTTGTGACACTGATTATGTTTATCTTCAAAAGCTAGGTTTATGACCATAGCTGAGCTAAATCTTTATTGGTATACCCGTGTTGACGGAGTATTACCGTGCGTCTTTGTCGCGTTTACTGTTCCCGCAATTGGCAGGAATGTTGAGCCCTTGCTCATTATCTTTGCTAAATCTATTACGTCGTCTCGACGTAGGATTTGTTCCGAAATTAACGTTATTGAACACTTATAACAACGAATTTTCATATTAGGCGAACATTTATTTGTTCGCGATTTTATTTTTTGTATTACTCAGCAGTATTATTTTCTTGTGTCATGAGCAAGCAAAAGGTCCTTTGTCATGGACCCGTGCGGTGCTGCCATTGAATAAACGAGTGCACAATACGATGATTCAAATAAATACCACTGATAAATCTTTTTGGTTTGCTTCTTGTTGAGGCTAACATCACTTTTCACACCGAGGTTGTTATTTGTGCAAACAACTCAGCAGACGATTGATTTTTAACATTATTTTTTAATGTCTCAATGCGGTGTTAACTTATGAACGACCACTAAGGGCGAATAAAATCAACAAGAAGACAAGATTATCCCACTAAATTCAATCAACTACCACTTATTATTTGTATTAGAGACTATCCATATCGTGTTACTGGTTAGGGATGTCTGAACTGCATCGATTGAGTGGTAAATATTTTAACTAAATCACAGCAATTAATAGTGAGGGGCGCGGATATTGAGGTACAATGCTCGGCATGAGTGAAAATCAAAATCAAGTCGCGACTAAAGTGCAATTTATCACTATCGATGATAATCATGCCGGTCAGCGCATCGACAATTTCTTAGTAACCTTGCTGAAAGGTGTACCTAAGAGCCGTGTTTACCGTATTTTGCGTAAAGGTGAAGTACGAGTGAATAAAAAACGCATTAAACCTGTTTATCGTTTAGCCGATGGCGACATCGTACGTGTGCCGCCGATAAGAATGTCTGAAGAGAAGGAATTGCCAAACCCTAAATTAGGTATGGTGGCTTCCCTTGAGCAAAACATTATATTTGAAGACAATTACCTCATTGTGATGAACAAGCCTTCTGGCATTGCTGTTCATGGTGGCAGCGGTCTTAAGTTTGGTCTGATTGAAGGTTTACGCGCGTTGCGCCCAGACGCTAAATCGTTAGAGCTAGTTCATCGACTAGATCGTGATACTTCAGGGTGTATTTTAATTGCTAAACGCCGCAGCACGTTACGTGCCTTACATGAGCAGTTACGTGAGAAAACAGTAGAGAAAAATTATCTGGCGCTTGTTAAAGGGCAGTGGGACAAAGCCGATAAAGCCGTTAATGCACCCTTGTTAAAAAATACGGTACAGTCGGGTGAGCGTATTGTACGCGTCAGCCCCGAAGGTAAAGACAGTTATACTAAATTCAAAATTGAACAACGTTTTGAAAATTGTACCTTAGTACAAGCGAGTCCAGTGACTGGCCGTACGCATCAAATCCGTGTTCATACTCTACACACTGGTCACCCAATCGCTGGCGATGATAAATATGGTGATAGTGCGTTTGATAAAGAGATGAAAGCTTGTGGTCTTAATCGACTATTCTTACATTCTGCAAGTATTCGATTCTTTCATCCAAATGAAGAAACGACGATGTTTTTTGAAGCGCCATTAGATGGTGCGTTAAAGAATACGTTAGCGGCGTTGAGAAAAACAGGATGGTAACTAGCTCAAATAGAAAACTAGTGATCTTTGACTGGGATGGCACCATTATGGATTCCGTCGACAGAATCGTTGAAAGTATGCAAGGGGCGGCGACAAAAGCACAACTGCCAGTCCCGAGTGTACAGTCGGTTAAAGATATCATTGGTATGTCACTGGCTCCTGCTTTTGCACAGCTGTTTGGCACACTGTCGTCATCACAAGTTGAACAATTGAGCGCGTTCTATCGCAGTGAGTATATTGGCACTGAACATAGTTCGACCCCGCTTTTTGCTGGCATTGAGCAAGTGCTAGAGACATTACACAGTAAAGGTTATGTCTTAGCGGTTGCCACTGGCAAAAACAGAATAGGTTTAGACCGATTAATGAAAGAAAGTAATCTGGGCCATTTCTTTAGCGATACCATGACCGCTGATCAGGCTGAGTCTAAGCCCCATCCGCAGATGATTGAAACGCTAATGACGCGTTTGGTCGTGACAGCTGATAATACCGTGATGATTGGTGATTCGATTTTAGATATGACGATGGCTCGTAACGCTAATGTTAAAGCTATCGGTGTCAGTTATGGCGCTCACACCACTGATGTACTTAAGCAAGCGTCACCAATGACGGTTGTTGATACGCCATTAGATATTTTAAAGCACTTTTAAATCATTTTAATAAAGTCTTAGCGCTAAGCTAAGACTTCAATCCCTTCATTATTTAATAGCGCGATTAGTGTAATTAATGGCAAGCCAATTAATGTATTAGGGTCTTTGCCTTCTAAACGTGAAAATAATGCAATGCCTAGTCCTTCACTCTTAAAGCTACCGGCGCAATTATAAGGCTGCTCCCGATGAAGATAGTTGGTGATCATCTCGTCACTAAGCTGACGAAAATGAACCTTAAATTCTTCAACCACGACTTGAGTATTACATGTGCCACTATTATAGAGACATAATCCAGTGTAAAAAGTGATGATCTGACCGCTTGCTTGTCGTAATTGGTTAAAGGCATTGTCAAAGTTGTGTGGTTTACCAATAATTTGATCATTGATCATTGCCACCTGATCACCACCAATAATTAAGTGGTTTGGGTATTGTTCTACGACGGCTTGTGCTTTAGCCTGAGCTAGACGGGCAACTAGCTCAGTGGCAGATTCATCATTGAGCAGTTGCTCATTGATCTTAGGATCGATAGATTCAAATGAATGACAAATTTTTTGCAGTATTTGCTGTCGGAACGGTGAAGTTGATGCTAGAATAATCGACTGTTTTTTAGAGTTCATTTTAAACTTTTTATTGTTGATTAAATAACCGCTTAGCGGTGCTTATGAGACGTTATTTGATAAGTCTATCATGTGATGAAAAAAAACTATCATTTTTAACACTTTTCCTTTGACTCAAAGTCTTAGGATCTATAAGATGCGCACACTATGCAACTAGTAAAGATACCTTTGACGATAGATCCAATCAAAGCGGCTAAAATGCGTTCTGAATACTCCGGTATGATAGAATTTGCTCAAATGCCGAGATTGTTGGATGCGTCCGCCGGATTCTGTAGCGATATACAGGTACAGTTTACTTGTGATACTGACGAACAAGGCATTGTGGCTATCAGCGGAACTTCACATTGTGAGGTGTCGATGGTATGTCAGCGTTGTATGAAAGAATTTAATGAAGCACTGCAAGTTGAATTCAATTATTCACCGATCACTCAAAAGGTGACGGAGGATGAAGTACCGGATATTTATGATCCTGTCGAAATGGATGAACATGGCCACATCGATATTGTTAAACTCATCGAAGATGAATTTATCGTATCAGTACCATTTTTTCCAATGCACGCACTTGAAACCTGCTCGGAAGGGCAAGACTTAAGCGTAGGCAAAATCGATGACAGCATCGAAGAACGCCCTAATCCGTTCGCGGTGTTACAACAATTAAAGAAGTAAGGTTTTTCTAGGAGACCACCATGGCCGTACAAAAAAGTAAGAAATCTCGTTCAAGACGTGGCATGCGTCGTTCACACGATTCGTTAACTACAGCACAACTAAGTGTAGATGCTACTACAGGTGAAACTCACCTACGTCATCACATCACTGCTGATGGTTACTACCGTGGCAAAAAAGTAATCGAGCTATAATAGGCGATTATTTTTGGACACTCTAACCCTAGCGTTAGATGCCATGGGGGGCGATTTTGGCCCCCAAGTGACAGTGCCTGCATCCTTGCAGGCACTGGAGCGTTTTCCAACATTAAACATTTCTTTGTTTGGTGATAAAAATACCATTGAACAATACCTCCCTAAAGATGCTCGGTTTTTAAATCGCTTGTCTATCATTCATTGTACCCAAATTGTGACAATGAATTGTAAGCCGCTATCTGCGCTAAGAAACCGCCGTGACTCATCAATGCGTCGTGCCTTAGATATGGTCCACCAAGGGAAAGCTGGTGCCTGTGTTAGTGCCGGTAATACCGGTGTATTAATGGCGATGGCAAAATTAATTCTAAAGACCCTTCCAGGTATCGACCGTCCCGCCTTAATCTCTGCATTACCCACGCTTAATAATAAGCCGGTCTATATGTTAGATTTGGGTGCAAACGTTACGTGTGATTCTGATACTTTATTACAGTTTGCGGTGATGGGTTCAGTGTTGGCGCAAAAGGTCGATAATATAGCGCGTCCTCGCATCTCATTACTCAATATTGGTGAAGAAGCGATTAAAGGTAATGACGTCGTTAAGCAGACCGCTGAATTACTCAAAGAAGTTGAACAACTAAATTATCAAGGTTTTATCGAAGGTGATAAGATTTTTGATGGCACAACGGATGTCATCGTGTGCGATGGTTTTGTCGGTAATATTAGTTTGAAAACCACCGAAGGTGTCGCTAATTTACTCATTGCACATCTACAGCAAGCAAGTCAGTCGAGCCTATTAATGAGGCTTCTGTCATTCATTTCAAAACCATTTCTTAAAAAAGTACTGCACAAGGTGAAACCCGACCAGTACAATGGAGCAAGTCTGTTAGGATTGCGCGGTATAGTGATTAAAAGTCACGGCAACGCTGACCAACACGCTTTCTTTAATGCCATCAAACAAGCCGTTATCGAAGTTGAACAGCAAGTGCCAAACAGGATCCAAGATAATTTGGAGTCAATTCTTTTAGAAAAAATCTGTTAGGTTTCATATGTATTCAAAATTTTTAGGCACAGGTAGTTATGTACCTAGCCAAGTGCGCTCTAATGCTGACCTCGAAAAAATGGTTGATACCACCGATGAATGGATCAAGGCACGTACTGGTATTAGTGAGCGTCGCATCGCTGATAAATCAGAATCAGTCGTTACAATGTCGCATCAAGCAGCGATAGCCGCACTTGAAATGGCCGGTATTGACGCCAACGAATTAGACATGATTGTCGTCGGCACGACGAGTGGAGATAACTCATTTCCTGCGGCCGCTTGTGAATTACAAGATTTACTGGGTGTTGAAACTACCATTGCCGCTTTTGATGTTGCGGCGGCTTGTTCAGGTTTTATCTTCTCGTTAAGTGTTGCCGATCAGTATATTAAGTCTGGCATGGCCAAAAAAATTCTCGTTGTTGGTGCCGATGTATTGTCGCGACTTTGTCATCCTGATGACCGTTCAACCGTCATATTATTTGGTGATGGTGCTGGCGCTGCTGTTATAGGCGCTAGCGAAGATCAAGGTATCCTGTCGACACATATCCATAGCGCCGGTAAACATGCCGACTTACTTAAAGTTAGAATTCCGCTGCGCGAGCACGCAACACATGAACAAACAGAACATTATATCCAGATGAAGGGTAACGAAGTGTTCAAATATGCGGTAACGCAGTTGAGTAATGTAGTGGCCGAAACGTTAGCGGCGAATAACCTAGATAAATCTGATATTGATTGGTTAGTACCACATCAAGCGAATTACCGTATTATAAGCGCTACCGCGAAAAAATTATCGATGCCGATGGAGCAAGTTGTATTAACGTTAAGTAAGCACGGTAATACATCGGCTGCATCGGTACCTATTGCGCTAGATGAAGCCATTAGAGATGGCCGCATACAACGTGGTCAAATGTTATTATTAGAAGCGTTTGGAGCCGGTTTTTCTTGGGGTTCGGCGTTAGTACGTTATTAAACGATAAAATAAAATTAAATGATAAGATAAAGGATTTTTTATGTCGCAAACAGCGATTGTTTTTCCAGGCCAAGGTTCACAGAGCCTTGGCATGTTAGCGGACCTAGCCGCAAAATTTCCAGTGATTGAACAAACCTTTGCACAGGCTTCACAAGTGCTCGGCTATGATCTTTGGGCGATCGTTCAAGAAGGGCCGAGTGAACAACTTAATCGTACCGACTGCACGCAGCCAGCACTCTTGGCCGCCAGTGTTTCACTGTGGCATGTATGGCACGAGCAAGGCGGCACTACACCAGCTTATCTTGCTGGACATAGTCTTGGTGAATACTCAGCGTTAGTCTGTGGCGGTGCCATTGCTTTTGAAGATGCGATTAAATTGGTCGAGTTACGTGGTCAGTATATGCTTGAAGTAGTGCCACAAGGCGTTGGTTCAATGGCCGCCATTATTGGTTTAGATGACGACGCTATTACGAAAGCCTGTCAAGACGGTTCACAAGATCAAGTGGTTGCCCCTGTTAATTATAACTCGCCAGGCCAAGTGGTTATCGCGGGTCATAAAGAAGCGGTAGACCGTGCATCTGTCCTGTGTAAAGAAGCGGGCGCTAAACGCGCGTTGCCATTAGCCGTATCGGTGCCATCTCATTGTTCATTGATGTTACCGGCCGCCGAAAAGTTAGCGGCTCAGCTCGATAGCATTACGATCAATACACCGACAATTCCGGTGATAAACAATGTTGATGTTGCCTTATCAACGGATGCCGAGCAGATTAAAGATGCGCTTAAACGTCAATTGTTTAGTCCGGTGCGTTGGACCGAAACCGTTCAGTTTTTGGCGGCCCAAGGTATTACTAAACAAGTGGAAATTGGGCCAGGTAAAGTGTTATCAGGCCTAGCGAAACGAATTGATAAAACGGTTGTTGGTGTTGCAACAACCGATGTCACAAGCCTCGAAAAAGCGTTGGCGAGTTAAGAATAAGGAATTTAAGATAATGAGTTTTGATTTTTCAAACAAAGTAGTACTAGTGACCGGCGCAAGTCGTGGTATTGGCCGTGAAATCGCCAAAATTTTTGCCCAAAATGGAGCCACCGTATTAGGAACGGCAACCAGTGAGAATGGCGCACAAAAAATTGGCGAATATCTTGGTGACAATGGTCGAGGACTGGTATTAAATGTCACCGATAGTGATTCAATTGCGGCACTTTTTGATATGGTGAAGACTGATTTCGGTAGCATTGATATCTTAGTCAACAACGCTGGTATTACCCGTGATAATTTAATGATGCGCATGAAAGACGACGAGTGGGATGATATCATCTCCACTAATTTATCGTCAGTTTTTCGCATTTCAAAAGCGGTATTACGCGGTATGATGAAAAAACGTCATGGCCGTATCGTTAATATCGGTTCAGTGGTTGGTTCTTCTGGTAACCCCGGCCAAGCGAATTACTGTGCGGCTAAAGCGGGCTTAATCGGTTTTACTAAATCGCTAGCTAAAGAGGTTGCTTCTCGAGGCATTACCGTTAATACTGTTTCTCCTGGTTTTATCGCCACGGATATGACTGAAGAATTAACCGAAGATCAAAAAACGGCTATACTTAGTCAAGTACCAGCTAACCGCTTAGGAAAGCCCGGTGAAATTGCAAACGCAGTGGCATTTTTAGCCTCTGATATGGCCAGTTACATTAATGGTGAAACATTACATGTAAATGGTGGAATGTATATGAACTAATACACTAATTGCACCTTTTGATGGCTCAAAACTGAGTCCTTTAAGGGTGTTTTTGGGTAATTTGTATCGAACATTGTAATGAAATGACGTGATATAAATTAAGCCTTTAGCTTAATAATTGTTGCGAAAATAATAAAATTAGAGTATTTCTATTCTGTATGAGGGGAACTTCGGCAATTTAGCCGTAAATTTCTGGTTTGACCAGCATTTCAGTAGTTGATTTGTTATTTCAATCCACTAAACTAGCCTCATATTTTAGATGTCTGTAAATCAACAGGAAAAAATTGCCATGAGCATCGAAGAACGCGTAAAGAAAATTGTAGTAGAACAACTGGGTGTTAAAGAAGAAGAAGTAGTAAGTGGAGCATCATTTGTTGATGATCTAGGTGCTGATTCTCTAGACACTGTAGAGTTAGTGATGGCTCTTGAAGAAGAGTTCGATACTGAAATTCCAGATGAAGAAGCTGAAAAGATCACTACAGTTCAAGCTGCTATTGATTATGTAAACAGCGCTCAAGGTTAATCTAACCTTTGATGATGAAAGGCGGCTTAGGCCGCCTTTGTTGTATCTATACCTAAGTGACTTAACAATAGAAGCGGTAATTGGTATAAGTTATTTAGGTATAGTATTCATAGAAACAAATAACGTTTGAAGAGGTCACATGACAAAACGTCGCATCGTAGTAACTGGCATGGGTATGGTATCGCCGGTTGGTAATACCGTACAAGAGAGCTGGGATAGTATTAAAGCCGGCCAAAGTGGTATCGCCAACATTACCGCTTTTGACACCAGTATCTTTAGTACCCATTTTGCAGGTGAAGTAAAAGATTTAGATCTTGAACAGTATCTGCCTAAGAAAGAATCACGCCGCATGGATAGATTCATTCAATTTGGTTTAGTGGCCAGCATCCAAGCATTTGATGATTGTGGTCTTGAAGTGACTAATGAGAATGCACCGCGGATAGGTGTTGCCGTTGGTTCTGGTATGGGAGGGCTTGGCCTGATTGAAAGTACTCATAGTCAAATGGCTAAGACTGGTACTAAAAAGATTTCGCCATTTTTTGTGCCTGGCACCATTATTAATATGATTTCTGGTAACCTTTCGATTAAATATGGACTCAAAGGTCCGAATATTGCGATTACGACGGCATGTACGACTGGCGTCCATTGCGTGGGTCATGCAGCGAGAATGATTGCCTATGGTGATGCTGATGTCATGGTGGCCGGTGGCGCTGAAGCGGCTATCACTGAACTAGGCTTAGGTGGTTTTGGCGCTGCCAAAGCATTGTCGACCAACAACGATAACCCACAACAAGCATCGCGTCCTTGGGATAAAGACCGCGATGGTTTTGTGATGGGCGAGGGCGCTGGCGTAATGGTGCTGGAGGAATATGATCATGCTGTTGCTCGTGGCGCAAAAATTTATGCTGAATTAACAGGCTTTGGTATGAGCGGCGATGCTTATCATATGACATCTCCACCGAGTGATGGTGAAGGCGCTGCTGCTGCAATGGTTAATGCCATTAATGACGCGAATATTAAACCCAATGAGATTAATTATATTAATGCTCATGGCACATCGACCAATGCAGGTGATAGAGCTGAAACAGCCGCTGTTAAATCAGTTTTTGGTGACCATGCTTATAACCTAGCAGTAAGCTCAACTAAATCGATGACAGGTCACTTACTTGGCGCTGCTGGCTCTGCTGAAGCCATCTTTACCGTGATGTCACTGGTCGATCAAATCTTGCCACCGACGATTAATCTGGATAATCCTGATGAAGGTTGTGATCTAGATTTTGTAACAGATGGCGCACGTGCAGCTAAGATAGACCATGCACTGTGTAATTCATTTGGTTTTGGCGGCACCAACGGCTCATTGTTATTTAGTAAAGTTAAATAGCATTAGCTCTGTTGTACTAAGAAGCCTATCATTGATGCAATGCATGTCAGTTAAGGAAAAATAACGATAATTGAAGCGCGGCTACTCCCGTCATTTATCGCCTTAAATTCTAAATTGGCCAATGGAAAAATCAGGGACGATTTTTCAGTATTTGCCGCAGGTGACTGCATGGATGCAGGAATTAGAGCAACGCAGGAGCAGTTGCCGAGATGCGGGTCAAATACGGTATTGAACAGTCAATTTCTCATTTAAGATTAGCGATAAATATTCGGGTCGCCTTTGCAAATAACATCCCTGTTATTTGTCCTTCGGACCAGCTAAAGCTGTCTTAAAATTTTCCAGAAATTTTAATCTTTTGGATACTTTTTCTTTAAGATGCACAAATTGGTCGGGAACCAATTTGAACTGCCGAAGGCTGGCCCGTAGGGTGAAATACACGGACGTATTTCATAAAGAAAAGTATCTGGTGTGCGTGCGATATATTCCCTTAAAAAGGAGAACTTGATAAGCACATCAAAAAATACTACAAAGTTTTAATTTTTCTCTTAACTGATTGGCATTACTATCATTGATGGGCTTTTTTGTTTTTGTGCGATTACCCGTAAAACCAATAACACACGCTAATTGCGGCGATGATGCCCACTAAGTCGGCGACTAAGCCACAACCAATGGCGTGCCTAGTGTAACGAATACCTACCGAACCGAAATAGACCGCAATGACATAGAATGTTGTTTCAGTTGAACCTTGAAAAATTGACGCTAATCGACCAGCGAAAGAGTCTGCGCCATATTGATTCATCGTTTCTAGCATCATTGCACGGCCGCCAGAGCCTGAGAATGGCTGCATCAGTGCCGTTGGCAGTGCATCAACAAAACGTGTGTCGGCATTAAATAACTCAACCAGTGAGCGAATAAGCGCTAATAAATAATCTAAGCAACCACTGGCGCGAAATGCGGCAACGGCGACTAACATCGCAATCAAATAGGGGATTAGTTTTATCGCGATACTAAAACCTTCACTAGCTCCTTCGATAAAGGTATCAAAGACGTTTACTTTCTTAAAATGCGCCCTAAGTAGAAATGCTGTAATAAGGCTAAGAAGTGTTAAGTTTGCAAGCAGTGACGATTGCTGGGTAAGTTCAGCCGCGCTTAATTGCATTAAGTAGCCGATAAACGCAAATAATCCGGCAAACAAGATCGCAAAATTTAACAGTAACACGCTGTCTTTAAGGTTTATCCGTTGCATCACGATCACGCTTAATAATCCAGCAATAGTCGATGCCATCGTCGCTAATAAGATTGGAATGAATACATCGGTGGGGGACGCTGCGCCTTGTTGCATCCGATAAAAGATAATCGACATTGGGAACAAGGTAACTGACGAAGTGTTTAATACCAAAAACAGTATTTGAGCGTTGGAGGCTGTGTCTTTCTTGGGATTTAGCGATTGTAAATCTTGCATCGCTTTTAACCCGAGCGGTGTCGCTGCATTATCGAGCCCAAGCATATTGGCTGATAGGTTTAAAGTGATGCTGCCAAACGCCGGATGATTACGTGGTACCTGTGGCATTAACCGCGAAAATAGTGGGCTTAGAGCACGAGATAGGCCGGCAATGAAGCCTGATTTTTCGGCGATTTTCATAATGCCGAGCCAAAACGTTAATATGCCCACTAAACCAAAAGAGATATCGACCGCCGTTTTAGCCATGCTAAACATCGCTAAGTTGATGGTCTCAAATATTTGGCTATTGTCGAGTATCAGCCATTGGCCTAATCCCGCGACAAAAGCGATAACGAAAAAAGCCAACCAGAGTAAATTGAGCACGTAATGCGCCTTAAAAAGTTTTATGCTAGGCTTTTATAGCATTTTTGGGCGGTAAATTCCTGATAATTTAGCAAAAAATACGGCTAGGAACACGGCAACAGCGTTTTCATTTAACCTTAGCTGCCCTAAAGAAATCTATATGGATTGTGCAATCCTCATTTGTATCGATTAGTCTGCGCGCGACGCTTAGGTAGCCGCAATGCTAATAACGCTAGGGTGAGTAAGATGTAGATACTTGGTTCGATGATCTCAGATTTTACAGACCAATAGAAATGGACAGTGATCAGGATGGCTGCAAGATAGACGCTATTGTGGAGTTTTTGCCAATGCTTACCCATGCGGCGCTTAAGGGCCGAAAATGAGGTGAACGCCAATAGTGATAGAATAAAATACGCACACAGGCCAACAATAATATACGGACGCTTAATAATCTCTTCAAAGAGTAGCGACCACTCAAACAGCAAATCTAAACTGACGTAAGCGGCGATATGCAAGGTAGCATAGCAATAGACGTAAAGACCGATTAAGCGCCTAGTTTGCAGTAAGGTTCCTTGTTTAAATCGTTTCGCGATAGGGGATAACAGTAACATCAGAAGTAGCGTGTTTAATGCACCAATGCCAGTGTAGTGAATAATATACTCCACCGGCTCGCCGCCAACCGCTTCTGTCAATACTTGAAACAATAACCGCGCGATTGGCGCCAAAGCGATGAGATGAAATAGGGCTTTGAGCCATGGTAGATGTTTGGTGGTAAAGCGCATCGTTATCTAGTCCTAGAAATGGGTGGTCAAATTTAGGTCTTTATATAAGCTTGCCACCTGTTCGCCATAACCATTAAAAGGCTTCGTTGCGATACGCTTAGCTGAGAATAATCCCCCTTCGCCGATGCGTCGTTCACTCGCTTGCGACCAGCGCGGATGAGCGACTGCAGGATTGACGTTTGCATAAAAACCATATTCGTTTGGCGCCAATTGATTCCAGCTAGTCGGTGGTTGTCGGTCGGTTAGGGTGATCCGCACAATCGATTTTATACTCTTAAAGCCATATTTCCATGGCACTATAAGCCTGATCGGTGCACCGTTTTGCGGCGGTAATGTTTGACCATATACACCAACAGACATAAATGAAAGTTCGTTCATGGCTTCTGCAATCGTTAACCCCTCAACATAAGGGTAATTAATCCCACCGCCGAGTCTGCGACTTTTTTGCCCTGGCATTTGTTTTGGGTCATAAAGTGTTTCAAACGCGACATGAGTGGCATTTGATTTGATACCAGCCTTTTGTAATAGGCTGGCTAGTGAGAAGCCTGTCCACGGAATGACCATTGACCATGCCTCAACACAGCGCAGGCGATAAGTCCGTTCTTCAAGCGCGATTAACTTGTACAGATCGTCAAAGTCTAAGGTGATAGGTTTATCGACTAATCCATCAATCACTAACTGCCAAGGCTGCACTTGAAATGCTTGAGCGTTATTGACAGGATCTTGCTTTGAAGTGCCAAATTCGTAGAAATTGTTGTGGCTAATCACTTTCTTATAAGGAGTTTTGGCTTCAATTGAGCTGAAATTAGGATTAATATTAAATGTTAAGGGCTCAGTCGTGAAAGGCATGACGGGTTTTTTGTCACCAAATAAGTCGAATATTCCGGCTTGCGCGCCGCCAGAAAGCCCGGCGCCAAGCGCGCCCAAGCCCAGTGCTTTAATGATGCTGCGTCGCTGATTAAATACCGCTTGAGGAGTTACTTGGTTATCCTTTAGCTGCCACGATGGCGTGGTGGCAATGCCTTTGGTAAATTTATTTGTCATAATAGATATCTTCTCAAGGGTTCGTTATTGAATAAGACAGTACTAATCAATAAAAAATTTCATCTAGTTAGGGTCAATGCAAATAATACTGGTGTTAGTATCACAATACACTGCTTTATGATGGTTTACCTGCTGTTGTTCACCCACTCCTAAAGGCGCATAGTCTCGGGCGAACGGCCAGCCATAGCCCCAGCGAAAACTCGTTGGCCATATTGGAGAACCACCCAATTGGACGCCATAGAACATCATAAAACCCAATCCGGTTGGCGCCACTTGATTGATGCAATGTTGTAATCTGCGATCCGATGCGGTGCGCTGTGATTGTGTGCCTCCTTGCCAATAGTCAAAATCATGGGCCTGACAACAATGCAACCATTGCGTTGGCTGAGTATAGGTCCCGTCAGGAAAGAGGCTACAACCATCACTAGTAAATGGGGCTAATGTATTGGCGTAGCTGGAACCGATAGATATACACCAAAAGATAATAATCATTAACTTTTTCATTAGGCGCGTTGATCCTTAGCAGACTCCATTACCATGTAAGTGGTAATGGAGTTAACTTGCGGCAGAATACCAAGTACTTCGGTATGAAAAACTTTGTAGCTGCTTAAACTGGTGGTCTCGACGCGTAATAAGTACTCATATGAGCCAGTAATGTTGTGACACTCTTTGACCTGTGGCGACAAGGTGATCGCAAACTCAAAGGCTTTTTGTGAGTCTTTAGTATGGTCACTCAGGCCAACGGCGACATAAGCGACACAGCCAATCCCCATTTTTTCGTGATCTATCACGGCGCGGTAGCCTTTAATGATCCCAATACGCTCTAGTTCTTGGACACGACGCAGACAAGCGGATGCAGATAGACCAACGCGGTTAGCCAGTTCGGCATTGCTGATCCTGCCGTCTAATTGTAATTCGTGCAATATTCTTTCGTTTATTTTATTTAAAGTGTTCATAAGTTGCAAACTTATCAGAATTAGCACAAACAATGCAAGATGTTAGCGCGCAGTCCTCGATATAATCTCTTCCATGCAGTCAATTGCGAGCTTACGTAAATTGTACTGATTCTGGCATAAAGAACTTGCCGAAGATGTCGCCTTACTATTGAAAATATTACTTGCTGGAGAGCATATGTCGTTGGAATTATTATTTGGTTTAATCACTTTCGCGTTAGTGTCGAGTATCACCCCTGGCCCTAATAATCTGATGTTAATGTCGTCCGGGGCAAACTTTGGGTTTAAGCGTACATTACCCCATATGTTAGGTGTCTCATTGGGTTTTGGTGTGATGGTATTGTTGGTAGGCATTGGGTTGATACAGGTTTTTTCACTGTATCCGGTGAGTTACACCGTATTGAAGGTCGCTAGTGTGGTCTATTTATTACATCTTGCGTTTAAAATTGCCACAGCGACAACGCCTAAAAATGACGATATTGCTGGCAAGCCAATGACCTTTATTCAAGCTGCCGCGTTCCAATGGATTAATCCTAAGGCGTGGAGTATGGCATTAACGAGCATCAGCGTTTATGCATCATCGACGGCAATGTCTTCGATAATATTGGTCGCTGTAATATTTTCATTGGTTAATATTCCGTCTGTTAGCGTGTGGGCTGTATTGGGTCAACAATTACAACGTTGGCTCACTAATCAACGCCGATTGCGTTTCTTTAACGTTAGCATGGGCCTCTTATTAGTGTGTTCAGTGCTGCCAGTGATATACAGTAGCGCCTAAAAAATAAAGCCCTTGCGAGATACTCGCTAAGGGCTTGGCTATTGTGAATGCTAGTTAATGCTCGTGCGCTTCACCAGCA
>Ga0209292_1002560_pt1 | contig 20834 bp, 17 predicted proteins | sample GOMGulsemesocosm_2_FD_184634 | JGI IMG/M metagenome (GOLD analysis project Ga0209292, IMG submission 184634) | Methane-oxidizing microbial communities from mesocosms in the Gulf of Mexico - GOM9C Gulf of Mexico (SPAdes) (version 2) | ecosystem: Environmental > Aquatic > Marine > Cold seeps... | reverse complement strand
TATAATTTTAGGAATTATGTTTTCATACATTTATTCTCATATCCAATTATTGCAAACACAAGCTATCAATTTAAATTCGCCCACGTTATTTGAAGTAAAACCTGGTACAGGTTTAAATACTTTGTGCGAACAATGGCAGGCTGAAAAATATACAGACAACTGTTGGTCATTGCGAATTTTATCAAAGTTAGATCCAAAAATAACAGATATAAAAGCCGGTTTGTATCAGTTAACACCTGACTCTTTGCTTAATAATATTAGGAAGATAAATAACTCCCAAGTGCACTTATTTAGTTTTAGTATTATTGAAGGTGAAAGTTTTTCGCAAGTACTAACAAAAATTAGCACTTTACCTCATATTAAAAAAATAACCCCTAATAATAGTGAGGGATATTTTACTGATACACTTAACATTAAACAGGCGAATCCAGAAGGTTGGTTATTTCCTGATACATACTTTTATCAAGCTGGTGATACTGATTTATCTTTATTGCAAAGATCACACTCTGCGATGAAAGATGCACTAAATGGGCTATGGATAACGAGAGAGCAAAACCTGCCTTATAACAGCGCTTATGAAGCACTCATAATGGCATCTATCATTGAAAAAGAAACGGCTAAAGCCAGCGAAAGACCTTTAATTGCTTCAGTTTTTATTAATCGTTTACATAAAAAAATGCGCTTACAAACAGATCCAACCGTTATATATGGTTTAGCAGAACAGTTTGATGGAGATTTAACTCGCGCGCATTTAAAGCAATATACACCTTATAATACTTATAGAATTAAAGCATTGCCGCCTACACCTATCGCAATGCCATCATATGCAGCTATTAAAGCGGCTTTATCGCCTGACTCATCAAATTATTATTATTTTGTTGCCAAAGGTGATGGTAGTCATCAATTTTCAGAAAACCTATCGCAACATAATAGTGCGGTAAGAAAATATCAATTAAAGAAAAAGGTAAGTAATGACAGCTAAATTTATTGTGATCGAAGGCCTTGAAGGTGCATTATATTCGGTTTAGAGATAAGTAAACCTGAATCATTTATATTTGTTTTTATCTCAGGTAAACCACCTTTATTGTTATTTGAAAGTACATCAGTAAGTCAATTATCAATTGATTTATTCTTAATCAAAAAATCATCTTATCTTGTTATTCTTAACCTATACGGTCTTAATCTAATAGAGTGGAGGGATATCACAACTTCCTTTCAAAATAATACTTCTTTATAAAATATTAAAAATAAAAGCATATCTTGGCAATAACGGTCAACAAAAGTTATTCATTAGGAAAAAAGACTGTATTAACTTAACAAACAAACAAACAAACAAACAAACAAACAAACAAACAAACAAACAAATCTAATCGTATCATTGAATTAATACCTCCTATTTGAAGCAACTCCAATATTTCCATTTTAGTTAATTAGTTAATTAGTTAATTAGTTAGTTAGTTAGTTAGTTAGTTAGTTAGTTGTAAATAATCAATTAAAACAATGCCTTGTATTATTTGTTTGATGTATTAAACTGAGTTTTGTATAAACATAAATTATTTAATAAAGAGAACCAAGTGTGTATTTTTTGGAGCTGATATTGAGTAGAGAGCTATTTATAAATAACTTGAACATTGAGTATTTTTTATATAAACGCTGTTTTGACTAAATGGGGATTAAGCTAAATGAGTTATTTATCGATTTGCAATTCTTTAAAAAAAGTAACTTCATCAGATGGTAGTGTGATCCCATGCAACTATATAGATCATCCCCGTTTCAAATTTAGTTGTGATATGTGTGCATCTTTACATTATGTTTTTTGTAAATTTTCTTCGGATAGAGCCTACTCAAAAGTATATGAGTTACGTAAAGGGATTAATCAATTTTTGGATTACGTTGTTTCATATGAAATGAGCAATCCCATTGAATTTACAATTGATAAATATGAAAAAATTACAGCAGAACACATTCTTTCATTTGATCTATTTAATATAAAATCTAAAGCTCCAAAAGCGTTAGCCTCTCGTTTCAAAGGAGCACTGGAAAAAATATCAACAAGTTATGATGATGGGCTACCTACTTTAGTTTTGCCAAAGTTAGATAAGGTGAAAAGCACTCCTAGAGAGCCTTTTGAGTTATCTACGCATAAACGTTATGAAAAATCATTAAAGGTTCACATAGATAAAATAGAGGAAAAAATTAAGTATAGAGATGCAGTTACTAAAGCTAAAGCATATAGTTTAGTTGAATTGAAGGGAATAGCTTCGAATGACTTTTTTAGTTGGGAGCCTTGCCCCAAAAGAGTTTTAAAAACATTACTTGTTCATAATCATCCATTTGGCATCTCATTAGACTCATTAAATAAAAATTTAGAAAAGGCTAAATCTGGTCTAGCAAAAGTTGAAACAGTAATTGATTATATTTACTGCCGTTTTCAGCATCAAAATTGTTTTTTATCAAAAGTTAAAATACCTTCGATTTCTGAAATTCTCGATTTATATTTTCCAACTTCGATCGACCAAACAGCAATTGTCATGTTCTTGATGTTCCAAAGTGGCTGGAATAAAGAAACAGTTCTATCTCTAGAATCAGATGAATTTCTTCACCCGCTTAATAATCTTTTGAATGATAGCAAAGCATTGATTATTTCTGAAAAAAATAAATCACAGGCAATAAATAAACCGTTTGATAAGCCAAAACCTTTTCTGGCTTTAAGTGATAAAAACGATAAATATTCTATGTTTAATTTGATTTCCTTAGCGATTAAATTATCTAAGCCATTAGTAATTTATCAATCAGATAGAATTGAAAAAACTAAAAATAACAAACTTTTTCTTTGTATTAAAAGATGGAGGTTCTGGTTCACAATTGCAAAAAACTCAACACAGTTTGTTGGTCGTTTTAGTAGCATCTCACAGAAAAATGTATGGTTAGATGGTGTAAAGCTCTTTTTTGAAAGTTATGAGATCACCGAAAAAGGAAAAAGACTTGTTCGAGCAAAAGATATTGAAGGCAGATTTAGAACGAATTGGATACAGCACACTAAGGAAGAAAAAAAACATACATTAGGGTTATTGGCAACTCAGCAAGGTCACAAAAGTAAAAATACCACAGACCAACATTATGATATGTCAGCTAGTGCGAATAACAAAAGAAAAAAAAGGCTACTTATTGAGCTTAATGAAATATTAGCATTATTTTGGAGTGGGGGATTCAAAGGTCTTTTAGTTAACAAAAAGCACAGAATTGATTTAAAGACTCTGGATACAATTTTTACGATTCCAGGGCATGAAAATTCTTTATGGGCTTGTGCTGATAGAGAAAATCCTGATTGGGACGGGGTTGAAGATACTGAGCCTACTGTTGGTAAGTGCTGTCGTATTGATAAATGTCTAGGATGTAGCCGTGTACGAATATTTGTAGAGTCTTTACCCTATATTATCGAAATACAGGCTGTTCAAGAGAAAAAACAGTCTTTTTTAGAAAGTAACCTTAATACTGAACTAGAAGATGATATTGCAATATGCAATTACATTGTTGATGAATGGGGAAATGATGACGATTTGATAAAAGCACTACGTTATCAAAGAGTTAACGCTCCATTGTTACCTGTTGATTTGAGTTTACTTTCGATATTATTTGAGGAATAACAATGATGGAAAAATATGAAGAAGAAACTTTAGATATTATTTCTCGAATTGATCAAGAAAATAAAGAGGCAGCAAAATTTAAATCTGATTTATTGATTGAGGCATCAGAAGGTTTAATAGGTAATAATTATGAAGGATTGAATTTTAAACTTAGATTATCACCTCTTGGAGAGTTTTCAATATCTGAATACTCTAAATATAAGGATAATAGATGGGAATTTGTAGTCAAAGAGGGAGTAACAACTAAGCAAATCATCTTCAATAGTGATTTATTTGGCTTTAATGTACTTAAAAAGCTATTTGTTTTTCATTATATTCCAGCCTTTAATCCTTTTTGCACAATACGAAGTTTTGAATCAACTTGTACTTATGCTCATGCCGTTAATTTATTAGAGAAATATATTTTTGAGCCAAATGGATTAACAGCACTTCCTGAAGACATTAACTTAATAACAGCCAGGATGTTGAATGATGCACTTGATACAGCTAAGAAAGATGGGGCAATAAGGCATTACCACTTTTTATTTTTTACCATTCGTTTTTGGTTGGCATTAACAACTCAAAACCTAATTTCAAGTGAATTCGGTTTAGATGTTAACCCTAAAAGAGTTGATAACATTCAAAGGAAAAAAGATGTAATTAATCATATAGAAACACACTCGAAAGGTTGGGAACCATATAGTACAGATGAAATTGAATCATTGATTAAATATTCTAAATATTGGCTTGAAGATGCTTTACCAGTGTTATTAGAAGCTAGTAAATTTATAAATAAGAAAGGGCTATTGGAGCAGAAGCAATCCGAATTTATTACATGTAATATTGAAGAACAAAATGAGTTTGAATCTATATTTGGTCGAAAAATGAGTGGCAAAGAGGTCATAGGATATTCAAAGCGAATTAATAGTAGAAGAACAAGAAAAAGAGATAATGTTGAAGTTATTCATTATTCGTATTCATGGAAAAATAAATTTGAAATAGCTATTGATCGGGTCAGGAACGGACTATTTATTCTTATAGCTCTGCTAACTGGATTAAGGAAGTCCGAGTTATCTTGCCTCACGCTTAATGATATTTATTTTGATGGGGAGAATAAATGCCAAATTGACATCACTCGGTTTAAGACAACTAGAGATCCTAATTTTTTTGGTGAAATTGATACTTTACCTTTGCCTGAATATGTAGGCGAGTGTTTAAACTCTTATAAAAGTTTAAGGTTGCTAGACGGATTTTTCCTAAAAGGGCTTTTATTTCAGCCTGTCTATGGAACTCACGAAGTAAATTTATTAGATAGAATGATATCTAAACTGTCTGTTAACCTTAGAGGCGAAGTAGGTCTAGATTCAATACATTTACACCGTTTCCGTAAAACTATCGCAGAAATTTTAATCCATCGTTCAGAAAAAAACATTGATCTTATAAGAATGTTATTTGGGCATCGTTCATACCAAATGACTCTTAAATATATAGCCAGAAATCCGTATTTGGTTGAATCTATAAGTGAAGTGTTAGAGCAACACTTTACCGAAGATTTCATAAAAATAATTACTGCCATTAGCCAAGACAGTTACTCTGGACCAGCAGCGGAAAGCCTTTCAAAAATAGTTAACAAACGACCAGAAAAATTTAAAGGAAAGTTAGTACGCTTCACTATATCTGAATACGTGGAATACATTCTAGAATCAGGACAGCCTCTTTTTATAAGTCGCACTATGCTTGGGCAATATTGCTTTTCAAATGAAAAGTTTACCAAAAGTAATGTACCTCCATGTTTGGAGTATAAAAAAATAAATGATGATGGTGTGATTCCAGATATTAATAACTGCAAGGTCGGGTGTGAATTCTTAGTTGTAACGAGAGAAGCAGAAAAATCATTAATAGACAATATTGATTTTTATCAGACTATGATTATAAATTCAGGTGATTTGATGCCGAAAAAATCCTTAATAGAATTTAAACGCCAGATAAAATTAAATGAAAAACACCTATCTAACTTAAACTTAAAAAGAAAATCACTAAACTCTCAATATAAAGTTCGTGGTGATAATTAGTGTCTAATAATCCAAAAAGAACGAAGATCATCGTTGCAACTTTTGAACATTATTTATCTGATTATCAAAATAAGCTCTTAATTAGCGATGTTTGTTCTTTGGCGGAGTTTAGTAGGCAGTCATTTCATCGCTATCATAAAGACTTAAAAGCATACGTTGAAGGTAAGAAGCCTATAGGGGAGTTATTTAGTGAAGGTAAGGAGTCTATAGGGGAGTTATTAAGTGAAGAAAGCTTGTCTATTGTTAATGCAATTACGGTAGCCCAACAGACAATTATGTCGTTAAAAAACAGACTGGACTGTATTGAAAATGTTCATGATAAAGAGTTGGAAAAATTGGAAGTTAAATTCATTACAACATTAATGAACAATGATATTACTTATAATAATACTGATGAAATTAGACTAACGCTGGAAAAACAAGCATTGCATAACCAAAAGCTATTAACAGAAAATAACTCATTAAGTAACGAGTTAACGCTGTTGAAGTCTAGAGAATTTTCCGGTTCTATGAAAGAGAACTCAAATGAAAGCGTAGAAAAAATTGATATTGATCCGAAATTTGATTCTATCTATAAAGACTTTACTGCAACGGGAGATATTGATAATTTCGAAGATCAAAAAGATAAAACTCTAGAATCCACGTTAAGAAGAATTAACAAGTTTACACAATCAAATGATACTGAAGTAATTCTATTTATAGATCGCTTTATCTCTGACTTCAAAAAATTTGTAGGTACATTTACAACTAACTCTACTAAACCTCAAGTAATAGTTAGGCTTCCGTTATTCAGCAAGTTAGAGCTGAAAATGTTTATTAGAAAAGTCAAACCTGTTAGGCCAGTATCGGTATATATCCCTCATACCGACTCAGAAGCTGTTAGAACTGCTCAAAGAAAGTTCATGTATAGAAACGTACCAGAATATGAATTAACCAATGCTGATAAGTATATAATTCCAAATATAACAGATGGTTTTGAAAAATTAGTTGTATTTAAAGTTTTTCAAGGGGACTAATCATCGTGTTTAAATTAGTTAAAAAACAAATCAATTATATTAGTACCGATACTGGGAAGGAAGTAGCACATCATATTCTTTATTTATCATCTAAAACTAAAAACACTCTATTAAGCCATGCAAATTTATTTCTTTATGGACATGGCAGTGAATCAATAAAAACGTCAAGCCGATACGCAACGATTATTTCAATGTTTTATACTTTTCTATCGAAAGAAGAGAAATATAAAGGAATTGAAGTCGGCCAGTTTCATGTTATTGCTGATAATCGAGATATTAAACGATGGCAAGTATCAAGGCAGCTAGAAAGAGTAAAAAAACAAAAGGTAAGTCCAACAAGTGAAACTATTTTTAATGACGCTAAGACGTTGTTAATATTTTTCAATTGGCTCACTGAATCTCATTATATAACTTGTGTAAAAGTAAAAAAGATAACATGGCAAGTTAAGTTCAATAATAATAAATTTCTAAACTACATTAGAAAGAAGGCTAAATTGGTGATCGATAGTAAGAATATAAAAGTTCTTGATAAAGAGAGTAGGCAAATAGCTAAGCATAGTTTGATAACAGACCAGGAAATTATTTGTTTAATGCAGTCATTTAATGATCCTGTTTACTCAATAATGTTCAATTTATGTTTAGGAACAGCTATGAGACCGATGGATCTTTGTTCTTTTCCTTATATTGGTAATGGAGAAAATGACCATATCTTCAATTTCAGTGATTTAGGTGTAAGTAAAGGAATAATATTGTACTGGGTAAGTAACAGCAAAGGAGCTAAGAATAGAGAAATTCAAATTAATGTATTAGACCTAAAAACACTTGAAGATAATTATATTAAGCCGTTTTATAATGATAGAGCCGAGTTATACAGAAAGCGTTATGGAAAAAAATGCCCTCCATCTATTCTATTTCTAAACAAAGTAGGAAAACCAGTCACACCTGAGATGATTAGCTCACGGTCAAATGATGCTAAAAAAATTGCGATTAAAAATAATACTAACTTTAGAAAAAGAGTGGTTTTTTATGATGCTAGACACTGGTGGCCTACAATGTATCTTATTAAGCTCTTTGGTGAAAAATTACTTACTGATCATGTCGATGTTATATATGCTGCGGCAGTGGAAGTATTAACTGCTCAGATGGGACACAATGATATTGAAACTACATGGGATTTCTATATAGACAGAGCAAGAGTGCTGATGATGGCAAATCTAGGTATAGTGAATGATATTGCTACTAATTCTGAAGAGACTGTAGAGAGCTTTATCAATAACTCTCAAATGAATCTAACTGACATACGTGACAATTAACTTATAACCCAATCACCAAACGCCTCAATTAATAATAATGATAAGCTACTTTACCTTTAATACTTTCGATTTAAAGCAATAGCAATTATGATATTTGATGGCTAATATTTTTAGCTACAAATTAAAACACTCTAATTAGTAATAAAATATGTCATAATAACCGTAGCTTTATTTAATAATGCTATGGCCTTTCAGGGAGGCCAGCTCCCACTTTAGAGCCAAATAGTTTACTCTGATTCACAAAATAATTTTTCCAATAAATTTACACAATATCGAGTACGTGGGCTTGGTATTGCTGTATTTCTATTGGTGAAACAATGTCCCTATCAAATGATGAGTTGCTGTCTAATATCAAAAGACAATCAAAACGTTTATCTAGAAGTTTGAACACACCGTTGAGAAAATCTCAGTCAATTTTGGCTATGTCAGTTTATCTATGTGCAGATTGGAATGAGTTACGCGACTCACTAAAGTCCAGTTCATTTGAAAATCAATTATTATTGCTTGCATCACTTCAACCAAATTCAGATTCATTTCTGTATAAATTACTAAATGAAAACTTAGCTAATATCTCATTTAACATTAAAGAATATACTGGTGAAAATTTACCAATAGATCAGATTGAAAAAATAATTATAAATGTTTTTGGTATCGAACATTCTGATTTTATTCGAAAAATCCAATAATTCTAGCCAGAATTATACATATCTGTAAGTTGTGGGGACTTTTTAAGTAAGCTAATCTATCAAAAAGGCTGACCGGACAGCCTGTGCCTACCAATATTAAAATGTTTAATAATAACGGCAAAGCGGAGCATCGGAAATTTATTTATTCATAGATTGAAACTGGCGTTGGTGGGTCAGTGTTTTGATCACAAACATGGATAATAATATGATCTCAGCAGCTCAATTAGTTTATAAGCTAAATTTACAAGCTACATTCCTAGAAAAATATCTTAATTTACCTGTAGGTTTTGGCAAAGATCTATTAGCAAAAGCAATTTATCAATGTTTTAATTTTGATGACCTATCTGCCAGATTTTCTGATGAGGGAGAAAAAATAAATCTTTCTGACTTGTTAGATAATAATAAACTTAAATATCTACTCATTTGTGAAGTTGATGATCAATACCTAAAGCAAGAACTACATCAAGAAATAGAACAGATGGCTCTTCGAATAGAAGAGCAGGTGATAATAAATATTACTAGAATTCAGTTGATTTCACTTTTATATAAACTTTTTGGGCTTGATTATGAGTCAAAATATATTATTCAAGCTGATGAGCTAGAGCTACACTGGCAACCATATTTTAAGATATTATCAAATAACAACTCTGTTTTGTTTTATGATCTACAAGTTAATAGCATTCCTTTTCGCTTAATTGCGACTAAGTTTAATTTAGATGCAATATCAGTTGAAACATTTATTGAACAAATTAAAGCAGAAATTAAACAATCTGATCATGTTGCTTATGAAAATATAGAGTCTCATATAGATTGGTTTTCATGCTGTACAGCTCTTTTAACCAATGCTGATAGTGATAACCCTGATGAATTACCAACTCCCTTTGAAATAGATGGAGTGGAATATGTTGTATTTGGCTTTCCTCTCTGCCCAACAATGTCACTGAAAAATATTGAATCTTTATCTGGAATAAATTTTTTCATATTAAACACCTCAGAAAAGCAAAAGTTCATCTTAAACATTGCACAGCAAAAACTAACTTTAGAATGTTTAGTCGTAGATGATATACGAGATGGAAATATTAGACTTCCAGCATTATGTCATCAAATTAAAAACAACCTTTTAAGTCATGAAGACGCGTGCCTTTTTCCAATTCATTTTGAGTCTGCTTTCTGTTTTTTTTGGGTAAGACCATATCGCGATACTGATTATTTGGAGAATGCATTATGAAAAATTCAGAAAACAAAGTTATGAAGGTTGGATCTAAATTAACCTGTTACGGCTGTGGTTTACAAGCAAGTACGGTTGATGAGTATACCTGCGGTGTTCCTCAGCCTACCTCTGATTTTATCAATGGTAGCGGAAGAATAACTAGTGTCAATTTGTGTGAAAAATGCTTTACAGAAATGTGTGATGATAGCTCAAGGGGTACAGAGTCTAGTAGTGAAGAGCAAAGAGGCAGTGAATTACAAATTGCAGCAAGAGTTATTTTATCAGCAAATAAAATAACTAATCAAAGTGAGCTTAGTATTGCTCTTAAGCGTGTAGAACAACTTTGGGATGCTCAATATTATAGCGCTGAGGGTAATGAACTTCATCGATTGGCTGATTTGATTTGTACATTTGAAGGCAAAAGTTGGGATAGCTATTTCAACGAAGTAAGTGCTGCCTCAGATGATTTTATGACAGAGTATGAAGATGTTATTGAGGAAAAAAGAGTAGTTAGTGGTATTAAGGTTAACAGCGGTGTAGGTGATGAATAGTCTTTGAAAGGTAGTGTTATGAAGTAAACGGTGATTTAACCCCACATTCCAATTACAACTCATTTTAAGCAAAATTATCTCATCAAATTCATTCGAGATAATTATGAAGTATCAACAAAAAACAAGCCATTGGCAGTCACTCTTTACCCAGCAACAAAACAGTGGCCTTTCTATTTCTGACTTTTGTAAAAAACATAAATTTGCTACCTCTACATTCTATGCCTGGAAAAAGCGTATCGCCAAAATTAATGGTAATGAATCTCAGCCGATTGAAAAACAACAACTCATTCCCTTGCTTCTTGAAGGGCTTCCTGTAGATCAAAATACCTTACTCAAATTAACAACGCCAACAGGTTATAAATTGGAATTTGATGAGAACTTGTGTCATAAAAAATTGCATCATATTTTGGCTCAACTTAAATGAACACTCCTCAACAGGTATATTTGGTAACTGGTTTTACCGACATGCGTAAATCCATTAATGGCTTATCTGTGATTGTGGCGGATACCTTAGAACTTGATCCTTTAAGTCAGGCATGGTTTGTATTTTGTAATAAACAGCGCAATAAACTAAAAATTTTATTTTGGGATACCAATGGTTTTTGGCTCTATTATCGGCGTTTAGAACAAGGTCGATTTCAATGGCCTAAATGCAGTCATTCCTTGACTGCTATGGCCATTGAACAACGACAATTACAGTGGTTGTTATCTGGTTTGCCTGTTACAAATCCCTCACGACATCACACATTATCAGGTCTATCTGTTATGTGATCTTGAAGATCCTTTTTTTGCTCTTGAACGATCTTATCGGTGTGTCATGCTAGTCATACTTTAGGATAAATAAACTTTTTTATGTCTGATAATACTCAAATAGCGCAATTACAAAAGCAACTGGCAGCTTTACAGGCGCAGGTCGATGCATTACAGCAAGATAAACAAGTATTAAAAGAAGATATGGTTGAAATGCAAGCGCGTATTGATCATCTTCTTGCAGAGCTAAAGTTAAGTAAGCATCAGAAATATGGTAAGAAAAGTGAAAAATCACCTAGAGGCACCTTTAACGAAGCAGAGCAAGTAAAGTCAGAGCCAAAACATCATAAAAAAGGCAAACAAACATTGCCTGAATATTTACCGCGTGAAGAAGTTGAGCATGTATTAACAAATAGCAGTTGTTCGTGTTGTGGCAATGACATGCATGTTTGTGGCACTGAAGAAAGTGAACAAGTTAAAATTATCCCAGCTAAAATCAGTGTTATAAAACACAAGCAATTCAAATATGCTTGTCGTCACTGTGAAAATACTCAAATCAAAAATAAAGTCATTACCGCTTCTAAACCAAAACAACCGATACCTGGCAGTATTGCTAGCCCAGAAACACTGGCGGCTGTTATGACCGCAAAATATTGTGATGCGTTACCACTTTATAGGCAGGTTGAGATATTCAAACGCGGTGGGCTTACGCTTTCTAGGGGGACACTGGCAAATTGGTGTATTAAAGCAGGCTTAATCATTAAGCCTTTAGTTGAAGCGATGCGACAACATCTACTAGCACAACACAGTTTATGTGCAGATGAAACACGGACTCAGGTATTAGATGAGCCAGATAAAAAGGCCACAAGCCAATCTTATATGTGGGTTTATCGCAGTAATGAAATGAGTGAGCAACCATTGGTAATTTATGATTATCAAGCAGGTAGAAGTCGGGCATGTTTAAAAGAGTTTTTAGGAGACTATCAAGGATATTTACAATGTGATGGTTACTCTGTGTATGACAATGTTGAAAATATCATCCCTGTAGGTTGTTGGGCACATGCCAAACGAAAATATAATGATGCACTCAAGGCTGAATCAAAAAATAAAGGGCGGGCACATAAAGCAATCAGTTTTATCAGTAAGCTTTATAAATTAGAGACTCAGGCAAAAAGTAAAAAACTAAATAGCAAACAACGCCACCAATTACGGCAAGAAAAAGCCAAACCGATATTAGCCGAATTTAAAACATGGTTAACAGAGACAAAATCAAAAGTGACAGCAGGCAGTCACATTGGTAAGGCAGTTAATTACACAGTAAATCAGTGGGATAAACTTCAGCATTATATAGAAGATGGTGAATTGGGTATCGACAATAATATAACAGAGCGAGATATCAGGCCATTTACAACAGGGCGAAAAAATTGGATGTTCTCACAATCGGTCAATGGTGCCGAGGCAAGTGCAACACTTTACAGTATAGTTATGACATGTAGGGCTAATGATATAAACCCATATTACTACTTCCAATACCTATTTAAAGAAATGCCCAATCGAGATGAAAATTCAGATTTAACCGATTTAATGCCGTGGAATGTGCAGCTAGACTTTGATTATAGCTAGGCACACTGCCTAGTTGCGCTTCTACGCTCCACTTTTCCTGACGTTTATCTCTTTATATTGACATTTATAAATTTTGCATACGTATTCATTTCGCATTTCTTATATTTTCTTACCATATTAAAAACCTTGCTTTTGATTGTTAATTCAACAGCTCGAAATGGATGTGTATTGAACATGCTAATGCTTAATTCACAATAATTATTATGGAAAAGGTTATTTATGAAATATATTTTAATACTATTTTTATCTTCTAGTTTTTTTGTCCAATCACAAAATTTTACTTTTATAGAAAAAGAACCAGATAAACACAAACTCTATAGCCAGATGCAAAAATATTTAAAAACAAGTCGTAGTGAAGACTTCGGTACAGAGGTGTTTTTTGAAAATCTGAGAAATAAGCAACTTAATCTTAATGATAATAGTAGCTTTGATATTAGCTGGTGGTTAAATCTAATAATTAGTTATAATTATCCAATAGAAAATCTAACAGAATTTGGAATTACTTCTAATGGAGATGGATCCTATAACGTTAATATTAAGGATTATCCTGAATGGATTCAAACATCGACTCTTTTGGCAGGTTTAGATAACAGTAAACATATAAATTCAATATCCCCAAAGTTAATTACTAGAGGAGTTAATTCTTCTGCAATTGAAAAGATAAAAAAATATGCTGAAGAAAATAACCGAGCAGCATCATCCTTAGAGTCCCATTTATCCTTTTTTAAAAAAAATATAGGAGATTTTAATAAACGGTTCAAGGATTCTCAATATAATAATGACGAAAAAAATATCTGGTTGTTATCTTTTAATTATTCGGTAAGTAAAATCCAAAATAGAACTAACAAACAATGGTCTAAAGGATTATTAAATCAATTAACTAAAAAAGAGCAAAGAATCTTGATTCACTACCTCAGAGAGAACCTTGGAAGTATTATGATTTATCCTGATGATGTTCAGAGTTACATAATTAAATTAGATGATTTATTCACTTCTGGGAGATATGAAACGGAAATACTAAATAGCCTAGCTATTAACAAGGAGAAAGGTCATGAGTAATTTAAATAAGTTAATATTCGCTTCTATTTTATCTATATTCTCATTTTCATCATATGCATTGGCAATATTTTCCACCCCGTACGGATCTCAATATTTATCCACTAGTAATTTCGCAAGGGTTTCAATGCATACAACAGGTACTAATTATATGGGGGGTATTACAGTTGCTAGCAGTTTCTTACTTGATTGTTCTGACAGTCAAGGTGAGTATATAGCAACTAAAAAGAATTATACATCTTGGTCGCTAGGTATGAATATTATCTCAGTGGAAGCGGAAAGTGATGATCACAGAGGTTATCCTATAGATGGATATGCTTCATGGGCTGATAATTCTGTTCATCAATGTCGATTAAAATGGAAGGGGATTGTAGCGGCGAAAACTAATGCGAATATCTCAGGGTTTGGGTTTGGGTTAGGTTTCACTGACGAAACAGGACTTGAAGAGCAAAATACATTAGTCTTTAATATGACTAAGAGTACTACTTGTACTGTTGATTGTAGCCCGTTAGTTCTTGACTTGGAGAATGATGGTTTTCATCTAGGCGAATCTGGTACTGGTATATATTACGATATGACTGGTAATGGTCAAACTACTAAAATGCAATGGGTTAAACTTGGAGGTGATGAAGCTTTTTTAGCGTTAGACCTTAATAAGAATGGTGTAATTGACAATGGTACTGAACTATTCGGCGTAGGAACTCGTATAATATTGGATGATAATGCTTTAGCAGCAAATGGATTTGTCGGCTTATCTCAATATGATGATGTTGAGATGGGAGGTAATAACGATGGAATAATTTCAAAAGATGATGAAGTTTGGGACAGCCTCTTATTGTGGTTAGATAGTAATGCAAATGGAATATCTGAGATAAATGAAATAAAAAAGCTAAAAAGCCAAGGGTTTAAGAGTTTAGGTACTATTCCTGAGAGTTATGAGCATTGGGATCCACAAGGTAATTACTTACCTTTATGGTCTTATGCATCAAAAAAAATTACAGGTCAAAATTTAGAAAACATACCTGTAGTTGATGTATTTTTCAAAACTTTAGATTAACGGTTTTTAGCTATTTAATAGTCCATAAATTTTTTCTTTATTTTAATTAGCTGTAGGGTCAGAGGCTCTACAGCACATGTCCATTATTTAATGCTTCATTAAGTCACACAATCCAAAATAGAGTTGGTCACGGTGCTCACCTGTTTTCTATTGATTTCGAATATCTTAACCACTTATCTACTAAAGTGATAATATGCTTTGATAAGTGTCATAGCTTTCTAAAATTTTATCAATGATATTAAAACTTACCCTCAATCCGATTAATTAAATTATATTCTGCTTTGGTATGTAAACTGGGCTAGATGTACTTAGCCGGACATTTACCGAACACCTGAATATAAACCTATTTAACTTCTAATTACCATATTGAGATTAAGTGTTCGCAGTGCGAACAGGTAAATATATGGACCTGCCCCATTCCAGACATTATCTGAAAAATATTAACTAAATGCTATTTTGATATTCATGCTGACTAAATAGTGACGTAAACGACCGAGCAAACACACCTAGCCCAGTTTTACATTCCAAGGCAGAATAGCATCCAAGTTTTTAGGATCATGGATAAAATACTCAAGGCAATGACTGATGTAATCATATGGTATTAATCCGTTTACTTTGGCTGTTTGGACTATACTGTAAAGTACCGCACTGGCTTGTGCACCATTGCGTGCATTACTGAACAGCCAATTCTTTCTATTATGTTGACATCAAGATAAGCGAAAAAACTGGATGTTCTCACAATCGGTCAATGGTGCCGAGGCAAGTGCGATACTTTATAGTATCGTTATGACGTGTCGGGAAAATGACATAAATCCATATTATTACTTCCAATATCTGTTCAAAGGAATGCCAAATCGAGATAAAAATTCAGATTTTACAAGTTTAATGCCTTGGAATGTGCAGCTAGACTCAGATCATAGCTAGGCGCACTGCCTAGTTGCGCGTTTACCTTTATCTGAAAATGAAGCCAAACAGGCTGTGCGACATAGCACTGTGGAATTGAACGGTTTTGCACCCTTTATTGAAGACCTAGTATTAAAACACCCACGAGCTGTAGAGGAGGTATTGGGCGGAGAGCTTACATCTCAATTACAGCAATCTACTGAATCAGAGAATGTTCCTATGTTGCAAGACATTGGTCATTCTAATCATGAGTTAAAGTTATTACTAAATAATCGATTGTTGAGTTATTTGAAAAACAAAAAAGTTGATCATCGAAATATCACTTTTCATTCTTTAGATTACATTTTTAAAATTCTTTCAGATAGTCTAAGAATGACAGAAGATTTGACCATTCTTTCAATTTTCAAAGAATACTATCAAAAATATCCTGAGCATAAATTAGCTAATATCTGGCTAAAAGGAGCATTTTTAGTTAATTCTAATGAAGCAATAAACCTTCACCTTGAAGTATTGAAAACTATTAAGAATCCTAAAAAACACATTACCTTAATGCTGTCTTTTTTCTTCGGGAGAGATAGCGATATAGAACTACTATTTGTTAATGATGATGAGAAATCTGAATGTCTTGGGAAATTGGTTAAAATAGCTTATGAGTATATTCGTTTAGATGAAGATCAGGTACATGAAGGAAATTATACTCCAAATACACGTGATGATGCTGAAAGGGGGAGAGAAAATTTACTTTCAATGCTTTTACAAACGCCTTGTAAGAAATCCACGGAGATATTTTGTGAATTATTGGACAATTCTGCCCTTGCTACTGTGTCAGATAGGGGACGTATCTGGTTACGTAAGGAGTTAGCCAAAAGAGCTGATCAGGTTAAATTATCTCAAATGAATATTAATAATATTGAACAAAATTTAGATATTCTTCCTAAGAGTAAAGAGCAGTTGTTCGGTCTAATGATGGATAGAATAAAGGATATCGAGCATGACATTCTTCATTCTGACTTTTCAGAAAGAAATTTATTGCTTCAGGCGACAAAAGAATCAGATATTCAGTCTTCATTAGCAAATAAATTGGATAATATTTCTTTTGGAATGTATAGGGTTTCTCGCGAAAGTGAAGTAGCTGATAGTAAACGACCAGATATCCATCTTTATGCTGTGGATGGAAATCAAAAAACAGTAATAGAATTAAAATTAGCGGATAACTGGACAGTAAAAGAACTGGTTAGAGCACTAGAAAACCAATTGGTAGGCCAATACTTGAGGCATGTAAATTGTCGCTCTGGTTGCTTGTTTCTTTCTTATCACGGCAGAAAAACCTGGAGAAATCCAGAAAGCAACCAAAAGATGTCATTCGAAGATGTTGTTAGGTATTTAAAGGAAAAGGCTTTAGCTCATAATCTAGTAAAAAGTGGCGATATTTTATTGAGCGTTTTCGGTTTAAATCTAACTTCACCAATACTACCAAAAGCACATTAGAAGTTTTGAAACATCATATTAGAGGTAGAATCATAAGTGGATATGCTAACAAATAAACAAAAAGCTAATATTCAAAAAAAATAGTTCGGTTGTACTTGAGATTGAATAGATTTTTAAGCGAGAAAGTCACTTAGTTTAGTCAAATATGTAGATAACCGTTATTAAGTCACCCGCAGCGAGCTGCGAAATCTACCCTATATAATCCTTTGCTTAATTCTAACTTGTTTTGTAAAGGATGCTCTTTCTCGTCAGAGTATTATTCTTATAGTTCATCCATGATCAAAAAATCATTTTCAATAACCTACCAATAGTAAAATATTACGTATTTTCCCATTTTTACAAAAATGAAATTAAATCTTGTATGCGATTAGTTGGTTTATGTTTATTAATTGCCAATCAGTACGGCTGAAGTAACATATCAATAGAGAATTTGCAGTCTAGCTGCGGTAATTAGACCGACATAATTCCTTGGTAATCACACTAATCCAGATAATGAATATCAACAGTATTGTCACCAATAAACCCATGGGAGAGCTAGCTTACAACTACTCTTCAATACAATCATCTAAAAGTTCATTGTCGAATGCAGTAGCTGCCAATCAATTATTAACCCCTACTTATGCCTTGATAAGCGAAAACCAAGTCCATAAGCTGATACATCTCATTGGTTTCAGCGCTAATATGTTGAGCATCCCACAACAGATTAACGCGTTTTAATACAATCGCTTCCTCTTCTTTATTGGTGATTTTCTTTGATAATAAAATATCTCTTGCAGCAAGTCGTGACATAGTATTGTCATCAAGCTCCTCACCATCTTCATAAGTAGGCTCAGTAATCGTTAAACTATCATCACACATATCGGCAAAGCATTGCTGGCATAAGTCGATAGTAAATTGTTTACCATCACCGTGGATTGAACCATAACCGCAACTATGGCTGATACTAATGAATTCATGAAAGGTATAATCACTTGGCTTTACTTTCTCACTACAACCATCACAGATGAGTAGTGATATTTCTTTTACTGTTGTTTCTTTAAAATGTTTCATGATGCCACCTTACGCTTTGATGTAGCTTGGAAGAACTTAAGAATTGCGCAATAACATAGTGCTGATAGGTCTATAACATAATTGGTTAATCAGGCTGAGTGTTAATATGCATAAATCCCATCGTTGCTTAATTCCATATTCGGGTTGGGATGAAAATGGCCAAAAGCAGAAGTGTTTTATTTCAAATTCAAAGGATCATTTTAAATTATGTGAACGAAATCATATTTAATGGATTTATTTAAAGCGCCACTTCTTATTCCAGCTTAAGCGCGAAATCAACGAATTCTTCACCAAGCTCAAACTTCTTAGCTAACACCTTACCTTCCTCCGGTTGCTCACCATGAATTTCGGTATTCCAAAGGCAGAACTGCTGTAAATACGGCTTGCCTGTTTCTAGTCCTCCAATAGCCCCTGCTTCACATAGGACATAAAAATCCCTCTCTGCCTTACCAGTAAGATAAAATGAATTTCCTCTACCCCAAGGATGAACATCGTCTTCAATGTGCATATAATGGGCTGCAAGCTCCATGAATATTGGTACTTCGTGGTTTATTAGAAAGATAACCTCTTCGATATCGGTTACTTCAATGATTTGTTTTTCGATCATGCGTACTGCCTTATTTATTTAATAATTTTTGAGTCTTTTAGTTGTTGCTTTAGATCTGTAATTCGTTCATCTTTTTCTTTTAAAATATTTTCTTGAGATTCAAATTGAGCTGTAACAGTTATTAATTGTTCTTTATTTATTTGATATTCAGATTGTGTTTCTTGAAGCTTGGTAGTTGCTTGAATTTTTTCAGCAGAGAGGGCACTTATATCTGATTTTAGTTGAACATTCATTCCATCCGATGACTCTAGTTTTGAGCTTATTTTAGCTAATTGAGTTCTAATTTTAATGGATTCATTAACCGCAACATCTTTATCTTTAATTGAGAGTTCTAATTGTGTTTCAGTTTTTGTAATCAACTTTTCAAAGGATAAGTTTTTATCTTCTAGTGTAGATAAAATGGATTCTTTCTCTGAGATCAACTGCTTTAATCTAGTTACTTCATTATTTTCTTTATCTAAACGGGTATTAAGAGCTATTACATTTGATTTTTCATTTTCCAACTTTACTTCAGTCTCTGAAATTTGCTCATTTAATTCATGATTTTTGACTTCTATTTCATCAAATAGTTTTATAGTTAGGTTTTGCTCATCAACTAATTTTTGGTTGTCGTCAATCATAGTTTCATAATCAGAACGAGCTTTTTTCTTAGCCGTATTGTTTGCTAATCGATCACTTTCCAATGAGAAACATTTTATTTTCTGGGTTAAATCTCTTATACAAGAGTTTATTATATCTTCTAGTTCAGGTGATAAAACATGATTTTCGAGAAGATCACTTATAGATACATCAGTTTGATTTTGTTCATTTAGAAAATGGTCTAACACAGTTCTGATATTATTGAGACCACCATAATCTATCCTCCCTCGGATAGTGCTTGGAGTTATTTTGTCCCCATCTTTTTGCATTTTCTTTATAGTCGCTATTATCTCTTCAGGAGTTAAGGTAGGCGGTCTACCTACTTTCTTTTTATCTTTTATAGCTGCGGTCATATTAGATCCTTATTAGTGATGGCTGATCATTTAGCTTATTGAAAAGTTATTTTTTAGATGGGGCATGACCTAAGCTCTTTTTGAGTGAACTATAAGAAAATACAGGGTTATGACTTTCGGGTTTTACTGCTTCTGTAAGTGATTTGATGTAAGTGTTCCTTATAGATTTAGCCGACAGCTTTACATTCATTCGGTCACTTATATCTTTAAATGCTTTATATACGTATTGGTTTGATAATGGTTTAGGTTGTTTACAATTTGTACGATGTCTAGATTGAAAAATATATTCATCAGTAGGATGTTTGTTTCTTATTTCTGTAATTATTTCTTTTACTATAGGTGAAACGTAAACCTCTGAATTCACTCGGAAATTACGATTTGAATCTATTAGTGATATTTTGTTATTGATTAAATCCGAGAATTTTAAATTAAGTAAATCACTAATTCTAATCCCTAAAAGCAACCCTAACATGAAAATATTGCTTATTTGCTCCCCCCAGTTTTTTAGTAATAATTCTTTGGCTTTCTTACATTCTTCTGCTGTTAGGGGGGAATATAAATCGGCTTTCATTTGATGTTCCTTAATATGGTTAATATCAGCTATAAAATTGAAGTTTCTTTTAATATTTAATAGCAGGTGTAATTATCTAACGAAAAACTTTCATTATGAATTCTATAAATATACTATAGTCGATTTTTGTGAAAACATAATTAAATAATTGTATAATCAATAGGTTAGGTACTCATTGTGTGTTGGGTTTATTACTTATGTAAATAAGAGTAAGTAGGTAAAGGTGTTTTTATATTCAAAGCTGATACAAAATATTTCTTATT
>Ga0209292_1002552_pt1 | contig 20873 bp, 18 predicted proteins | sample GOMGulsemesocosm_2_FD_184634 | JGI IMG/M metagenome (GOLD analysis project Ga0209292, IMG submission 184634) | Methane-oxidizing microbial communities from mesocosms in the Gulf of Mexico - GOM9C Gulf of Mexico (SPAdes) (version 2) | ecosystem: Environmental > Aquatic > Marine > Cold seeps... | reverse complement strand
TGGGTAAATCGAGTCTTTTTGAACTCAATGGCGACCTTATCTATTTGATAAGACTTACTGGGGCCATCACTCAAATACAGATACTGAGTAGGCACCTGAGTAGACAAGCCCATAACATTGAGTGCCGCATTGCCGGAAATTTGAATCTGCCAGCCAAACTTACGGGCCAGCGCTTGGGCCACCTGATCAATGTCTGGGCTAAGGTCTTTTTTCAGCAACTTACTATAAGCCGGGTAATCGTAAAGCCCGCGCATAACACGGCGGATCACCCCTTTTTTGGCCATTCGGCTGAGGGCTCGATCCACGCTGCCCGCCTCGCCAAGGGCGCTAAAATCTTTTTTTGAAAATGCCCACCCCCTACCACGACCATAAATCCGGCTAAGGATAGATTTTTCAAGGGTTTCCGAGGTTTTCATGAGTCCTTACCTGTCCGAAAAAGAAGGGGTTATTTCGGACAGATTAGCAAACTCACAGGGCAAATACCAAGACCTTGCAACGCCCGCAGAGCAAGGGCTGAAGGTAGCCGAGAAAATCCGCGCCGCGATAGCCGCGCCGAGAAGTGGAAAAACATGCTGGAGCCGCAGCCAGCGGCTACCTGATCGAGGCGTGTCCCCCTGCCCGTAACTGACCGTAATTACAGCGGCCCTCGGTGGCGTAACGCCGATCATGGTGTTGGCGTTAACCGCTCAGTGCGCTGGTTGCGACGCGGTTAAGGTCGGTTAAAAATGGGGGGATTACCCCCCAAATACTCCTGATCAAATAGCGGGCGTCAGTTGAGGGAAGTAGTAAGCTTCAGCGTGCTCAGGTACAGCAAAACGCAGCGGCGACCGAGAACTCACTTCCGTTAACAACCCCTCTCGTTTTAACTGCCCCACCAATTTACGGGTGACGGACAAACTCAAGCCTGTAATATCCACCATTTCTTCACGCGGAAACTCTCCAAGCCTAAAGGCTTGATCCAGCAGGCGAACCGCCTCAGGCCGAAGCTTTTCCATACCGCGAATCAGCCCATCATTGCGCGCCCGGACATAGGCTTTAATTCGTGCCGACATGCCCTCCAGCTGCAGTAAATCACTCATGTAATCCACCTGATCAATCGCCGTGTCGAGCATAAAGAGACAAAACTCAGCCAAACCAGATTCAGTTCGCGCGCCTCGTCCATCACCATCACCGCCTCGTTTACCGTCGGCTTTAGCAAGCACAGCTCTATAGGCTGCGTGATTTCTTGCCAAACCGCGGCTGAGGCACCAAACCCCTGCTGCCCCTATACCAATCACCTGGAGGAAAATATCTGTGTGTAAACGCGCCACCCGGCCATTACCATCAACGAAAGGATGAATCCATGCCAAGCGATGGTGGGAGCACATGGCAGCCACAAGCGGTGCGATACCCTTTTTATATTCCAGCGCATAGGCCTCAGAAAAACGCGCCAGGTACGCAGGCAGCTCAGCACTTTCTTGTGGCAAGTGCGCGCCGACGATGACATCCTGCCCTTCCTGCCGCAGCTCTCCTGGGTTCACATTAAAGAGCGTTTTACCGTCCCGAGACTTGGCCTCTCGCAGACTTTCTGGCACCTGTTCGTAGAATGCCTTGTGGATAAACAATAAAAAGTCAGGGCTAAGCAAGCGCTGCGGATCAGGGCAATCCTCAGCGATGGCCTGCTGAGCTTTTATGAGTGCAACAGACTCCAGCTGTAAATTTCTCTGCAAGGGGTCCGCTTTATACTCCCCGTTCTGCGCCATGCGAATATCGCGAGGGTGCGTGCTGTTGCCCTCAATCTTGTTGGAGTAATAAGAGTTAATGACCGACATGTGCTCTTCAAGCACCTGCGCGGTCACCGGCGACACCCGCCCCTTGAGCTCAGCGGCCTTGGTCATCAGCTCAATGCACTTGTTGGGTATGTCCGTCTTGGCAAGGGTGTCATCTGAGGGCAGCATTGGCTCGATATCAGGAACAAAGGGCATGACAGTCACCGTTTAGGGGTTAGAGACGGAAAAAATAATATCTTAGTTTAAATCTCACAACATAATGACAAAAACAGGTACATAGTCAGAAATTAACAGCTTTTATCGACAACATGAAAGAAACATAAAAATATAAATCTTAGTTGAAAACGCAGTTGCTCAGTGGGTAAGCCGACACGGGACAACCCGCAGGCACATGGCGCAACACGCCCAATGTGAAATGCAAGACCTGACCCTCGACCCGCCTGTCATGATAGAACTATCCCAGAGCGTAGACGCTATTAAACAAACCAAGAATCTGCTCGAGTGTCAGCCCTTTCAAACCCAGCGACTTTAGATCGATAGCTTCATTCGCCATGGCTTCAATAAACTGGCGCATGTCCACTTTGATCGCTTCTGAGACTTCCGTTGTATTTACCGGAGAAAGCAGCTGGGATATCTTCAGCACATCATTTCTGTGCTTTTTAATATTCTTAGAATCGACTCGTTCACCCTGAGCTTTTCGCTCAGTTAAGTCTGTCCAGGCCTTCATCTTAAAAGGGATGATATATTCCACCTTTAAAATAGCGACGCCATCGATCACGTCCTTACCGTCTTGAATACACTGGTAGTAGTCAGCGTCCAGCAAGATCGCCGACAGGCTGGATATCTCCTCATCGGTCGGAATAGGCGTGAGACCCGTATCGCGTTCCAGCAACAAGTTATCGGGTGTGCGTGAAAACAACTCCAACATCACCGGGTAGCCATCAGTTTCTGGCTTACTAAAGCGATAAAACTGCTTGTCACCGGTACTTTTCTCTTGATTTTCGTAGTTACCCGCTCTGATAAAGTCCCAAAACTTCTGCACAAATTCAGCATTTAGCGCTTCTGCGGACAGCACGATATCCAGATCTTTTGTGGCCCTAAAGTCGATAGCGGCCTCTTCCATCGATAAATAACAAGCCACGCCACCGATCATGGTGTAGTTTTCTTCGAATCCCGCAAAGTGCTCGCGAAATACATTTAATCCCTTAATCATTAAGCCTTACCCCAACATCCTTTAAAAGCTCTTCGCGCGCTATTTTCACACGATCATCCGTCTCAGATTCGAGACTCAAATACAGTGACAAGTGATCGACGATTCCTCCTGAGTCTATTTCCTTTGAATCCATCGTCTTTGAGTCAAAGCCCCGCTCGCTTAAAGCAACCGGGTCATACTTCCACAACTCAACCGCCACGCCGTGATCCTCACCACGCGGCTGCTCGCGTAGGCCCATCATCTTTTTTAAACTCGTCCAGTCCTGCAGCGATAGCGCCACAGACTTATTTTTTGGCGCCATCAACATACCCAGTTCAGACAAGGCTGACTCTCCGGCCAAACAGCCCAGTTGCGCGGCATACTGGCGATAATCATATTCATCGATCCACACACGCTTTTTAATCGGGCTAGTCAAAAGTGGCTTGGCCAAGGCCCAAAGCTCTCGATGCTCAGCAGTAAAAACCAAGCGTTTGATCCGCCCAGTCATTTCCAGCCTTGCCAGGCCTGCATCCACTAGCTCGCTATAGGCCCGTGATACCGTCATTTTGCTCACACCTAAGCGCTCAGCTAACGCCTGGGCTGACTGCTTCGTGTCCCAACGACCATACAACGCCAGTAGCACTATCTGCTGCGCCACTGCTCCCAAGCGTTTAGGTTTATCTTTTGAGGCATCTACAGGTGTAAAGCTCTCGCGCAGGTCCATGGCGGCAAAGGGTAGATACAGCTGCTTGCCAGGTACGGCAAACGCTATGCGCTGGTCAATTAAGCGCTTGCGATTGTAAGAGGTGGTTGCTTGAACCACATAGATCACCGGGCCGTGAAAATGCTTCGCCACAATGCCGACATGCTTCTTTAAGCGGCTGGCACTGTCTTGCTGCTCGCCACCCAACTCCAGCATCAGCAGGCAGCCTTGACCCGCTAGGTGCGCGCACTGGTAGCGGTAACCTCCCTGTAAAAACAGGGGCAAATTGTCCGCAGCAGACCAATTCCCGGTCAACTCGAAACCCGTAAACACATCATTGATGTATCGGCTCAATCTCTCAGCAAGCTCAGAAACCACAAGAAACCCTTTATATTCAATTAGTTAACATTTAAATCGCACGGTAACATCAACAATGTTACCGTGCAAAACCAATGTTACGATTGAAGGCTGCTAGCGTCAAGCCGCGTTAGAGCAGTGAGGCCGCAGGTACTTCTGTGGGCTTCGCCGCCTCTACTGCCTGCTCCCGAGCCGCTTTCTTCTCGGCTAGGGTTAGGTGGTGGTCGTTGATGCGGGCGCCGACTTTTTCGCCCTACTGCTCGGCCAGTGTGTACCAGGGGGAGGATTCGACGTCGTTGCCGCGGTCTTTTTCCAGTGCGGGTTGGGTTTGGCACGCAGCAGGCCGGCGCCGATATCACAGGCCAGCCCCGGCTGCGCCGGCAGCAGATGCAGCCAGCTTTTGTGCACGGCGTCGAAGGTGGTTTGGTTGTATTGTTGGGTGAGCTTTTCGGCGTGTTTGGTGTAGTAGTTGGTCATGAAAAACAAAGCCTGAAACGAAACCTAAACATCAGTGTTTTTCCTGCCCCTCAAACAAAAACTGCAGCGCCTGCTCTTTGGGCACACCCTGAGCGACCATATTCTCTATCATCTCAATAGATTGCTGTTGCAGTTCCATTGGAGGGATATCTTTGATGATGTCTTGCAGTAACAGTTTAATATCCAGGCGATCTATTTCAGCCATATTTTCTAATCCTTTAGTACACCTGCGAGCTCCACTTCTTATTTTCACTCCCGTGCAATAAAAGCCAGTGCGAGGAATTATAAGTCAAAGACTTGACCCCGGTCCGTGCGGTCCGCTGGGAAAAAATGAGGCAATACGCGGTTATTCAAGAGAAAATCACCGGCACCTGGAATGATATATCCAGCCAGCTGTTTGATGCTTCTGACCCAGACAGCGCTAGGCGCACACTGAACCGCTACAAGCGCGGCGAAGTCGAAATATCCGATGAGAATTTAGTAGCGCTAATCAGCAATATTTTTGGCGAAGGCAGCGAAAGGCTTTGTATCATTTACTTGCTGCGCTCTAAAGCCACCTGGTTCTTGAGCCGAATGTTTGATGAACTGAAGAAGGAAACGCCGAACCTAACCGATTCTGATATGAAGCGGTTACTGGCCAAGTACCAAGATTACTTTGAGCACCACCTAAAAGCCCTCAGAGATAAGATCGCTGAGGGCTAAAGACTTACTTGGATGGCTTGGCGTTGCCGCGACCCGGTCCGGAAGGCTTACCCGTATTACCACTTGGCCAGTTACCGCCTGGGCGTGAAGGCGTTGCTGCAGGGCGTGATGACTTACTCATGATATTCACCTTAATAGTTGTTTGGTTGTACTGCTCTGTGGCAGTGAGGCCATCATTACAGCTCAGCCAAACAGTATTAAGGGACATGGATTTTCAAAAGCGTAAATCATCGTACCCGCATGACATAGGTCAAGTAGATGTTGAGTAGGAGTGGGATGGCTGAATATCACTCTCGTTAAGATAGATTAAACCGAGTGATTACTGCGTAAACGGCCCAAGAAACTGAGGCTTAAAGAGGCTCTGGTTACATATTTATCACGATACCTTAATCGTCACGGCTTATTACTCGCTAGTAAACAATGAAACCACTACAAACCCCTGGTTTCCGCTCTTCTTTGTAACCTCCTTATGGCTGTATAACTCGCGACCATCATCCACTTAAAGCCTTTAACGATGTAACAACTGAGCTTCTCTAACAAGCGATGACTTCACCGTGGGCCTGCTTATCTGCATGGTAGGACGAACGTACCAGTGGACCACAGGCGGCACGCTTAAAGCCCAACTCTTTAGCGTAGCGGGTGTACGCCTCGAACTCGTCTGGATGCACAAAGCGCTCGACCGGCAGGTGCTGCTTGGACGGCTGAAGATACTGGCCGATGGTGAGCATGTCGATATTGTGCTCGCGCATATCGCGCATCACCGCGAAGATTTCCTCTTTGGTCTCCCCCAAGCCAACCATCAGGCCCGACTTGGTCAGCACGTCGGGGCGGCGGCGCTTGAACTCCTGCAACAGCTGCAGTGACCACTTGTAGTTGGCGCCGGGGCGCGACTGGCGATAGAGACGCTGCACGGTTTCGAGGTTGTGGTTAAAGACGTCCGGCGCGTCCTTCTCCATGATATTCAGTGCCACCTCCATGCGGCCGCGGAAATCCGGCGTCAACACCTCGATCTCCAGATTGGGCGAGTGCTCGCGCGCCTCGCGGATACAGTCGGCAAAATGCTGGGCACCGCCATCGCGAAGGTCGTCTCGGTCCACCGAGGTGATGACAACATACTTGAGGCGCATCTCGGCGATGGCAGAGGCCAGGTGGGCCGGCTCGCCGGCGTCGAGCGGGTTGGGCTTGCCGTGGCCGACGTCGCAGAAGGGACAACGACGGGTGCAGATCTCGCCCATGATCATAAAGGTGGCGGTACCACCGCTAAAGCACTCACTCAGGTTCGGGCAGGAGGCCTCTTCACAGACACTGGCGAGGTTATTCTTGCGCAGGATCTTCTTGATTCGATCGATTTCCGGCGAGGCTGGCACGCGCGCACGAATCCAGTCCGGCTTGCTCTGCATCCTGGTGCTGGCAATCACCTTTACCGGGATGCGATCAACCTTGTCGGCGTCGCGCAGCTTCTCACCCTGTTGCAGGCGGCGGCTTCGCTTGACCGGAGCCAGCTCAGTTTCGGCCAGCGGGTCAAACACCGCTGGCTTAGGCATGTCACTAGTCTTATCGACGTGCTTATCTGCATGTTTATCAGTGCTCATTGGACTTGTGTCCCTCGCTCGGCTATCTGTTTATCTGAGCAACGGTCGAGCAACGGTCGAGCAGCTGTTCGACCAAATCCTCAACGAAGTGAGCCGCTACCAGCACCGGCCCCGCAGCTCACTTGATTTCATCCGCTTTTATATTTCTAAACGGCGACCTATATTGTTTAGGATTCATCGAGAGAGTAGTCGCAACTTAGCGAGAGCTCAGCCCACTACCCTCGTTTCAGGCAACTTATCAAACTGAGTCAAGCCATCACAAATAGAGAAGGCTGATGGCTTGCTCCCCACGTAGACATGCATTGAAGCAGACAGCTCCGCACTGACATCATCCAGGCTGTTGACGGATAAACTGACGAAATGGTTATTCTCGGGGTAATTCATCAGCCGCGCACCACAGCACTGACAGAAGGCGCGATAGTAACCGGGTGTCGACTGGTACGTCTTAACCTGGTCTACGCCTTGCAGCCAGTTTATACGTGGATTAAAAAAAACCGCCTGGGTCGCGAATTCACTGCCGTGAGAGCGACGACAGATAGAACAATGACATCTAGCGACGAAACCAATCTCACCTTCAAGCTGGTAAACCACAGTTCCACAAAGACAGCGTCCACTATAAGACATAAAAACCACCTCAATTTTATATTCGAAAAGTTAAATAACCTAGAACCGCCGACTAGCCAATTTTGCGCTTGCTGTCGGCCCAATAGGGCTCTATCAATTCTGCTTTCAGTATCTTGACTGACGGATTTATCGGCAGTGCATCGACCATTGTAATTTTCCGTGGTGTTTTTAATACCGGAAATTTTTCCACGACATTATTCAACAAGGTTCGCTGCAGACAAGCTTTCAGAAACGACGGCAACGATCACCGCCAGTTAAGCCCCAACTAATCGATCACAGGGGACGCCGATAACCGCGACCTCCTGAATATTTTCATGGCCAGACAAGACTTTCTCTCTTCGAAAAACTAAACAATCAAACCAAATCGATCAAATTACCCCCCTACATTATTGATGGCTAGTTGGATATTTCATCTCAGAATTTGTAGAGGCTGATTTATTCAGAAATTTTGACGCTGTGGGCAGCATCCACGATCAATGTAGTTCCCGACATGTAACTACCCGCATCACTCGCAAGCAATAACAAAGGACCATCCAATTCTTGCAGTTGGCCAAAGCGACCAATAGGCAAACCCTGCTCTGCCGCCTTACCTTCAGGCGTTTCAAGAAACCACGCGGTCAGATCAGTGACACAGTAACCCGGCGCGATTGCATTAACCCGAATACCTTTACCGATCAGGTCCAGTGCTAAGGTTTTTGTCATATGCAGCACAGCCGCTTTGGAAGCGCAGTAGTTAACCATACCGGCACGAGCTGCAACACCAAGAATAGAAGCGATATTTATAATGGAACCCGGCTTATCGGCTTTAACCAAACGCTGCGAGCAAATTTGTGTCGTACGCCACAGTCCATTAACATTGACATCGATGGTGGAAGTAAATTGATCATCTTCCATCTCCAGAGTGTCAGCTGTGGCCTGAATACCGGCACAGTTCACCAATAGATCAACGACACCAAAAGCTTTTTCCGCAGTATCAAAGGCTGCTTCTACCGACGCTCGGTCACTCACATCACCCGCAACAGCCAAGGCCGTGCCGCCAGCAGCGGTAATTTCACCCGCCACTTTTTCCAAATTTTCCATCCGACGGGCGACACAGACTACCTTGGCACCCCCCTCTGCCAGAACCTTGGCAAAGCGTTCACCCAGGCCACTGCCTGCTCCGGTAACCAACGCCACCTTTCCCACGACTGAAAAAATATCATTTGCCATAATAGTAATACCTGTTTCCCCGGCTTTATCGCCGTTACTATTTTTAATTTCTACTTGCTAAATGAGGATTAACCATTAAATCCAGGATAAATCAAATTTATCAATAGTAAAAGGATGCACTAGGGCACTTCCTTTTAGATGACACTTTAATAAAGTGTTGCTGTTAGTCAGACCATTTTAATTTCCAGTGATCGCTACTGAGCGTTACAGGGAGTAGAACATCCAGTGATAATAAAGCACCACCACACCTATAAAGTACGCACCGACAACGGCGTAGGTACCGGAGGCTGGCTCTTCTTTAGCATGACGAATAGCAATTGCACGACCACCCCAGCTCATCCCAAGAAGCACCAACATGAACGGTCCCCAGAACACGTAGTCGGGGAAAATACTGTCGAAGTGTTCCATGGTGGCAATACCATCACCCAAATCAACCACCTCACCGTCACGGCGAATAAATGTGGCCTTAGTGGTGTGGTTTCCGTAAGACATTTTCAAAGAAAAATCGAACGGCGGGAAGAGTGTTTCACGCGGCTTCATAGTCAAATTGACGGTTTCAACGTGCAGAGTACCCTCTGCAGCGTGAGCCACCCAGGTCGCACGCTTAGGGTATTCCAAGCCGCTAATAGGTTCACGAACATATTCAACATCGGTGATGTCGACGCGCTCAAACTTGTGGAATTTCTTCTGATCATTATCCCAAATCCAGCCCTCGTGCGGCTTGGTGTTATAGCCCCACTGCCAATCGTCCTGGGCTTTCCACAGGGAACCAGACCAGCCGTTTTTATAATGATGATCCATCCAGTCGTGGGCGCCCCACTCAATCCAACTCCAGGGAACACCAACGGCATCTTCAAACAACCCCGTCCCTTTTACCTTGAACGTCTTGCCCGTTTGTTTGTGAGTGATGGACCCTGCGACGTTAGACGCCAATTCATTCATGGAGCCCATGCCAAAGTCGCCCGCTTCGAAGGGCTCGCCATCGTTGTAGAGGTACCAGCGCGGGGCGCGCTCCGAGGTTTTGAAGTCAAACCTAAAGTTTTTATCTTCATAGATGATGTCATAATTAGGAAATTTACCCAGGTATGACGTTGTTGGCGACTCAATATCCCAAGGTGCTCCGGGCCGGGTGAGTTCCAGCTGCTCAGTCACAGGGGCTTCACTCATCCCTTGGCGCAAGCCTTCTTTCAACTTGACGTCATTGATGGTCTTGTAGTCAGCCCACAAAAATCCTTTGTCAGCCCAAATAAAGCCATCGGTTTCCTTTACATCATCGCGAGGTACATTAACCACCTCCTGCATCCAAGGCGAGAAATCAGTGTCTGCTGGCGCCTCGTAGCCATACTCCATGAATTCAGCGTCAAATAAAATGACCGCCAAGGAGAAAAATCCCGTGTGCCGCTGACCTGCCTCATCTTCCAGCTGGAATGCAAGAAACTGCGATTTCCAGTTATCCCCCATAACAAAACGTTCAGCCGCCAACGGTATAACCACCGACAGGACAAAGCTAGCCGTCACCAGCCAACTGGCCAGTGTTAATTTTTTAATTGTATTGTTCATATATACCTCTAACTTTTAATAGCTAAATATTAAATTTCCAGCAGACCCACTAGGTTTATCTTTGAAATTAACATTGTAAGATAACGCGGTATCGAAGAACCCCCAAATTTCTTGAATCAACCCATCTGCATCAAATTCTAAAATATGACAATAGCGGCTGTTATATTCTTTTCCCTGTACATTCTTCCTATCACCTTCAAAGATCACCACAGCGCGCTTATCATCTACACACATCAACTTCCAGTTAATATCAATCTTTGAACCAGGATTTACTCGATAAGAAAATATTTTAATAATTTTTTCCCAAACATTTTTGGCGCCTAGAGTACGGCCAGATACAGCCGTATAACCGGCTACATTAAGAGTCACATCGGCTGTGTGCATCGCAATCCAGGTCTCAACATCAGCTGTACTTAAGGCGTTGTACACCTTATCTAGCGTTGCATCTATATCAGTTGGTGTGCTCATCGAGATTCTCCTAAGATTGTCTAAATCACTTCCACAGCGTTTTTATGACTATTTATTCAGGTATTTGGCAATCGTATTATGCAAATGTCGAATGCGGCTTTCCTGATAGCTACCCAGAGAAACGGTACCTTTCTTTGAAGCCTTTAAACCTTTCATCATATAGGGGAGATTGCCCATATCCTGGTCAAACACCCCCCCCAAAACGCCCAGTTCTTCAGCATCGCTAAAGCTTTGTTCGTCACTCAGCCGATGAATCGGAACACCGTGTTCTGGCCCTTGTGGATCAGTACCGCGCAGTAATAAGCGGACATCAAAAATGCAGCTTTCGTGGTCGTCACCATTAGGGCGGAATTGATAAACAATGTTGCCGAAGTAGCCTGCCCATACCTGAAAGTTGGGAAATACATCGTAAAGAATCGCATCCTGTAACTCTGCCAGGGTAGCGTCGGATAAATCCTGTCCACTCGCTGCGGCGAAGGCCTCGCGATTCATTTCGCCAATAAATTTTCGGGCACTCATGCCTTCCGGCATTTCCACCCCCTCTGCGTCACTTGCGGCCATTCGGCCAGAACAACGCAGGGATGCTCGCATGATTTCCTCCTCACTGACGTCACCGAGATGAGGGCTTGCCAATTCCATAGGCGTAATCATGCGACTGATATGGTCACCAAAAGTGTCGTACTGCGTATTGGCGTCGGCGGTAAAAGGCAGGATTTGCGGATGTGTGGCAATGGAATGGTAAGACTCCAGAAAGGCCTCGTGTGCCACTTTCCAGTTGCAGGGTATAACCTTTTGCACATGCACGCCCTTGTGCGCTTTTTCCAGCTGGTAGCGTTCAAAATGCTCGGGCAAGATCCCCAGGTAGTCCAGCAGCGGTTTCGCCTGACCATCGATATTGATAAACACAAAGCCACCCCAGCTATCGACCGCCACTTCCGGCAGTTGCAGATGGTCTTTGCACATATGCTCAAAGTCCCACTCGCAGGGCATGCCCCGGAAATTGCCGTCAAGCTCCCAGGTAAAACCGTGGTACGGACAGCGAAAGGCTTGGACCAAGCCATTTTCGGTACGCAGCGCCCGACCGCGGTGTAAGCAGGAATTAATAAAGGCCTTGATGCTGCCTTCTTGCTGGCGCACCACTAGGATGGAGTCGTCCACACTGTCGTGAATATAGTGTTCCCCCGGTTTCAGAATATCCTCTTCCCGGCAGACCAGCTGCCACACCTGGGGCCACAACCTGGCTTTTTCCTGCTCGTGCTGTGTGCGGGAGGTATAATTGCTGATCGGCAGGTCTTCGTCGCCCATACTCGGATTATTTTCTTCACGCAGATAAGCAGGTACCGGAAGCTCTTCGCAATCGAGTAATTCCTGAACCGAAATGGCGTCACAACGGTTATTACTGCCCTGTTGTTTCTGATCAGACATAGACTTCACCTCCTGCCTATTGATTTTTATAATTGAATAATGGGTTGTTGTTACACTTCCAGAACCGTGACGCCACTTAATCCAGGCGCACCATAGACGTGGGTATACCCCAGTTTCGGTTTTCCCTGTACCTGATGGTCGCCGGCCTGGCCACGCAACTGCAAGCACACTTCAAATACCTGACGTAAACCTGAGGCGCCGACCGGTTCACCATTTGCCAAGCAGCCGCCATCGGTATTAATTGGCATAGAACCATTAATGGCTGTAGCGCCCGACTGTATCAAATGCTCCTGTTCGCCGTGTTCACAGAAACCGTTCTCTGCCATATGCATAACCTCGGCGCCAGATTCTGTGTCCTGTAACTGCAATACATCAAAATCTTTTGGCCCCACACCGGCTAATTCAAACGCATCCTGTGAGGCTTTCACCGAAGGCGCATCGCCCCGCTCTTTCGCCTGACATGGACTGTAAACTTCGAAGGAGCCATAGGCCCGGGTGCGTACAACCGCCGCTTTCAAATAAACCGGCTTGGATGTATAGCGTTTGGCAATGTTGGCATTACACAAAATAATGGCCGCTCCACCTTCCGCCGGGCTGCAGAATTGATATTTTCTCAGCGGGTGACTGACCATCATGGAGTTGGCAATATCGTCATAACTTAATGCTTGTCGACGCCAGGCTCTTGGATTCAACGAGCCGTTATAGAACGCTTTCTGCGCAACCTTGATCAGGGTGTCGTCAGTAATGCCGTGTTCCACCATATAGCGTTGAATTTTCATGGCAAAGAATTGCGTGGTAACCATCAAGCCCGCTTCGCCATACCACTCATCCAGACCCCAGTCTTTCGGATCTGCATTAAAAGCTCCGGGCTCGTGCTTATCAAAGCCAACGGCCATTGCCACATCAGCCGAGCCTGACTTGATGGCGTTATAGGCGGCGCTCAACGAACTGCCGCCGGTCGCACAACCGTTCCAGATATTGGTAAATTGTAGAGAGGTCAACCCTAATTGATTGCACAAGGCATCAGCGTTGCCGGCATCCTGGCTACCGCCGTAAGCCACCTGAATATCTTTCCACGCTAGCCCAGCATCACGCAGCGCTTCGCGCACAGCATTGGCCCCCTGATCCAATCCACTCAACCTGGGAGAGCGACCAAAGTTATGCATTCCAATTCCTACAATCGCGACTTCAGACATAGCCCTTACCCCTTACTTAATAGCCTGAAAGGCAAAATTCATGATTTGATTACCCTGCTTGTCAGTGCGCAACGGCTCGATGACCAACTCCATTGGCATCCCAATACTCAGAGACTCTGGCGTGTTTTCTTTTAATCGCGCTTCGACCTTAACCCCGCTGGGCATCTCGACATAACCCACACCAAAAGGCGTAAATGTTTCCGGTGTTTCATCGCTGTTATAGGGTGATTTCGGCATATAACCCTGAATCGTCCAGGTCCAAAGAGTGCCTTTATTACCCAGTTCCACTGTAAAAAGATCGGTACTCGAGCAGTTAGCACAGCCTTTCTGTACTGGGAAAAAGTGCTCGCCACAGGTTTCACAGCGGCTACCAAGTAACGAAGGCGAATCACTGGGCCAAGAAAATAAACCGTTACCGAGGGGAGTTTGCTCTGACATAATTACCTACGTAGACGCTATTGTTCGTAAGCTAATACTGAGCTCAGAACTCAGCTAAGTCTAGGTTGCAACGGTCGCATTTTTCCGGGGTAACCCGCTGTCCAATATTCAATAAACTCTATTGCATACACCGTTGATCAAGGCAGTTAAACGCGATTTCGTGCATTACCTGTCTTGCATCTGCCGTTCGTAGTGTCGCCTAAAATTAAACGGTCACATTTCAAGCATGTGATTGACACCTTCTGCCATATTTAGGCTTTCATTTGAGTACACACCGGATTATTAATATTGAGTAGATCCGTGCATTTTTCTCGGGTTACATCCTCAATTGTCATGGGTAATAATGGCTGATGTATATTAATCCGCTAAACATTCAAAACTTAAATTAAAGTTTTACTCTGCCCGAATGGCACTGACTTATTAGCCATTTTCTAGACTGGACCTTGATCCACATAAAGCTGACCGCTTTACCGAGAATCATGCAGGTGAGAGTCTACAAAGCCGCTCAGCACACAGACTGACATCCTGGTAGCGCTGAAAAGCTATGGGAGTTTAGGCATAAAAAAGGCCAGCAAAAGCTGGCCCTGTAAACAAGTGAAACACATGCCGATAAATCAGAAGCGGTAAACCGCATTAACGGTAGCTGTGCGTGGAGCATCGGTGCGAACGAAGCGGGCACCAGGCGTCAGCGGAACATCTGTGCCGTAGTGGAAGGTCTCTTCGCCAGTCAGATTCTTGACCAACAGGGAAACTGTCCATGCATCCTGGCTTAAATCACTCAGAGCAACGCGTAGATCCAGCTTGGTAGACGCGTCCTGCAGCAGTACTGAATCATTATCTGAACTCACGAAAAATTCATCTTCGTACGCAAGGGTCGCTGATAGCTCAAGCAGCAATACATCACTTATAGCTTGCTGCCAGTCGGCGCTCAGGTTAAAGGTGTATTCGGGTGTATTGGGAGCTCGCCCGCCAGAGCGGTCCGCGGAACATTCTAAGCTAGCCCCTGAAACTGCTTGCTGGTAGGCGTCACACGGGCCGTTGGTAAAGTCTTGATACTCGAAGTCCAGCCAGGATCCGCCGCCGCTCAGGGTCAGGTTTTCGTTAACCAGCAAGCGGCTCTCAAATTCAAGACCCGTCAATTCAGCCGACGCGGCATTATCCACCAGGAATGACAGCCCGCCATTGTAGCTGGAGAACTGCAAATCTTTATATTCCGTCCTGAAAAAAGCGAGGTTCAACTCTGCACGGTCATCCATAAAGCGACCCTTGGACCCCAGCTCAACGGTAACGGCCTTCTCTTGGTCAAACTCAAAATCCAGGGCGCTCTGCGCTAAGCGAGCGTCAAAACCACCCGACTTGAAACCGATACTGGCGCTGCTATAGACCATAACATCAGCCGTTAGGTCATACTGAAGGTTAACCGACGGCGACCAGTTCTCTTGCTTACGACTCTGCTTAGCTGTGTCGTGCTCATCGAATTTAAAGGCAGCTGCCAAACCTGCTGCTCCGGGCTCGGTGATGATATCAGCGAGTCGGGTATCGGTACCCGCAGCCAGCATCCTGTAAACTTGTCTCGCCTGCTTCTCCTCTGCACCGTAACGCAATCCCAGCGTTAAGCGAGTTGCCTCATTAATATTCCAGGTTCCCTGGGCAAATGCAGCAACTGTTTTCGATTCCTGTTCAAAATCGGTGCGGACATTCACATTGTTCGGTACAGCACCGCCCAGAATATTGGTCGCGTGCAGATGAATATTGTCTTCAAAGCTCAAATCATTGGTTTCATAGTAGAGCCCTGCCAGCCAGTCGATGGCTTCACCCCCTGGTGATGTAATACGAACTTCCTGACTGAATTGTTCAAACGCTTCGAAGGCAATAGTATTAATCGTAGCGAAAGGCTGATGCATCCCTGGGTTAAGCTCCTCAATCTCAGACTCGGAATAACCGCTCACCAACGTCAAGGTGTAGTCACCCAGTGCATAGTCAGCGGACAGCGAGGTTAACTGAGTATTGACATCAGAATACTCATCTTCGGTGAAACCCGGGCTACCGTCGACGTTTGTCGATGAATTTTGATAATTTAACGCACAATCCCCATCAAACCTGCAAATTGGGGTTGTACTCACCGAGCCATCCGGGTTGATGGATTCATCGTGAATGACTTCAAAACCCTTGCCGTCCGACTCCATGTCAAAGGCTTCATGGGTAAGATTGAAGCTCAGATCATCCGTCGCCTCCCAGGCCAAAGACAGGCGATAATTGGAGGTATCCGACGATGCTCGCTTGTCATTAAGCGCGGCATTCTCTACCCAGCCCTTGTCTTCACTGGTTTTAAAGGCAAAGCGTCCACTCAGGGTGTCCGTTAAAGCCCCACTGATGAATCCCCCCAGGTGCCGGCTCTCAAGTTCTGTTTCGAAGCTCGTGTTCAACTGAGCTTCGAATTCTTGCGTAGGCTGACGCGACGTCAGGTTAACCGCTCCCGCAATGGTGTTTTTTCCAAACAGGGTGGCTTGTGGGCCGCGCAACACCTCTACTGATTCGACATCCAAAAAAGCGGAGCGGAACTGGGCACCACGTGCTAAATAGACACCGTTGGAAAACAGGCCGACTGACTGGTCGAAGCCCTGGTTGCCGCCAGAGGCGATACCACGGATAGAGATGCGGTCACTAATCTGCTCCTGGGTGATAGTGACATTCGGCATGATGGCACTCATACCTTCCAGGCTGGTGATGCCGGCCTTGTCTATTGCGTCGCCGCTGAGAGCCGCCACCGAAATCGGCACGTCTTGTAATGACTCCGCGCGCTTTTGAGCGGTCACAATCACTTCTTCCAACGTGGTTCTGTTGTTGTCTGTGACTGCGGCGAAAGAGGGCAGACTAATGGTGCTGGATATTCCAGCGATTGCGATGGTCAGAACCGAAATAGAATTCGTTCTAAAATTCATGATATTTATCCTTTTTTTATTTATTTTATTTACAATCAAATGTCAAAAGTAATTGATATCCACCATGACCCTATGAACAACAGACACCTTTCAGAAACCAAGAACATTACCCAACGGAAAGCATTGGAATATATAATCACCCAGACACAAGAAACTTTTTAAATGAGTTGTTACTACTTTTATATTAAGAAATTGTGATAACACATATCGACATAAAAGCCATAAGTTGCCACTAAACGTCTCCATCAATCGTTTAATTAATGCGTCGCTTATACCCCTGCCAGTATTCCTCCCTCAGCACATGTTTTAAAATTTTACCTGAAGCATTGCGAGGTATGTCTTCAACCACATCAATCGTCTTAGGAACCTTGTAACCAGCGATAAATTGACGGGCATAATCAATCAACTCATCGGTATTCACTACACCTGAAGCGATAATTAGCGCCTTAACAGATTCACCCCACTTTTCATCCGGCACACCAATAACCGCGACATCCTGAACCGCAGGGTGTCGATAGAGTACGCTTTCAATTTCAGCAGGATAAATATTCTCGCCACCGGAGACGATCATGTCTTTGACGCGATCCTGCATAAACAAGTAACCGTCGTTATCCAGATAACCGGCATCACCGGATCTATACCAGCCATCCTCAAGTGCTTCCTCTGTAGCGCTATCGAGATTCCAGTAACCCGTCATAATGGCCGGGGTTTTGATATAGATTTCCCCGACGATCCCTTGAGATAGACTATCTCCCTGCTCATCACAGATTTTAAATTCAATCCCAGGAAAAGCCTTACCGCAGGATTTCATGCGCTGGTTGCCCTTCACATCGTGGTCTTCCGCTGGCAGGTAACTCACCGCCCCAGTGGCTTCCGTCATGCCATACTGCTGCACAAAACCGCAATCAAACAACGCCAGAGAGTCAATCAACAGAGATTCTGGGATAGGCGAGGCGCCGTAGATCACAAACTTCATCGACGTTAGATCCATACCCCTGGATTTGGCTACATTGACAATCTGCTGCAGTATCGCAGGCACGACAAACATCTTGGTGATCTTGTGTCGGGCAATATCGTCCGCAATACGCTCAGCATCAGGGACAGGGTGAATAATATTGGTGGCGCCGTGGAAGAAGGCCACAAAGCCCCAGCCAGTACCGCCTATGTGAAAGGTCGGCATGGCCACCAGGTTGACGTCATCATCGTTCCACTGAGCCCAGGCTCCAGCCTGCTTCTCCGCCTCGCGCTGAGAGAAGAAACAGCGGTGTGGCAACAACACCCCTTTGGGGCGGCCGGCTGTACCACTGGTGTACATTTGCAGACAGATAGACTCCAGCCCCACCTCGACATCAACATCCTCAGTCGGCTGCTGGTCGCGCCATGAAACATAGCCAGACGCATCGGATCCATCGATAACGACCAGCTTTTTCAGCGCTGGGCACTGCTCAATACAGGCCCTGGCAACCGCGTTAAACTCCGATTCGACAAACAGCACCTCAACATTGGCGTCGTCAAGAATGTACTGAACTTCTGGCGCCACCAAACGCCAGTTCACCGCCACCATCACCATGCCCGCTTTTGCGGCACCAAAGAACAGCTCGTAATAACGGTCTGTATTTTTACCAAGGTAGCCAATACGTCCTGACTCACCTATAGCTTCTGCTCGCAGGCCATTGCCAACTCGAGAAGTGTGGCTGTGCAATTCAGCGTAGGTAGTTTTTCGATCACCAAAGATCATTGCAAGATGATCTGGTTTGCTATTCGCATAATGCCGAACGACTTCTCCAACATTGCTAAACTGCTCAACAGAATCTGCATGTAACATTTTATTCTCACCGCTATTAAGGAGAAAATCCGGTTTCACTAATGAATCCGGCTTAAACGCTAATACCAAGCCATCCTCAATATGAATTAAGACTTAGCATTTTTCCTAAAAATAAAACTCATCAGGAAACACCAAAGTCCCTTGCCTTTAATAAGACCAAAAGCCTTACGCGCCTCTTCAGGGCTCAACACACCTTTAACGGGCATAGCGCCCATGACCACACCGGTAAACTCAATGTTGTTGCCTTCACCTCGCCCTAGGGATTTCACTTCCATCAGAACACTGCCATCACTCGCGAATACTTTCATCACTCATTCCACCCTTCAGTAATTAATCACTTAAAACACGGTTGTTAAATATTAAAAACCTTAAAGACGTCAACATCGATGTCCATCAATATCTTCATCGCGGTGCCGCGTCCACCACCGGTAATCGCACCGCCTGGATGACAGAAAGGACCGGACAGATACAGGCCTTCAGCACCCGGAACGGCGTACTGCGCCAATCGTGCGGTAGGACGCTGACCCAGCGGCGACAGGTTGGATATACCGAAGATGTCGCCCTTCTGGAAGGAAGGTGACCATTCAGCCATATCTTTTGGTGATTCAGCCGCAGACGCGATGATGTTGTCAGAGGTCATATTGGTACAGAACTTACCGTACTCTTTCATCATCCACTCTTTGTATTCGTCGCGGATCTCATCATTCCAGCCAGCTACATCCTTGCGCCCCAGCGGCCCGGTATTCTTCAGCTCCAGCGGCGCAAAGCAGTAGAGGTAAAGTGTGTGCTTGCCAGCCGGCGCGCGAGACGGATCGTGATTGGTGTGGTGAGCCACCACCGCGTTAAATTCATCCGCCAGAATACCGGCTTTACAGTTATCAAAAGACGACATCAAGCGATCCATATCCGCCGGTATGGTTTCTACAAGCAACGCCTTGTTGACTTCCTCACACTTGTAGTTGGGTGCATCGTGCAAGGCCCAGTGAGTGTTGATGGCGCCATAGCAAGACAGCGGCAGATCGCGCGCCTCCTGCAGCATATCCTCGTCAAGCCCTTCTATATATTCACCCAGTAAATGCGGATGAATACTGGCAACGACTGACGTCTTCGCCTTGATAATCTCGCCATCGTCCAATTCAACACCCACAGTCTTACCCGCGGACATAACCACGCGCTTAACCCAGGTGTTGGTACGAATCTCACCGCCATGGTGTTCGATACAGCGTACCAGGGAATCACTGATGCCCTGGGTACCACCGACAACAGCAGTTTCTTCCTGTGTATGCGCCACCGCCGTCAGGAAGTACAAAGTGGCCGCCGTACCAACCATGCGTGGATTGCACATGCCTTCGGCAATCCACTTCATGTAGTGCATGCGCACTTTAGGGTGTTCAAACATCCCGTTGATAAAGTCAAAAGCCGACTTTTTCCCCAACTCAATCACTTCACGACCCTCGGGGCTTTGATTGAGCATACTGGCCATCAGCTCACCGGGAATCGGTGGCTTAAACATGCCCTGGGTGAACAGTGGCCCCATTTTTATGGTGCGCAACACAAATTCGCGGTAGACCTGGGCATCCCTCGATGAATATTTGGCAATGGACTCGCAGGTTTTATCCACGCTCTGGTAGGTGCCCAAAAAAGTTTCATCTTCAAACAATGAAACATAGGTCGCCTCAGGCGCAACAAAGCTCAAGCCAAACTTGGATTGCAGCTCCAGCTCATCATCCTTAATCATGGGATTGGCCATGGCCAAGATAATACCGGTGGCATGAGTGTCATGCTTAAAACCAGGTGCCGTCACTTCACGGGTGACAGCACCACCACCAACCTGATCATTCTTCTCAAAGACACAGACGCTCAACCCGGCTTTTGCCAGATAAGCGGCTGTCGACAGGGAGTTGTGACCCGCGCCCACAACTAGGACGTCGTATTCTTTACTCATAGCAATCTCTCCTACCCATATATTTTTTAAATCTCTAATTTTGTATTCAACGCGGGTGTTAACCCAGCATTCAATCCAAAAGAACTTCTGGCCGCTGGATGACCTGATTAAAGTAGCTTAAGAACTTTGCGGCGTCCGCGCCGTTAATTACACGATGGTCGTAACTGAGGGAAAGCGGCAGGTGTAAACGCCATACCACTTCATCGTTATCGCACCGGGTGGCTCGCCAAGCCGATTTGGTCGCCCCCAGGATGGCCACTTCCGGCGCATTAATAATGGGCGTAAACGCCAGACCGCCGAGGTTGCCAATGGAACTCAGGGTAAAGCTGCCGCCTTCCATTTTGTCCATCGGCAGGCCCTTGTCTCGTGCTGCGCTCGCCAGAGCCGACAATTCATCGGCGATGGCAAAGACATCCTTGGTGTCACTGTCTTTAATAACCGGCACCAGC
>Ga0209292_1002548_pt1 | contig 20884 bp, 15 predicted proteins | sample GOMGulsemesocosm_2_FD_184634 | JGI IMG/M metagenome (GOLD analysis project Ga0209292, IMG submission 184634) | Methane-oxidizing microbial communities from mesocosms in the Gulf of Mexico - GOM9C Gulf of Mexico (SPAdes) (version 2) | ecosystem: Environmental > Aquatic > Marine > Cold seeps... | reverse complement strand
CTGATCGTCATGATCAGGTTTGGATGGATTTATCCCTTAACTTGAAGGCGATTGTTGCGCAGCAGTTGGTTCCTGCAGCCGATGGTAAGACGCGCCAGATTGTTACCGAGGTGCTGATTAATACGCCTGTGATGGCGGATCATATTCGCAAAGGTGAAGTACATTTACTGAAGGATATTATGACGCGCTCTACCGAAGTGGGCATGCAGACCTTCGATCAGTCGCTATTCAAGGCTTATAAAGCAGGTAAGATCACCTACGAAGCAGCACTCAATCATGCGGACTCTATGAACGACCTGCGTTTGATGATTAAACTGGATTCTGGCGAGCAGATAGAGCAGTCCAAATCTGCGGCGAGTAAATTTTCAATTCAGGATTAGTATTTTCGGTGATATCTTGTAACACAGAGCAGCCTGAGAAAAGGCTGCTCCAGTGAAGTGGAGAAAATTAATACCGAGGTGGGTGGACCGGGCGTCCCGCTAACAGGGTGTGCTTCACTCTGCCCGTCAGGTCGCAGCCCATTAACGGGGTATTGTGACCTCGTGAGTGCAGTGTATTGGCTGATACCTGCCAGCCTTCATTGGCATCAAATATGCAGATGTCAGCAATATCTCCAACGCCCAGCGAGCCTGTTTTTAAGTTGGCTGCCCGCGCCGGACCGGTAGTCAGACGCTCAATCAGTTGTGACAGTGTCAGCAGGTTATTAGCCACTAATTTCAGCGCTTGAGGCAGTAGCGTATCAAGTGCAGAAATGCCTGGTTCAGTGGCAGCAAAGGGTGCCATTTTAGCCGCTGTTTCGTGGGGCTGATGATGAGAGCATATGGCGCTGATGATGCCTTCTTGTACGCCGTTTCTCAGGGCCTGACGATCCTTCTCAGTGCGTAGTGGAGGCTGGATATGATTCAAGCTGTTGAAATTTTGAATATCTGCTTCGGTGCCTAACAGGTGGTGAATACAGACATCGGCGGTGACGGGCAGCCCTTTGGCTTGAGCAGCGGCAATCAAATCCACCGAGCGGGCGCAGGACAGCTGACCAAAGTGAGCACGAACACCTGTTTGTTCGATCAGCAGTAGATCACGTGTTAAAGCAACTGTTTCAGCTGATTCTGGAACGCCCTTCAGTCCGAGCCGAGTTGCATAAGGACCCTCATGTACGCAGCCGTCGTCAGCTAGAGAATGTTCAACGGGATTAAAAAAGACGGTGACGTCATAGCTGGAGGCATATTCCAGACAGCGTAATAATACGCGGGTGTTCTCAAAGGGTGCGCGCAGGTTACTCATGCCGATACAGCCAGCTTCTTTGAGCGTACCCATTTCGCTGAGTTGGGAGCCTGTCAGGCCTTGGGTTAAGGCGCCAATGGGCCAGACGTTGCAAAAGCCACCTTGGCGCGCTAAATCCTGAACCAGAGTGGCTACGGAGGCGCTATCAATGACAGGTGATGTGTCAGGTAGGCAGCAGATGGATGTGATGCCCCCGGCGGCGGCAGCGCGGGTTTCCGAAGAAATGCTACCTTTTTGGTGTTTGCCGGGTTCCGGCAAGCTGACGGATAGGTCAACCAGTCCGGGACAGACAATCAGCCCCTGAGCATCGATAGACGGTGCGCTTTCATCGTTGCACGGACCAATCGCGGCAACTTTGCCATCATTGACGAAAAGGTCGGTGATGGTGTCGATATTGTTGGCGGGATCAATCAGGCGGCCACCGCGAATCCACAGGCTCATGTTGATGTCTCCGTATCGTTATTGCCCTGGGCTTGTGTGGTTTGTCCGCTCATTGCCATCGACATTACGGCCATGCGTACAGCAATACCGTAGCTGACCTGATTTAGAATTACAGAGTGCCCGCCGTCAGCAACATCGGAATCAATTTCCACGCCTCGGTTGATGGGGCCGGGGTGCATGACAATGGCATCGGGCTTGGCGTATTTAAGTTTATCGGCGGACAAGCCGTAGAGACTATAAAACTCATGTTGGCTGGGCAGCAGAGCACTTTTCATACGCTCGTTTTGCAGGCGCAGGGTGATCACGACATCAGCTCCGGAGAGTCCTTCTATCATGCGGTTATACACGGTGACCCCCATGGACTCAATGTCGAAGGGGCGGAGTGTGTTGGGCGTAATGATGCGAATATCTGGAACGCCAAGAATTTTCAGGGCGTGAATTTGTGAGCGGGCGACCCGTGAGTGCAGGATGTCGCCGACAATGGCGACGCTGAGATTCTCAAAATCACCCTTGTGGCGTCGGATGGTGAGCATATCCAGCATGGCCTGGGTCGGGTGGGCGTGGCGACCATCGCCGGCATTAATAATGGCGATGTTAGGTGTCACCTGTTCAGCAATAAAGTGAGCTGCGCCGCTGTTAGCATGGCGTACAACAAACATGTCGCTGGACATGGCTTCGAGGTTTTTCAGTGTGTCCAGCAGGGTTTCGCCCTTGGAGGTTGCCGAGGTGCTGATGTTGAGGTTAATGACATCGGCCGACAGGCGTTTGGCTGCCAGTTCAAAGGTGGTGCGAGTTCGGGTGCTGGCTTCAAAGAACAGGTTGACCACGGTCTTACCGCGTAACAGCGGGACTTTTTTAACCGACTGCTGTTCCATGCTGATGAACGAATCAGCGGTATCAAGAATTTCGGTTAAAAGGGTCTTCGACAGGCCCTCGACGGTCAGGAAATGACGTAACTGACCTTGCTCAGTCAGTTGTAGTTGCGGACTTTCAGCGACGGGCTCCATAAGGCAAATAGTGTACCGAATTTTGTGGACTTGAGAAATTGGTTTGTGTGTTCAGTTGCGCAGATTTGACGTTAAATGGTTTGCAGCTCCAGGCCTAATGGTTCCGGTCCGGTCAGTTTAATGCGCTGACGGGCAGGTAGTTGTAGGTGTTGGCCAACAATATCCGCCTGAATGGGTAATTCGTTGGCATCAAGATCAAATAGTGTGACTAGCGTGACGCTGGCGGGGCGACCAAAATCAAACAGCACGTTGAGGGCTGCACGAATGGTGCGGCCACTCATCAGCACATCGTCGACCAGAATGATATTACGATCTTCGCTGACCACCGGTAATTCCGATGGCTTAACCTTGGGGTTAAGGCCGATGCGGGTGAAATCATCACGATAAAAGGAAATATCCAGTGTGCCTAGCGGCTCCTTAATCAGCCCAGCTTCGGTCAGACGTCGCTGCAGGTGCTTTGCAATCCAAGCGCCACCGGTATGGATGCCAACAACCAACGGGTTTTCCAGCTTGCGTTCAGCAATCCTATCCGCCAGGCGTTGATATAAATCGTCCAGTAGTTCGTTAATGTCGGCTAAGGGCAAGGTCGTTTCCTGTCAGGCAGTTTTAGATGCTTTAATGCTAGCTTTGTTGTTCGCGAAACCAGCTTTCGAGTATAAGTGTTGCGGCCATGCTGTCCAGACCAATGCTGTTTTTATTGTTGGCTTCGGCTAGCTTTTCTTTGGCTTCAATGGTGGACAGGCGTTCGTCCATGGTGTGAATTGGACGATGGAACCGGCCATGTAAGCGATTACCAAATTTGCGGGCTCTGGGAGTGATGGGGCCTTCTGTGCCATCCATGTTGAGCGGTACGCCGACTACAAAGGCGTCGGGTTGCCATTCTTCAATGATTTTACCCAGCTGCTGCCAGTCGGGAATGCCATCGCGAGCAGGTAAAATAGGCAGCGGGGTAGCAGTGCCAGTCAGCTCCTGGCCAAAGGCTACGCCAATACGGTGGGTGCCAAAGTCGAAAGCCAGAATGCGACGCTGGGAATTTGTAGTCATTATTATATTCGTGTGGTGTTAGGCGTGACCGGCATCCGGGGACAGTTGTTCCATGCTTATGCCCAGTTGCGCGACAGCGGCGTTAAGGCGCTGGTCAAAGGGCGTGTTGAAAATTATGTCTTCGCTGGCAGGGGTGAGAATCCAGAAGTTATCGCCCAGTTCCTGTTCCAGCTGGCCGGGACTCCAGCCTGCGTAACCTAAGGCAACCAAGCAGTTTTCAGGGCCTTCGTCGCGGGCGATAGCGGCAAGAATATCCTTGGATGTAGTCAGGCTGATGTTGCCGGCGATTTTTATTGTTGAATCCCATTTTTTTGGCTCTTCGTTTCTGTGCAGGATAAAGCCACGATCAGTTTGTACCGGGCCGCCGGAGTAGATGGGCTGCTTGGCGTGGGCGCGGTTTTCACCGTCTATTTCCAGCTGATTAAAAATTTCATCCAGTGGGATGTCGGTCGGGCGATTAATGATCAGACCCATGGCACCTTCGGCGTCATGTTCGCAGATGTAGGTGACGGTATGTGAAAAGCTGGATTCTGCCATGCTGGGCATGGAGATAAGAAATTGGTTTTTTAGTGATTTCATGTGCCGCTCCCGGGCGAGATAACCTTAATATGAGGTGGAAAAGAGTAAAGATCAAGTGATCTGAGCGGCGGGGTTAGAATTTACCTGCGGACAGCAGTGGTGTTTTGCCGTCTTTGGAGAACTGCCATTTGCGAGTGATCTCTAATTGGTCGTAATGTTTTTTCATTTCGGCAGAAAAAGGCGCGAAGGAGCCAACTCGGCGCACGATATTGATAGCGGCATCGTCGAGGATTTTGTGCCCGGAGGATTGAGCAATTTTTAATTCACGAATGGTGCCGTCGGGTAGCAAAACTACCGTTAGCACCAAGCTGCCTTCAATGCCTCGTCGCAACGCTTCATTAGGGTAGTTTTTCAGGCCGGTACGTTCAATTTTATCGATCCATTGGCGCACATAAAAAGCATCTCGAGCTTTTAGAGTGGCAACAGAGTTGACCTTCAGGGTGCGTTCTTTGGTCAGAAACTGCTCATAAATATCGAGCCTTGCATCACGGCTGACCAGTCCCATGCTTTGTTCCTGTAGCGAGATTTCTTCACGCAGCTGTTCAAGCTTGTTTTGGGGTGCTGGGGTTTTAGCAATTTGCAGCACCTTGTTGGTATTGTCGGCGGTTGTGGCGATAACTTGGGATTGCTGCGGTGCTTGCATTTTTTGGGAGGGTGCGGGTGCTTCCTGGGTTGTGTTGGTAGTTTGCTGGCTGACGTGCTCGCTGAGTTGGCTGACGCTGGGTAAGGCGCTTTCGTCCAGTAGGCCACCGCCTTCTTGGTTGTCCTGGGCGGTGAAAACGGCATCTTCGGGGGCCGTTTTGCTGGAGGTGTTTGACAGGGTGACTTCAATTGACGAGCTGGCTGCATTGTTGCGATCAAAGTTAAAGCTAATGCCGATAATGAGCATAGCGTGCAGCACGACCGCCAGAAAAAGCGTGAAGCACAGGCGGTCAACGCTGCTGATTTTGGCTGATGGAGTTGTCAGGACTGCTTCGGACACAACAGAATTTACCTGGGTTTTGTTATTAAACTGGGTTAATTTGCTTTGCGAGTTTTGCTGCGATGCAGTCCATTAGCTGGTCGGCAATGTTTAAGTCAAACAGTTCGTCCAGCTGGCGAATGCAAGTCGGGCTGGTGACATTAATTTCTGTCAGGTAGTCGCCGATGACATCCAGGCCGACAAACAATAGGCCTGCTTCCTTGAGTTTAGGTGCGACTTGCTGACAAATCCAGCGGTCTCGTTCTGATAACTCAACACCTTCGGCGCGGCCGCCAGCGGCCAAGTTGCCGCGGCTCTCACCCTTGCTGGGAATGCGGGCTAGTGCATAGGGTAGTGGTTCGCCGTCAATCATGAGAATACGCTTGTCGCCAGCGCTGATTTCAGGGATGAAGCGCTGCGCCATGGTCTGCTGCTCGCCATGTTGGGTCAGGGTTTCCAATATGACGCTGACATTTGCATCGTCTTCCTTGCAGCGGAAAATCGAAGTGCCGCCCATGCCGTCCAGGGGCTTGAAAATAACATCGCCATGTTGTTGGTGGAATGCTCTGAGGCGAGCCATGTCGCGGCTGACTAATACCGGTGGGCAGCATTGAGGGAACTGAGTGGCAAAAACCTTTTCGTTGTAGTCACGCAGGCTTTGCGGACGGTTGACCACCAGTGCGCCCTGATCTTCAGCACGTTGTAATATATAAGTGCTATACAGAAATTCGTTGTCGAAGGGGGGATCCTTGCGCATGAGGATAACATCCAGCTCACCCAGGTTGCGATCTTCAGCGCTACCTAGTTGAAACCAGTGGTTTTCATCGTGAAAAACTTCCAGTGCTTGCATGCGCGCCATTGCCACGCCGTCCTGCAAATATAAGTCTGACATTTCCATATAGTTAAGCTGCCAGCCGCGCTGTTGCGCGGACCATAGCATCGCCAGGGAACTGTCCTTTTGGTAGCTAATCTCCGTGATAGGGTCCATCACGATACCGATGTTAATGCTCATATTCTTTCCAGCGACTGGTCTTGGTTAAAAAAGGTGGAGGTTCTTTATCGTTGTCTGCCCGCATTGTAGCGATTTATAACTCGGGAATGAACCGTCGGGCTTCGGATAGCTGATTTAAGAAATATTCTCCTTAAATAATGCAAAAGCAGTTTTAGAGATGGCTGTAGAAACTTGATTTATGGGCGTTCTGGTGGACCTTAAAAAATCTTTCCCTTTGATGAATTTCTACTATCTTTAAAAGGCAGAGCTAATCGAGTCTTTGAGGTTGAGTGAATGAGTGAACAATTTAGCGGATTGACAGTGATGGTTGTCGATGACAGTAAAACCATCCGCAAGACCGCAGATACCCTGCTAAAAAAAGCAGGCTGCCTGGTGATCACGGCAGAGGATGGGTTTGATGCGTTGTCGAAGATCGTTGACAACAAGCCGGACATTATTTTTGTCGACATTATGATGCCGCGGCTGGATGGCTATCAGGCCTGCGCGCTGATCAAAAATAACAAGGAGTTCAAAAGTACACCAGTGATCATGCTGTCCAGTAAAGACGGACTGTTTGATAAGGCCAAGGGCCGCATCGTTGGTTCGGATCAGTATTTAACAAAACCCTTTAGTAAGGAAGAATTGCTGGGCGCCATCAAGGACCATGTAGTCTCCGTTAATGTGGCTTGAAACAGGAACTTTCAGATTTAACTTTTATTTCCGGTGAATTATGACTTGTGTACTAATTATCGATGACTCTCCAACTGAAACCTATGTTTACGAGATGATGTTGAAGAAAAAAGGCTACGAAGTAATTACGGCTGAAAACGGCGCCGACGGCGTTGTGCAGGCCAAGCGCCAGCAGCCCGATGTGATTTTGATGGATATCGTTATGCCCGGCCTGAATGGTTTTCAGGCTACCCGCCAGTTAACCAAGGCGACAGAAACCTCACACATTCCGGTGATTATGATTAGCACCAAAAATCAGGAAACCGATCGGGTTTGGGGGCAGCGTCAAGGTGCAAGCAATTACCTTGTGAAACCCGTTGCCCAGACGGCGTTGATGTCAGCTATTGATGATGTGCTAAAAGCTTAATTTGTAACAGCGTAGGTACATTATGAGTGAGTTACAGCAAACTAGTCCTTTTGAACTATTAACTCAGATTTCCGAGACTGGCGCACGCTATGCCTTGGCGCTGCCTGATGAGCAGACTCTGGCGGATGATTGGCGTGGTATTGGTTTTCGTTTGGCTGGTCGCACCTATGTGGCGCCCATGACCGAGGTCGATGAGGTGCTGACTTTGCCTGCTTATACCAAGGTGCCGGGTGTAAAGGGTTGGTTAAATGGCATTGCTAACATTCGCGGCCGACTGTTAGCGGTGATAGATCTTGGCGCAATGCTTGGGCATCAGCCCTGCAGTAAATCCAGTAAAGCACGGTTGTTGAGTATTAAAAAAGACGATCTGTATAGCGGTGTGATTGTCGATGAGGTGTTGGGGTTGCTGACTTTTTCAAGTCAGGAGCAGGCAGAACCCAATGCAATTGACTCGGTTGATAAGGCCTTTGTTAAGGGTGCTTTTGAGAAAGATGGCGAGCATTGGATGGTGTTTAGTTTGTATCAATTAGCTGAATCCTCAGATTTTCTGAATGTTACCGCATAAATTGTTTTAAGGCCTGGACGGGCTGAATTGTAAGGGAGTTGGAAATGAAGCAATTAAATTCAAGTGCAGCAGTCAACAGACGATCAATGATCGTGCTGGTGACTGTTCTAGTTGTTGCCATGACGATGTTTATGATCTGGTTGGCCTCCTCGGGCACTGCCGACGGCACTAAACGGGACTATATTTCTCAGGTTGATAACCTGCAGGTGCTTTCCCAGCAGATCGCGCGTCACGCCAACGAAGCCTCTAGCGGTGACGCTAAAGCCTTTGATCAGCTGGCTGACACCTCTGGGCAGTTCGCAGATATTTTTGATCGTCTGCTGAAGGGCGCCGATGGCAAAAGTGCGCCTGTTGCGGTGCACCGTGTGTCAGAAGAAATTGCTCAAGTCGAGGCGGTCTGGAATAAAGTTGCCCCTGATGCGACGGTGATGGCTGACAGTAAGGCGCAGATACTGGACCTGAATCAGCGTGGCGAACAGGTTGCTGTCGCTTTGAATAGTTTGCAGGAAGTGTATATCACCGGGAAACAATCATTGCTTATTAATGCTGCGCCAGCCTCGCAGGTAGCGATGGTGACCAATCAGGCCTGGTTAACTGAGCGTGCTTTGAGAAACGTGCAGCAGTTACTGGATGGTAAAAGCGCAGAGGCCGTCGCAACAGTACTAGCAAACAATATTAATGAATTGATCACCGTCCACAATGGTATGCGTGTTGGCGATGCTAAAGCGGGCATTGTTCGAATTCCTTATCGTGCCGTTGCTGGAGCACTGACTTCTTCTCAGCCTCAGGTTCAAATCCTGCAGGATAACCTTGAGGCGATTGTTGCAGCAGCGAATGCGCGTGCACAGGTGACAACCTCAGCGGCAGCACTGGTTACAAATACGGGTGAATTGCTGGATGCAACAGCGTCTTTAAGTGGTGGCTTTGATCTGTTGCTGAAAGAGCAACTTTATGCGCGTCTAGGCATTGCCATGATTATTCTGGTGATCGTTGCCTTTGTTGTTTTCCGTCGTATTGATAAACGATTGAAAAGACAATCTGAAGCGAATGCTCAAAACCAGGAAGCGATTCTACGTTTGCTGGATGAGCTGGCTGACCTTGCTGATGGTGATTTGACGGTCAGTGCAACGGTAACTGAAGATTTTACTGGGGCAATTGCTGACTCCATTAACTATGCGATTGACCAGTTGCGAAGTCTGGTAGTGTCGATTAATGAAACATCGGTACATGTTTCCCAGTCTGCTGATGAAACACGATCAACCGCGATTGCTCTATCTGATGCGTCGACCAAGCAGGCCGTGGCTATTACCGACGCCACCGACTCGATTAACGACATTGTAAGCTCCATGGATGACGTGGCAAATAACGCCGATGAGTCGTCGAAGGTGGCGAGTAGCTCGGTTGAGATTGCGAACAAAGGTGCCGGTGCCGTACAGAATACCATTAACGGTATGGATAAGATTCGTGAGCAAATTCAGAAAACCTCCAAGCAGATTAAACGTTTGGGTGAAAGCTCCCAGGAGATTGGTGACATCATCTCGCTGATTAACGATATTGCTGATCAGACCAACATCTTGTCATTGAATGCCGCGATTCAGGCATCGATGGCGGGTGATGCTGGACGTGGTTTCGCGGTAGTTGCCGATGAGGTTCAGCGACTTGCGGAACGTTCCGGTGCGGCAACACGACAAATTGAGGTGCTGGTAAAAGCGATTCAGGCGGATACCAACGAAGCGGTAATCTCAATGGAACAAACCACCGCGGAAGTGGTGCAGGGTGCTCGATTGGCCCAGGATGCTGGTGTAGCACTGGAGGAAATTGAAGAGGTATCTAACAACCTTGCTCAATTGATTCAGGAAATCTCTGGTGCGGCGGGTGAGCAGTCCAGAGCGGCGGTTGATATCGCTAGCACGATGGGTCTGATTAAAGAGATTTCCACTCAAACCTCGACGGGTAGTCAGGAAACGGCAGGCTCGATTGGTAACTTGGCCGATTTGGCTAAAGAGATGCGTAATTCAGTATCGGGCTTCACATTGCCGGGCGAAGAAATTACGTCCACCTCCATTGAGGATAGACAGCCGGAAACTGCCGAAGAGGTTTTGGCGGTAGTTTCTGATGAGGTTGAAGTCGTCATTGAAAGCGGTGAAGAAAAGATTAAGCAGGATGCTGGTTCAGCAGCTTCAGCTGCTTAAGGCGTTGACCGAAAGCGATAATGCAGTCGGATCTGTAATTTAAAGTAGCCGGTGACACAGAGCGCTGGCTGGGGTTAAAAACGGAGTCTTTATGGGTGAAACCCATGATTTAATGAACCTGGACTGGGTTCAGGCAGACATCGAACAATCGCTGAAGCAGGCTCAAGAAGCTTTGGAAGCCTATCTTGTGGATGCGGTTTCTGCGCATCTTCAAACCAGCTATGACGCGATTCATCAGGTGCATGGGTCATTGCAAATGACCGGTGTGCCGGGTGGCATCATGTTGGCGGAACAGATCGAAAACCTGCTGCGAGCCATGTTGGATGATTCGGTTGATGATCTGGACGGTGCCTGTAATGCGCTGGCCCAAGCGTTGGTGTATATGCCTTCTTACCTGAATCGGGTAAAAAGTGACGCTGAGGACGCCCCCGCGCTGCTGCATACGGTGATGAATGATATCCGTCAGGTGCTGGGTGAAGAACCAATCGATGAAATGGTCTTGTTTAATCCTGATTTAGGATCACCGCGTGAGCGTGCTTCGGTCGAGGTTAAGGCGCGTTTTGATAATGTTAGTCAGACTGACCTGCGTAAATTCCGTCAAGTTTATCAATTTTCCTTGATTGGCCTGATCCGCCGGGAAAATATCAAAGTGAACACCGCGCGTCTTTCTAATGTGTTGGCTCGTTTGCAGCAAATTTGCCAGGCGGCGCCCATCAACCAGCTTTGGGAAGTTGCTACCGCTTTTATTGAAAGTTTGCTTAACGAAGGCACCGAGCTGAACGCCGGCACGTTGGATTTGTTGCGCAGCCTGGAACGCGAAATTAAAGAGTTTATTCATGCGGGTGTTTTTGCGCTGGATCGGCAGGCGCACCCGGTAGTCATGAAAGGTATGTTGTACTGGATTGCGAAAAGCAGCCAGACAGGTCCTCATATTCAGTCTATTCGACAGGCCTATGACCTAGATCGTTATGAATTAGGCGATGCTTACGGAGAAAAATCTACCTTGCTGGCTGGGCCTGATCCTGAAACCTTTAGAATGGTGGCAGCGGCATTAGGGGAAGAGCTGGATCGCGTGAAAGACAGCGTCGATCTTTATATGCGCAGCTCGGATAAAGCGAACGTTGATCTTGATGGCATGCTGCCAAGCTTGAATCAAATTGCCAGCACCTTGGTAATGCTCAACTTCGAAGCGCCGCGCCTGGTGGTGCAGGAACAAGTTGATGCACTGTCGGCAAAACTGGAGTCTGGCGTGGAAATTCCAGAGTCACTGCTGTTGCAGTTGGCTGAAGCGCTGCTGTTTGTTGAGGCTGAGCTGGAAACACTGGCAGGACATGTGCAGGGCGTTGACCAGGAAGTACCTTCAGCGCTAGTAGGCGCCGCTTCAGAAGTGGTAATTAAAGAAAGCCTGTCCAGCCTGCGTAAAGCCAAGGACATGATGCATGCGTTCCTGGGCGATGATCAGAATTTCGGTTTGCTGGAAAGCGTGCCAAACACCCTTCGTAGTGCTTATGGTGGCCTGACAATGCTGTCGCAAGTAGCCACAGCGCAGCTGGTATTGTCAGTATCACAATATATTGAAGATGATATTATCGCGCAGCAGAACGTGCCTGCTGAAGAGGCCATTGAATCTCTTGCCGAAGTGATGGCCAGTGTTGAATTTTGTCTCGAGGGTCTTACAGCCAAGCAACCGATTAACAACGCGGTTCTGGAACGTGCCAAGATTCAGATAGCTAAACTGGGTTACCCCGTTGAACAAACTGACGGAATTAATAGTGACGAGGTGAGCTTCGACGCTCAGGTTACACAGTTTGATGCGACGGCTGATTACGACGATGCGTCCGCGAGACAGGACGAGTTGGCCGAAGCTGAAGCCGTTAGTCCCGATGCGGATGATGCGAGTGAGCCTCAACCCGCTTTGCATGAGCGTGACTGGGAAGTGCCTGAATATACAGGGCTGCAGGAAACAGAAGCGCTCACGGATGAAACGGCTAATGAAGGTGCGATAGAGTTTCAATTATCCGATCAAGCGGGTGCGGATGTCTCAGTCATACCTCTGCATGAGCGTGATTGGGTCGTACCTGACTATGCTGGCACGGAGAGTGTTGAGGCGGCGTCTGATGACGTTGATGAAGTCGCTGCAGAGGAACGCGACGGCGCGATTGATTTTGAGTCAGAGCCGGTAGCAGATATAACGCCTCTACACGAACGTGATTGGGTCGTACCTGATTATGTTTCAGCGGATGAAGATGAAACTGTATTTGAAGTCGAGCCCGAGCCCGAGCCTGAAGTAGCTGAGACAGAAATATTGCAGTCTCCTTTGCACGAACGTGACTGGGCTGTGCCCGCCTATGCAGGTGCTGATGATGCCGGTGTAGATGAATCCTCCGAGCTGGATAGCGACGCGGAAGCTGTTGCGGGTGACTTGCCTGATAACGACTGGATTGTGCCGGATGAAACGGCCGAAGAACCTATACTGGTTGAGACTCCAGTTGAGCTGACTGAAGATGATGACGATCTGATCGATGAAGAAATTCTTGAGATTTTCGCCGAAGAAGCTGAAGAAGTCTTTGAAGAAATCGATAATCATTGGCCTGCCTATGTTGCAGATATCAATAACCATGGGGCGTTAACGGAAACGCGTCGTGCTTTCCACACCCTGAAAGGCAGTGGTCGCATGGTGAAAGCCGATGTGATTTCAGAATTGGCTTGGTCAATTGAGAATATGCTAAACCGGGTTGTTGATGGTGAATTGCCGGCTTCAGCGGGTATTTTTGATCTGGTTAATGAAGTGCGTCCTGTATTACCAACACTGTTGACTCATTTCCAGGCGCGGACAACCCCAGAGATTGATGTACAACCCTGGATGATCCGTGCTGACGAATTGGCGGCAGGCGACATGCTTGATGAGGCCGGGGAGCAAAGCGAGTCCTTAGCCGATGAAGAGGCCTCAGATTTTGTTGTTGATCTAACGGAACTCGAACCAGTTGCTGATCTTGAAGAAACTATTGCTGAAGAAGCATTGTTCGTGGAAGAAGAGCTTTCAGCGATTGAAGAGGAGCCATCAGTTGAAAACGAGTTCGCAGTAGCCGACGAAAGATCAGTTGAAATTAATGCGCTTTCTGAAGAAGCCGAGCTTCCGTCCATGTTAGTGGATGAACTAGAAACTGAGGTTGAGAAAGCCTTTTCAGCATCCGAAGATATTTTCGATGATGAAGAGCCGGACTCCGTACTCTATGAGTTGTTTGTCAAAGAGGCAGAACAGCACCTTGCTGCCGTGCAGGATTTTATCAATGAGGCCAGCACGTCTGCTGAGCCAGTGCTGGTAAGTGATGATCTTTATCGTGCCCTGCATACCTTGAAGGGCAGCGCCAAAATGGCCTTGCTGGATGTCTTTGCTGGTATTGCGGAACCCACCGAGCAGTTAGCGTTAACGTTGATTAATGCAGAGCAACCCGTTGATACCGAGTTACAGCAGGCGCTAAGAACAGCCCACGATATGATGGCGCACGCTGCGAGTTTACTGCCGGATAATCCACAGCAGGAAGTCGAAGGCAGTGAGCAGTTTGTTGAGCAGCTACTGCGTCTATGTCAGAGCTATGAGCTTTCTGCGTCTGAAGCGGAAGAAGCAGTTTCTGCAGCGCAGGGTTTTATTCGTAACAATGTGGATAGTATTTGTGACCTGACCGATGGTTATGAACAGTGGCGGGCACAGGCAGATGTGGCTAGTCCGGAATTACCTCAATTGCAGGATAAAGCGGAGCAATTAAGTGTTGCTGCCGCTCAAATTGATTTGCCGCCTCTGCAAGCGCTGCTAGTAGCATTGGCGCAGGCATTTAATAATGTTTCTGAGCAACAGGTTGCCTTGAGTGATGTTGCTTTGCAGGCGCTGGATGATGCAAATAATGGCTTGATTAATATCTTTGATGAGATTGCTGCTAGCCAAGCTGTTAGTGATACCGGTGAGTTAGTTGACCGATTAACAGATGATTTGCAGCCATTAAGCGGGGAGCCAGAAGCGGCTAAGGACGTTGATGTGCTGCCAGCTTTTGATACTGCCATTGAAGAGGGCTTCTCCGAATCAGCAGCGTATTTTGATGAAGAGCCCGATGCGGAGTTGATCGAGATTTTCCTTGAGGAAGCCGACGAAATTCTTGAGCAGGCTTCAATTGCCAAACAGCAATGGATCGATAATAACGCCGATGCCAGCGCGCTGGACGAGCTTCAGCGTTGTCTGCACACCCTTAAGGGCGGCGCGCGCATGGCCGGTATCATGGGGGTGGGTAACCTTAGTCATGAGCTGGAGTCTGTGTATGAGGACGTGGCTGCCGGTAACCTGGGGCTGAATGCTGAACTTTATGACACCGTGCATGCTTGTGATGACCGTATCATGGATATGCTGGGTGAGCTGCGTACAAAACTGCATTGTGACTCGGCGGCTGATTTGATTAGCCGGGTTCGCGAGTTCCGGGCTGCGGGTGGTGCATTACCTGCTGAAGAAAAATTAACTGCCGAAGAAACAGCTCCACAGGACGCCAGTGAATTACTTCAAACACTGGCAACACAAATTGAAAGCAGCCGCCTAGCACCAGATGCTGGGCAAGCTTTGGCAAGTATCCGCATGAGTCTGGATGCTTTTCAGGACGCGGCTTATCAAGCGGCACTAAACGAGCCGGGAGACCTGTGTCATATTTTCCGGGAAATTTTGGCCGCGGTTGATGAGGGCGAATTAGCTCAGGATACAGTGCAAACTGAACTTGTTGAGTGGCTGGAGCGATTTACGGCCAGCCTTGAAGAAGCACAGGAAATACAAGCCATTGAGCAGCCAGCTGCGGCAATGCCTGAGCTTAACGTGGTGCCCGTTATTCAGGCGGCCGATGAAGCGCAGGAAACGCGCAAGCCATCGCAGGATAATGTGCGTGTATCTGCCAGCCTGTTGGAACAACTGGTAGACCTTGCCGGTGAAACCAGTGTGTCGCGCTCACGTGTTGAGCAGCAGGTAAATAATTACGGTTACGCCATCGATGAGATGGGTTCAACCATTGAGCGGCTGCGTGAACAGCTCAGACGTCTTGAAAATGAAACGGAAACCCAGATTCTGTTCCGTCAGGAGCGAGAAGGTCCAAGTCATGAGGATTTTGATCCGCTGGAAATGGATCGCTATAGCCGCATGCAGGAACTATCGCGAGCGCTGATGGAATCGGTATCGGATTTGCTGGATTTGAAGGAAACGCTGCGTGACCAGGTTCGTGTTACCGATAACCTGCTATTGCAACAGTCGCGTACTAATACCGAATTGCATGAAGGTTTGATGAAGGCGCGAATGGTGCCCTTTTCAAGACTGGTTCCCCGTTTGCGACGCCTGGTTCGTCAGGTGAGTGGCGAGCTGAATAAACGCGTCGATCTGGATTTCAAGAACCCCGAAACTGAACTTGATCGCTCCCTCTTGGAGCATATGACGGCGCCACTGGAGCATATGCTACGTAATGCTGTTGATCATGGCATGGAGTCAGCTGAGCGGCGAGAGTCGGCAGGTAAGGCGGTTGAGGGTCAGGTGACCTTAAGCTTGAGCCGTGATGGTGGTGATATTGTACTGCGGTTGCAGGATGATGGTGCCGGTATTGATATCGAGCGGGTGAAAGCGAAGGCGGTTGAGCGAGGCTTGATGGTGGCTGACGCCAAGCTAACTGATCGTGAAATTCTCCAATTTATTTTACAGCAGGGTTTTAGTACGGCTGAAAAAGTTACTCAAATTTCTGGTCGTGGCGTTGGTCTGGATGTGGTGCACAGCGAAATTCGTCAGCTCGGCGGTAGCATCATCATCGACTCTGAGGCCGGCCAAGGTACCACCTTTACGGTTCGTTTGCCTTTTACCGTATCGATTAGTCGTGCGTTGATGGTGAATGTTGGCGAAGATGTTTTTGCGTTACCTCTTAGCTCGATTGAGGGGGTGGTGCGAATTAATCCCTACGAGCTGGAAGAGTACTTCAAGGAAGATGGGCCGGATTTTGAATATGCCGGAGTTAAATATGACCTGCACTATCTGGGAGACTTTGTAGGGCGTGCTCACGGTTACCAGGTACAGGGTGGGGTCTTACCCTTGCCGGTTATTTTGGTTCGCACCAGCGATCACGCTATTGCGGTACAGGTTGATAGCATTAGTGGTAGTCGTGAGGTGGTTGTAAAACCTCTGGGACAGCAGTTCAGTAATGTGCCGGGCATGTCCGGTGCCACCATTCTGGGTGACGGACGTGTGGTGCTGATTCTGGATATGGCGGCGATGATTCGTGAACATTTGGCCAGAGAAGGTATTGAACAGGTTGAAGATCTAGCTGCGGAACCCGCCGTCAGTGCTTCCGGACATATGCGGGTTATGGTGGTCGATGACTCGGTTACCGTACGGAAGGTGGCATCACGTCTGCTGGAGCGCCATGGTATGGAGGTTATCCTCGCTAAAGATGGTGTTGAGGCGATGACTAAACTTCAGGAAGTGGTGCCGAGCATTATGCTACTGGATATCGAAATGCCGCGGATGGACGGTTTTGAACTGGCGTCTCTGGTGCGTCACGATGACAATTTAAAGGATATTCCAATTGTCATGATCAGCTCGCGAACAGGCGATAAACACCAGGCTCGTGCACGTGAAATTGGCGTGAACAAGTTTATGGGTAAACCATTCCAGGAGTCCGATCTGCTAGAGGCGATCAGCGAGTTGACTGGGGTCGAATTTGAAACTGAAGGGGCTTAAGTGCCAGCTTTGATCAGGAAGAGATAATGAGCGAAAACAGTTTGTTGAGTGCATTAATTAGTTTGCAGGATAGACAACTATTGGTGCCGAATAATTTATTGGCGGGCGTGACCCCTCTGGGCGGTATGATTGTTGAGTCCCATAAGGAGCGCTGGATTTTGGGGCACAAGTACTGGCGTAATATGCGTATTCCAGTCGTGTGCTTTGAAAATCTGTCAGGAGGCAGTTTGAAAAAGCACTCTGAGCAGGCCTGTATTGCCGTTTTTAATCGCAGCACTGATCATGAACGACAAAGCTTCTGGGGCTTATTGGTTCAAGGTGAGCCAAGGACATTAGAGCTGAGTGAAAATGACGTTGAAATGATTAGCGCGCAGCTTAGCGAGGCAGAAATCGCTGCCGTTCAAGTAAAAGATGAAAAGGCTAGTGTGCCGAACCTGGCTTTTATTGAGAAGCGGCTACAGGACGCTAACGAGGCGGCAGAGTAAACCTTTCTTTAGCTTAAATCGCCCCAGTGGTGTTGTAAGATACTGATCGCCACTAGGGGTGCGGTTTCGGTGCGCAAAATACGCGGACCGAGACTGATGCTGTCAAAACCAGCATTGTTGGCGGCTTGAACTTCAAAATCAGAAAACCCTCCCTCAGGCCCCACTAATAACGCAACCGTTGCCGGTTTGTTTTGCTGGAAGGGTTGATTAGTGCCAGGTTGCATAATTAGCTTGATGGGCTCATTTCGTTTATCGAGCCAGTTCGCTAAAGTGACTGGCGGGTGAATGACGGGCACGCGGTTGCAGCCACACTGCTCGCAGGCACTGATGCTCACTTTGCGCCAATGCTCGACGCGTTTTTCAACGCGATCACCCTTAAGTTTGACTTCGGTACGTTCGCTATTGAGTAGCGAAATTTCGGCCACGCCTAATTCGGTTGCCTTCTGAATAACAAAATCCATACGCTCCCCCTTGGACAGGCTGATACCCAAATGAATATGCAGGGGTGAACTGTTGTCGGCGCTATGGAAGTTGCCGGTTTTGATTTGTACGCTATTCTTGCTAGCTTCATGAATCTGCGCGGGATATTCACCACCTAAACCATTAAATACCCGTAATTGTGCGTCAACAGGTAGTCGTAGCACTCGCGTCAGGTAATGGCTTGTTTCTTTAGGCAGCTCAAGCGTTTGGTTTTCGTCGAGCGGCACATCGATGAATATTCGTGGTATGCGCATAGGGGGTTGTTATTCCGAACGAAGTGATGATTCTTGTCGTGAGTATAAAGATTTCTCGTTAGGGTCGAAATGACAAGGTGGTATTTAGAGCGAAGTTGCTGCGGTTGATCGGGCTCGGTTGAGGCTAACGGTCAGAATGGGATTTGTAATGTGCAATGTAAACCGGGGCTGAAAGTTAACAGCCCCGGCATCATTACAAGCTAGGCTTAATAGCGGTAAGCATCACCTTTGAACGGGCCGTTTTGAGGCACGTTAATGTAATCCGCTTGGGTTGGCGTCAGTTTGGTAATGACTCCACCAAAGCCACTAACCATGTGCTGAGCAACTTCTTCATCCAACTCTTTCGGTAGCACTTCAACAGTTAGCAATTCAGCTTTACGGCTATCGTCCTGATCGGCGAATTTCAGATCCCACAGGTATATTTGTGCCAAGACTTGGTTGGCAAAGGAACCGTCCATGATGCGTGATGGGTGACCCGTAGCGTTGCCCAAGTTAACCAGACGTCCTTCAGATAATAGCAACAAGTGGTCATTGGTGGCGCGATCACGGTAGATTTTGTGAACCTGTGGTTTCACTTCATCCCATTCCCAGTTGTCACGCATAAACTGAGTGTCGATTTCACTATCGAAGTGGCCAATGTTAGAGACCACCGCGCCATTTTTCAGCGCTTGCAGCATGTTTTTGTCACACACGTTAACGTTGCCGGTAGTGGTGACGATGAGATCAGTTTTGCCGAGTAGATCACGGTTAATGCAGCTTAACTCGCCGGTGTTGATGCCGTCGATATAAGGAGAAACGACTTCAAAACCGTCCATGCAGGCTTGCATGGCGCAGATGGGGTCGATTTCGCTGACTTTTACAATCATGCCTTCTTGATTCAGTGATTGCGCGGAGCCCTTGCCTACGTCGCCGTAGCCAATAACCAAGGCTTTTTTGCCCGACAGCAGGTGATCGGTGCCACGTTTGATGGCATCGTTCAAGCTGTGACGGCAGCCGTATTTGTTGTCATTTTTTGATTTTGTTACGGAGTCATTTACGTTAACCGCAGGCACTTTTAGCTCGCCCTTTTCCAGCATATCGTAAAGGCGGTGTACGCCAGTGGTCGTTTCTTCGGTGATACCGTGGATGGCTTCCAGCATTTGCGGGTATTTTTCGTGCAGCATAGCGGTCAAATCGCCACCATCATCGAGAATCATGTTGGCATCCCAAGGCTGACCATTTTTGAGGATTTGTTGCTCCAGGCACCATTCGTACTCTTCATCAGTTTCACCTTTCCAGGCGAAAACAGGTGTGCCAGCAGCCGCAATAGCGGCAGCAGCATGATCCTGCGTGGAGAAGATGTTACAAGAAGTCCAACGTACTTCCGCGCCCAGTGCTTCCAGCGTCTGGATCAGTACCGCAGTCTGGATGGTCATGTGGATACAGCCCAGAATTTTGGCGCCTGCCAATGGCCTTTCGTTGCCATATTTGGTGCGCAATGCCATCAGTGCAGGCATTTCTGTTTCGGCGATGCCGATTTCCTTTTGTCCCCATTCTGCGAGGCTGATATCGGCTACTTTGTAGTCAGTCATAATAGTGTCCTAAAAATTTTAATTTTGAGAATTATTCGTGTCATTCCGAGTATCTGTGAGGAATCCTGATGTGAAAGGTTTCTCCGGGTGTTCGAAATGACAAAGTGGTTTCTTTACAGTGCCGCTTTTAGTGCGTCAGCTTTATCGGTGCGCTCCCAGGTGAAGTTTGGCTCTTCACGACCAAAGTGGCCGTAGGCAGCCGTAGCGAGATAGATTGGTCGTTTCAGATCCAGCATTTCCACCAGACCAGCAGGGCGCAGGTCAAAGTGTTCGCGTACCAGTGCAACAATGGCATCGTCGCTTAATTTACCGGTGCCGAAGGTGTTAACGCTGATGGATGTTGGTTCAGCAACACCAATGGCGTAGGAAATCTGGATTTCACAACGATCAGCCAGGCCTGCGGCAACGATGTTTTTCGCCACATAACGACCAGCGTAAGCCGCAGAACGATCCACTTTGGATGGATCCTTGCCGGAGAATGCGCCACCACCGTGGTGGGCCATGCCGCCGTAGGTATCAACGATGATTTTACGACCAGTTAGGCCGCAATCGCCCATTGGACCGCCAATGATAAACTGGCCGGTTGGGTTGATGTGGTACAGGGTGTCGCTGTTCAACCATTCGGCTGGCAGTGTTGGCTTGATGATTTCTTCCATCACTGCTTCCTGTAAGTCTGGAAGCGAAATGTCAGGGCAGTGCTGGGTAGATAGAACAACCGCATCTACACCAACCGGTTTGCCGTTTTCGTAACGCAGTGTTACCTGGCTTTTTGCATCGGGGCGTAACCACGGCAATACGCCGTTTTTACGCAGCTGCGCTTGGCGCTCAACCAAACGGTGGGCATAGGTAATAGGTGCTGGCATCAGTACTTCAGTTTCATTGGTGGCGTAACCAAACATCAGGCCTTGATCGCCAGCGCCGAGTTCTTTTTTGTCTCCTTCGTCAACGCCCATGGCGATGTCGTGAGACTGTTTGCCTATCGCGTTGAGTACCGCACAGGAGGCGCCATCAAAACCAACATCGGAACTGTCGTAGCCGATGTCCAGGATCACCTGGCGCACAAGGTCTTCCAGATCGATATAAGTGTTAGTGCGAACTTCACCGGCGATGACCGCCATACCAGTTTTAACCAATGTTTCAACGGCAACACGGGCGTCTGGGTCATCGGTAAGAATGGCGTCCAGTACCGCAT
>Ga0209292_1002547_pt1 | contig 20885 bp, 13 predicted proteins | sample GOMGulsemesocosm_2_FD_184634 | JGI IMG/M metagenome (GOLD analysis project Ga0209292, IMG submission 184634) | Methane-oxidizing microbial communities from mesocosms in the Gulf of Mexico - GOM9C Gulf of Mexico (SPAdes) (version 2) | ecosystem: Environmental > Aquatic > Marine > Cold seeps... | reverse complement strand
TTAGAGCAAAACAGCTGGCAAGCATATTAGAAAATGCAAAGATAAAGAAAATATACAGTACGCGCTTTAAACGAACGATGGCAACCGCTTCACCACTTGCTCTGCAACAGAAGCTTGCGATAAATAGCTATGCCCCCAACAAGTTAGAGCAACTTGCTTGGCAATTAATTAAAGAAAAAGAAAATGCAGTTGTTTTTGGGCATAGTAACACCACGCCACAATTGGCTGAATTATTAAGCCAAACGAAGGTTGAATCTATTTCAGAAAAACAATACCGAGGAATATATCAAGTGGTTATTTCCGGTAAAAGTCGCCACTTAAACTTATTAATGCAGCCTTTAATCTGCAAATAAACACTAATGTAAATTCTTACCTGTCCCATTTCGACCTGCTTTGATTAATTCAATATGAGTAATTGAAAAAGGCTTCCCCCATTGCTGAATTGTCATCAGTCCCTCAACAGCATGACCTTTCACTTTAATAACGGCTCCATCTTGTTGAAATGTTTTATTTAAGTTCATCGGTAACCAGTGTTTCCCGTCTTTAGCCACCAAACCAAAGAAACCACCTTCAAGATTCATATATTTTACGGTAGCTGTGAATGAAAGCTGTTTCATATCAACCCCAGTTGAAGGATATTTTGATGATGTTGTTGGCGTTACAGATTTAGTTGCATGTAAATCAGAAGTAACTTTTTCCGTGGACTTCATCTCTGCTTGCTGACACGAAAATAACAAACTACTGGTTAGCGCTAAAATGGCTATTTGTTTATTCATAATATTTCCTCAGTGCCTATTTTGACTATTTTATAAGAAGTAATGTAACAAAAAAGCAAACCCTAAGGTTTGCTTTGAGTAACTCAATCTACTAAAAAATTATTGCTTAGACTCTTCTTTTAGTGCTTCTTCAATTTGATGTTTGTTGCCACAAATAGCGACTTGTTTGTCATCACGATAATAACGAATATCAATACAATCAACTTGAAAACGACGCTCTAATTCAGTGCGTTTTATCGGCTGATTTTTAGAATTAGTTATTTGTCTCTGTAAAGACTGACATTCTTGAATTTGTTCACTAGCCAGTGTTATATCTTCACACGCATTTTCAATCGTTGAACAACCGACTAAGGTTAAAAACATTAGTGTAGTAAAAAGATAAATAGGTTTCATTATGGTGAGTTCACTTCATTTATTTTTATTAAGAGTTAACGGCATTATAGTCACCTCCCCTTGGAAACGATAGTTTTTCTTTGCCGTTAGTAATTCCAAATCAATTAATTTAATCACATAAAAAAGCCATTACAAAGTAATGGCTTTTATAAGAAGAAACAGTGAAGTTAACTAATTGTTAAGTCAGCTTGACTTTCTGTCAGTAAAGGTTTTTTCTTGCGTTTAAAGACCCGCTTAATATCTTCAATAATAAGGTATAAACTTGGTATCAAAACTAAAGTAACAATGGTCGCAAATAACACACCAAAAGCTAAAGATATTGCCATTGGAATAACTATTTGAGCCTGTGCACTTACTTCAAAAAAGATGATAGGTGCTAAACCAATAAAGGTTGTTATTGACGTTAACATGATAGCTCTAAAGCGTTTAGTACCTGCATGTATTACCGCATCTTTTAACTTAACGCCTGACTTCCTTGCATTATTAACATAGTCAACCATGACTAGGGAGTCATTTACCACCACCCCGGATGCAGCGAGTATCCCCATGATGGACAGTGCACTTAAATCCATACCTAAAATAAGGTGACCAATTACAGCTCCAATTGCACCAAAAGGAATAACGACCATAATCATGGCTGCTTGTGAATACGACTTTAATGGAATCGCCAGCAATGAAAAGATGATCAAGAATGAGATAGCTCCATCGCGTAATTGACTATCAGCGCCATCCATCTCTTCTTGAATACGCCCTGATACTTCACTTTGAACTTTTGGGTACTTTCTTAATAGTTCAGGAATAAAGTTATCTCTTATATCCTTAGCCACTTTAAATGGCTCAACCTGTTGAGCATCAACACTTGCCCATACATTAATAGTACGATTACCATTTTCACGTCGAATACGTGTAACACCATCTTGTAAAGTAATAATCGCTAGTTCAGATAAAGGCAATTCTGCACCATTTGGCGCTTTAATCATCACATCATCCACATGCCCAACAGAGCTTCGTTGATCAAGAGGGTAACGAACCATCACTTTCACTTCTTCACTATCACGCAAGATACGCTGTGCTTCTAGTCCGTAGAAGCTGTAGCTCACTTGAGAGGCAATTTCTGCTAAGGTTAAATCCAAACTGTAAGCAAGCGGTTTCAATTCAAACTGAACTTCTTTCGCACTGGTTTGGCGACTATCGTTAACATCGCCAAGACCTTTCAAAGAGTTAAGTTTAGTTTTTAATTCTTTTGACGCTGCAAGTAATTGCGCATCGTCTTTGCTTTCTAACCTAAAGGCTATATCTCCATTATCTCGGCCACCACCAAATAAGTTATCACCTATAGTAAATGATTTTACGCCAGGATAATTAGGAATGGCAGCACGCCATAAATCAGCGAGTTCAAAAGTATTCATCGGTCGTAATTCAGGAATCACTAATTTCACCATCAATTGGCCGCTGGTTCTACTACGTAAATCAACCTGCATATCAGAAATCATTGACTGTCCATATTTAGCTTCAATGTCTTTATCAATACTATTAATAACGCCTTGAATATTTAGCAAAGTTTGTAACGTTGCCTTCTCTGATGCGTCAACATGCATTTCAACATTAACTCTTGGAAAGTCGTGTGGAATTTTAGGTTGGCCAACAGAGCGAACAAAACCACCATTAAACAAGCCAACGCAAATGAGCATTAAGCTAAGAAAAAACATCAGTACGCCGTATCGATAGTCTAAAAATTTCTCTAACGCTGGACGGTAAACTTTTTGAATAAAAGATTTTAAACCGTCATCAATGACACCTCTAAGTTTGTCCATTCCTTTAGTAATCCTATCTAAAGGATATTGAATGAACCAAAAGAAGCCATACTCGTTTAATTTCTTAAGTTTTATTATTTTAACCTTGGGTTTCATTTTAACCAAATGCGCTGGCAGAATAAGCTTGGATTCAATTAAAGAAAAAATTAAACATAGAATCACAACAGAGCCGATAGCTTTACCAAACGCTGCAGACGGTCCTTCTCCAAAGAGAAAAGGAAGAAATACCGCTATAGTTGTTAAGACTCCAAAGGTTGCCGGCATAGCAACTCGCTTAATGCCACGAATTACATTTTCTGTACTATGCCCGTGCTCTTCGATTTCTTCATGGGCACTTTCTCCCATGACAATGGCATCATCAACCACTATACCCAACACTAAAATAAAGGCGAACAAGCTAATAACATTAATAGTGACATCAATGAACTCTAATGGCATGAGGAGTAAAGTGCCAAGAAAACATACGGGTAAGCCCATCATTACCCAAAAGGCCAAACGAACACGTAAAAATAGCGCTAACATTAAAAAGACTAATATTGCCCCACTTTTCATGTTGTCTATCATCATATTTAAGCGACCTTCAAGATAGTAGGTCATATCAACCCAGGTTTCCAACTTAACGCCTTGGGGTAAAACCTCTGCCTTTTCAGCCACATATCTTTTAACAACTTCAGCAACATCAGTAATACTTTGATTATTTGCAGCACCAATAAAGATTGTTACCGAGTTTTCGCCGTTAAATTTTGAATACTGTAAGCCTTCTTTAAAACCATCAATAATAGTAGCTATTTCACCTAATAAAACTCTAGTACCATCTTCCAAAGTAACAACAGGAATCTGCTCATACTCATGCCCACGATATGCTTGGTTTTCTACTCGTAAGTTGATATAACCATTTTCAGCGCGAATTTGCCCTGCTGACATGTTTCGAGAATAACCGCGTACCGCTTGAGCAACATCACTGAAACTAAGACCATATTCGCGTAACTTATCTTTGCTCACTTCAATTGATATTTCATAGTCTAAACCACTGTATAGTTCTGAAATATTTACAAAAGGCAATTGTTGAATTTCGTTGTGAACTTTTCGCCCTAACTCTTTTAGTTCACCATTGGTTAAATCACCGTATAGACTGATATACATGACTTCTTGACGAAATTTTTCGCGCTCAACCTTAATGCGTTCCATGCCATCTGGAAAGCTAGGTATTGAATCAATAGCAGACTTAACTTCCTCTAAAACAATTTGCGGATCATAATCGAGATCAACTTCAAACCAACCATTTGAAAAGTTACGATTTGAATAGGTAATTACACGCTTTAAGCCTTGTACGGTTTCCAAAGCTTCTTCAATTTTAATCGTGATACCTTCTTCAACTTCTTGTGGTGCGGCTCCTGGGTACGGTGCAGCATAAGAAATCCAATTAATATCAAGTTGTGGGAACATCTGCTTGTTGATGGTATTAATAGTAAATAGCCCGCCTACTAAAATAAATATCATCAACAAATTTGCCGCTACGCTGTTACGGGCAAACCATGCAATTAAGCCTTTATGAGTATCATCCATCATCTAGTCCTTAATGCTTGCGATTTGTGTTTCAGAAGCTTCTTCACTTTCTGTACTGCTACCTTGCAATGACAGTTTCATACCATCGATAGGATAATCCAATGCAGAAACAATGAGCTGGTCACCTTCATGTAAACCGTTTGTTACAATAACATTTGAACCTTCTTGACGGGCAACGGTGATTTCAACATATTGTAACTTTGAGTCTGCATCTAAAATTGCAACACGACTATTATCAACAAGATAACGGGGAAGCACTGCGGCACTTTCAAGGCTCACACCCAGAATTTCAGCAGTCACATAAGAGCCAAAACGAATGGGCTTGATTTCTGCTTCATTACTAACTTTGTTTAAACCATAAGGGTCTTTAACTTCAGCAACTAAATAACTCATACGACTTTTATTATCAACAACACCTTCACTTCGAGCAATTTTTGCTGACCAAATGACACTTTTACCTGCGTAGCTGCCAATTAAATTAACTTGGGAATTTTTGCCTTGTTCAGCTAAGAACTGAAGTTGGTTATCAGCTATGGGTAAACGAATTTCAGCAATATCTGTACCTAATAATTTACCGACTTTACTTCCTGTACTCACAAACGAGCCCAAGCCAATCATACGGCTTTCAATCATTGCATCGTAAGGGGCTCTAATTTCGGTACGCTCTAAGTTTCGCTTTGCACGAAGAACAGATGCTTGTGCTGATTTTACTCGGGCAAGCTCTTGTGCTAATTGTGGTTTACGCAAACTAAGTTCAGTAGGAGAGCTATCCGTGATATGTTTCCATTCTCGTTCAGCAACTTGACCTTGAGCACGCTCTTTTTCTAAGGCAGCGCGAGCAGATGCCATAGTAGCTTCAGCTTCAATAAGAGCTGCTTGATAATCATTTGGATCAATACGTGCGAGCAATTGGTTTTTTTCAACAAAACCTCCACGGACAAATACTTCAGCAAGCTCAACGACTTCACCGCTAATTTGTGCAACTAATTCAGTTTCATACTTAGGCTTAACAATGCCGTACGAATTAACTGTTAAATTTATCGATGAAACATGAACTTTTTCAACAGCAACGATTGGGGTATTATCAACTTCGGCTTTTTCTTCAGGGGGCTTTTTCATACTAGAAAAAGCCATAAAAGTTAAGATGCCGGCAGTAAGAATAGCAATGGGTACGATAATTTGTTTTGTACGCGTCACGGTTATGTCCTCATAAATGTGATCAAGTGTAATAATTTATTTAATTATGCATATAATAGCTAATAATAAGCCGGCACAATTAATTAAGTTGTAAATGCTTATTACAAGATGCGCGCCGACATTGTCCAATATGTTACTGAATAAGCAAGCGACCAAGTTTAACAATAAATAACAACAAGTTAGCTGAATAACATTTAATTAACAGGTACAAAAAAAGACGGTTTAAAATAAACAGCCTTTTTTTAAGTTAGTCCTTTTAACCAATATTTATACTTTTATAAAAATATTTCTTCGATATAACCAATATAATACTAACCACTGTAAAAACACCATTCCACTAAAAAGAATAAGCTCTTGCCAACCCACTGGAACAATCTTAATCAATCCACCGAAGATGCTTTGCGAGGTGTAATTCCAGTCAATAATACTGGTACCAAGATAAACAATGATAGAGTTTGTACCAATAACGGCAAAGAACTTAGCCCATTTTGTAAAGTCTAATACATCAATTAACCAATAAAAAAGGGTAAGTAAAAGTGTGCTATAACCAATGGTTACAAGAGCAAATGAACTCGTCCATAAAGTTTTGTTAATCGGAAAAATCATTCCCCACAAATAGCCGAGTATCAGTACCGAAATTCCAATAATGGATAAACCTTTTAGCAGCTTTTTAGGTGCTGAAATATTCTTCATCATGTAACGTCCAATGAAAACGCCTGCTAAAGCATTTACGATGGATGCAATATTTGAGAGTAAGCCTTCAGGGTCAATTGCTAGGTTTTTATAGGTAACACCCGGTAATAAATTTACGTCAAACCAAGCGTTTAATGCACCATCCGCAGAAAAATCTCCGCCACCATATCCGCCTAAAGTGATGAAGTTTAATAATACCCAATACCCTATTAATATACCAACAGCGACAAACCATTGTGCTTTTTCACTGACATACCAAACCAGCATAGCAGCAACAAACCAAGCAATACCGATACGACCTAAAACGCTAACATAGCGAATACTATCAAATGACGTAGGAATACCTGTTCCCCAACCATGGTTATATATAATGCCAAAACAGATTAAAAGGACTAATCGCTTAATGCCATTTAACACAATTGATTTTGCTTTTTCTGGTTCATAATTTGACAACGGTTTAGCCGCAACACCTAAACTGACACCAGATAAAAAGATAAATAATGGGAAAATAAGGTCATAAGCACGAAAGCCATGCCAAGACGTATGCTGCATCTGTTCTGCAAATAACGCTAAAATAGGCCAACCCGTAACAATGAATAATGCGGCAAATAAACTTTCTGCTCCTAAGATCCAAATCATATCAAAGCCGCGTAACGCATCAATTGACAGTAACCGCTTTTTAATAGGCTTAACTTGTTCAACTTCTGATAGTGCTTCATTCGACATGATTTGACCTTAAGTAAGTATATTTCGATAACACAGGCAAGACAGCGCTGTCATCCTGACTATCATCATAATATCTCAAACCTGAAATAGCAATTAGACACACTTTGTTATCAAATATAACAAGTATCTGCTTGTTTTCTTTATGGCTGGGCGTAACAATCATCAAGTTAAGTATTTTATTAAGGAATATATATGCTCGCTACAATCAGTACTTTTTTCAAAAATTTGGCCGATGATTTAACTGATACTTCTGCCAATCAAAATTCCGATGAAGTGACAATAGAATTGGCCTGTGCTGTACTCTTGTGCGAAGTAATGCGTGCTGACGGACATTTCGATCAACAAGAACAAGCTAAACTGGTTATATTATTGGTTGAACAATTTAATTTGAATGAAGAAGAAGTTAAAGAAATTATTGATCAAGCGCTAATTCAAAGTGAGCAAGCCACTGATTTTTATCGATACACCTCGAAGATTAATCAGCACTTCTCTATCGAACAACGCATAACAATCGTAACAAATTTATGGAACATGGCTTATGCTGACGGTGAACTTGCGAGTATTGAAGAGCATATTATTCGTAAAATTGCGGATTTACTGCACTTACGCCATGCTGAATATATTCAAACCAAACCAAGAAAATAACATCATTCATTTTTGATATGCGTTATTATAGACATTAAGATCTTCAAATTAATTTTCTTGGTAAATTCAAATGGCCGATATTGGTAAATATAATACGCTTTCTGTAGTTGCAGTCACCGAAAAAGGTGCTTATTTAGCGGGTGGTGAACTTGGTGAAATTTTGCTGCCAAACCGTTTTGTTCCTGAAAATTGCAAAGCAGAGGATAAAGTCACTGTATTTATTTATGTTGATTCCGCTGAACGCATCATAGCTACAACCGATAAACCTTTTGGTCAAGTCGATGAATTTGTATCATTAAAAGTCATACAATTGAACAAAATGGGTGCTTTCCTAGATTGGGGTTTACCAAAAGATTTATTAGTGCCTTTCAATCAACAGCACACAGCGATGGAAGAAGGAAAGTATTATTTAGTGCGTATTTTCCTTGATACCACCACAGACCGAATTGCTGCTTCTAGTAAACTTGATAAATATATTGATATTTGGCCTGCTGATTATCAAAAGTGGGATAAAGTTAAGTTAATGATTGGTGGGAAAACTGATCTTGGTTTTAAAGCCATTATCAATGATAAGCATTGGGGCTTACTTTACGACAATGAAATTTTTCAACCTTTGCGTGTTGGAAAGATAGTTGACGGTTTTATTAAAAATATACGTGAAGATGGCCGCATTGATTTGTCACTTTCACGACCAGGTGAAGGTAAAGTAAATGACTTCGCTGATAAATTATTAGCACACATTGCAGAAAATGATGGGTTCAGTCCATTACATGACAAAAGTTCCCCTGAACTCATTCAACGTATTTTAGGGGTTAGTAAAAAAACCTTTAAAGCAACGGTTGGAAATTTATTAAAGAAAGATAAAATCACTATTGAAAAAAATGGTCTTCGTCTTAAATAAACCGCTTTAGCATACTTTATACTTTGTAGATGAAGCTTTAACCTCATCTACAAAGCCAATGTTCTACTTCTTAGAAGCTACCTCTAATACCCAACGTAAATCCACGTGCCGGCAATGGTGAAACATCTTTAAGAAACGACGTATGTACTCGTGCCTTTTCATCTGTAATGTTATTCACTTTCAAAAAAGCCACCATATCGTCACCAACATCATTGATAAAATAACTAAAGTTAGCATCAATCATGGTATAGCCGTCTGTTTCACTTTCTAGTTCTGCTGTATTTGACTGTTTAAAGTAATGTGTCGCACTCAGCTCAGCTGAAAACTCATCAGTAATATAATTGAATTGACCGCCAAGGCGCATAGGAGGGATCCTTGGTAAGTTATCACCATCGGTTAGTTTTGCGTGAATATAATCAGTAAACATAGAGGCTTTAAGTGAAGGTGTTATCTGATAAAATAATTCCGCTTCTATCCCGTACATCACCACATTATTCTGTTGGAAAACATATACAGGTAAACCTTCATCAGCATGCTCTTCTTCTAAAGACTCATCGTGATCTTCATGGCCATCTTCTGCAAATAAGCCAGTATTCGCTTGATAATAATAGTCATCAATATGATTATAAAAAGCACTCGCAACAAAACCAAAGTTGCCTTCAAACTTTCTCCAAGTAATATCAAAGTTATATGCCGTTTCTAATTCAACATTTTGATCCGTCAATTCTACATGTAACTCATGATATTCTTCATGACTTTCCTGATGTACAGTAAATAATGCACCTACTTCATAGGTGTTGGTGCCTATATGTGCGCCATTTGAAAACAACTCACTAGCTGATGGTGCTCGCTGAGAAAACGCAACTGAAAAGCCTAAGTTATAACCCGTTGAATATTCCCATACAGCGCCTAAGGAAGCACTAATAGGCGTAAAGCTCTGCTTATTGAAATGAGTCTCTTCTTCTTCGTTATGATTGTCCAGGTCATCGCTATGATCATCATGCGAATCTACTTCACCACTTGCACTCAACTCTACATGTTCAACACGTACACCTAATTGCCATAAAACATTGTCTATGTGTTTTTCTTCAAGCCAAGCAACTGCAATTGATTCTGTACTTGAAGGAGGCGTAAATGCTTCTTCTCCGATCGCTTTAAAGTCATTGTCTTTGTAATGTAACGTCCATGCTCCTTTCCAACCGTTGACTGCTTGATGATAAAGATCAAAGCGTGTTTCTAACATGTCATTATTAAATTGCGTACCGACTTCTCCCCCTTCAATTTCTTGATGCTGGTAATCAGTGTAAGCGGCTTTGCTCATCACACGGTTAATAAAACTGTCATCAAAACTAATTTCACTCAGTAGCTGATATCTATCTTGTACTAAATCTCCAAAAACAGCGCCTCCTGCCCCTGCATCTTCAAGCGTTTCATCATCGTGTTCTGAGTGCGCATGTCCTGGAATACCGTAAGTTCTTGCCATTCTGCCATACGAAACACCCACATACCCTGAGTCAAACAAATAACTTGAACCAACCGTAAAGCCTGATGACTTCGAAGCACTGTTCTCTAATATCCCCTTAATTTGTTCTTCTTCGTGCTCACCTTCATGAGTTTCTTCGTCGTGTTCATCTTCATCATGACTGTCTTCTGCCATGGCATAACCGGGAATTTTGTAGTCATTTGATTCACGCCAAAACGCATCAAAATGTACAGCCAAGTGTTTATAACCTGTATTTATATTGAGTGTAGCTTCACTTTCATCTGCCACATCATTATGTTTTAGTAAATAATCCACCTGATTATCAATACTTGTAGGTACACGATTATCAACGACATTCACCACTCCGCCGATAGCGCCACTGCCGTAAAAAAGCGTTGATGGACCACGTAAAACTTCGACTTGTTGCGCGGTACCAGCTTCAGCTGAAACTGCATGATCTGGTCCTACACGAGATGCATCACCAACGTCTAAACCATTTTGTGTGATAAGTACTCTCGGTCCGTCCATACCGCGGATGATGGGGCTACTTGAAACTGGTCCGAAATAGCTTGAATGTACACCTACTTCATTTTTCAGTGTTTCACCTAATGTAGATGCTTGCTTTAAACGTAGTTCATCACCTGAAATTACATTCACCGGCAGTGCAGACTCTATACTAGAAGAGTGAAGCGGCGTAGCATAAATATCAATAACCTCCATTACAGTAGATCGCATTGAAATGGTTACGTTATTAAGATCTTGATCAATAACTGTGAAATATTCATTCACATGACTAAAATTTTTGGCACTTACGTGTAGTTCTACTTTTCCGGCGCTAATATCATTAAAAATGAATTGACCATTTTCATCGGTTATTGCTTTGTATTTAGTATTTACTACAGAAACTTGAGCTTTTGCCACCGCTTTGCCATTCGCATCAAGTATGACACCTGAAATTTTTTGGGCGTGACTAGCCCCTACAAAAAATAGTGATAATGCACACACAGGTGCAATTTTATTGATATATACTGATTTCATTTTTTTTCCAATAGATAATGCTATAGAAGAGCTGCAGCTAAGTGCACTTCTAAATAATATTTATGTCTAATTTAGCGTTAATGTCTATCTATTGAATGGTGGGGCCCGTAACTGAGGTACTAAGTAAAGTGATACAGCAAGTTGTGGAGTAATCGTCGTTTGAATTGGCGTATCATAATTACTGATATGCACCAATTTTACCACTAAGGTATCTTTGGGCGTATCAATGTTATGTTGGCATAGTTTACATTGCTGTAATTCAACGCTATCTAATATCAATTCACTGTGTGCGCTGTGACTCAATGTCGCACACAAGAATGCGCACAAGATCAATACACTGAGTATTGATTGCCGATTCATTGAAAAGCTATTAGGTAGGAAAAAATTTAAAATACGCATAAGTTGTTACAATATAACAATTGATAGCGATTTTCAAGACTCATACATATACACTGAATCTATTTTCTATTAAAAATATTGGTTTGTTGTACCACATAATGAACAGACGCTCATACGAGCGAGTAATTCACCATGAGATGTGCAAATAAATTACTTTGACCTATTCAGACTATGTCTTCTATTTTGGTATTTTATATCAATAGGAGACTCAGGTTACAAAGAAACTTATGAATGCAGACATTGATGAAAAATGAATACAAACGCTTTAGCGGTCAGTGTGTCATGACAATACAGTATAAAAGCTCAGCCGCAATTAAATAGTTCAATGACGAGTGAGCTTACTATAAGAACGGTGATTATTGAGTTTTATGCTTCGCAAAGTTAATACTATTGCGTGCCACCAATTGTCATTTCATCAATTTTCAACGTAGGTTGACCAACACCAACAGGAACGCTTTGTCCGTCTTTACCACAGACACCGACACCTGCATCAAGTTGTAAATCATTTCCCACCATACTTACGTTTTTCATGGCTTCTGGGCCGCTACCAATTAAGGTTGCACCTTTTATCGGCGAAGTGATTTCACCATCTTCTATAAGGTAAGCTTCCGAACTTGTGAAAACAAATTTACCAGAAGTAATATCAACTTGACCACCTGCAAAATGAGGCGCGTAGATACCTTTTTTCACTGACTTAATAATATCTTTTGGATCATGTTCACCCGCCAGCATATAAGTATTAGTCATTCTCGGCATAGGTAAATGTGCATAAGACTCACGACGACCATTACCTGTAGGTGCTACCCCCATTAGCTTGGCGTTGTGCTTGTCTTGCATATATCCTTTCAAAATGCCTTTTTCGATCAAGACATTGTATTGTCCTGGTGTACCTTCATCATCAATTGAGATTGAACCACGGCGATTAGCCATAGTGCCGTCATCAACAATGGTACATAAGTCAGAAGTAACCTGCTGGCCAACTTTACCTGAGAATGCAGATGAACCTTTACGATTAAAGTCACCTTCTAAACCATGTCCTACAGCCTCATGTAATAACACACCAGGCCAACCAGAGCCGAGTACAACCGGTAACATACCTGCAGGAGATTCTATTGCGACGACATTAACTAAGGCTTGACGTACTGCCTCTTCAGCATAAGCTAAATAACGCGCTTTGCCATTTTCAAGTTCAAAGAAATAGCTATAATCTGTGCGAGCCCCCCCGCCAGCACTGCCACGTTCACGTTTACCATTATCTTCAACTAGCACTGAACAATTTAAACGAACAAGTGGACGTATATCCGTCGCAAAAGTACCGTCACTCGCTGCAACGAGTATTTTCTCGTAAACGCCAGACAAACTCACAATGACTTGCTGAACACGTTTATCAACTGAACGTGCATGGGCTTCAATTTCATGCATTAAGGTGATTTTTTGCTCTTGCGCTAAACTGCTTAAAGGATCGATTGCTTCATAGACTGATTTGACTGTTTGATTTTTAAAGGCAAGTACTCGACCATTTTGGTTCGCATTTGCTATGCCTTTAGCGGCATCGGCTGCTTTTTGTAAAGCGATTGGAGAAATATCGTCAGAGTAAGCAAAGCCCGTTTTTTCACCTGAAATTGCACGTACGCCAACACCACGCTCGATATTGTATGAGCCTTCTTTAACAATACCGTCTTCTAACATCCATGATTCATGGCAACTTGATTGAAAATACAAGTCAGCTAAATCAATTTTACGTTGATATATATTGTTTAACGTTTGATCTAAAAGATCGCGGTCAATCTGACTATCGGCTAAAAGTTCGCGCTCAACACTATTCATATTTTTCACTTATCGTATTATTTTATTTTAATTTTGAAGTTTTAATGTGCTTTCAAATTGATTATGTTTAGCAACAGGTATTGCTTTTCTTACTTTGTCTAATGCTTGTTGCGAAAAGTCGACACTTATACTGCCCACACCTTCCTCTAAACAAGCGAGTATTTCTCCCCAAGGACTAATAATCATACTATGTCCCCAAGTTTCTCTGCCATTTTCATGCACGCCTTGCTGTCCTGCAGCAATAATATAAACTTGATTTTCTATCGCACGTGCTTGCAATAATGCTTGCCAGTGCGCTTTACCTGTTACCGCAGTAAAAGCACTCGGAACGGTAATAATATCTGCCCCCATAGTCGTTAAGCTCCGATATAATTCAGGAAAACGCAAATCATAACAAATTGATAAACCGATATTTATCCCAGCAGCAGTCGTTGACACAATTTCACTGCCACATTGCGTATATCGTGACTCTCTATACTGTTTTTCACTGTCTTGGACATCTACATCAAATAAATGAATTTTATCATATTGCGTGATTAAATCACCTTCAGGGGAAAACACACAGCAAGTATTAGTAAATTGCTCTGCTGTAGTTGCTAACAAAGGGATGCTTCCTGCGACTAAGTAAACATGATAACGCTTAGCCAAACGGGACAGCTGCTCTTGCAAAGTAGAAACAAACAAATTTTGATAAGCTAATTGATCACTTTCTTTCGCGAGCGCTAATTGCTGTAGATCTTTGCCACCAAAGAATAAACAACACTCAGGTAACACGACAATATGCTCATCGTCATGGGATGAATCAGTAATTAATGTTTCAAGGTAACGATCAATCGTGCGGAAATTTTCACCTACATCAGGTACCGAGCATAATTGCATCGCGGTAAGTTTAACCATTTTTATTCATTTCCTTTTGTTCTTTAACACCACTGCTTTCTAACGTTTCAGCTGGGACAATTGTTTCTTCTGGCAAAGTATCAATAATCTCTGGTGGCGTTGAACGGCCTACTTTAATATTTTGAGTTTTCTTATCAACAATTTTAACTATCGGCTCTTCTATAGGGCCTGTTACTTCAATTTTATACTCTGAAACCACTTTAGAGGTGATCACCCCATCAAGAGCAACAGCACCAATAAGCACCAAAGGGTTCAACGTCGCAATCCAGGCAATGGCCGGTAGACTCGATGTTATATTAGGTTTATAAGACATTTTATAATCCAATATCTCTTCACTTAAATTGGTGTTTCCCTGAATAGTCAAATCACCCGCAGCACCTTTCATAAAAGTATTATCGGTATAAATAAGACCTTGTTTTATTTCAAAATCACCCTTAATGGAATCGTAAAACATACCGTCACTAAAAATATCTCTAAAATCGAATTTCAGTTTACGTACCAGTGACTGCAAACTTAACAGTGAAAAAGCTCTGGCTTGGTCGGGTACTTCGGCTAAATAACCATCGGAAAGTACAATTCTGCTTGTACCATTGAAATTTTCTAATTTGAAATCTAAAGGGCTACCGATCCAATTCAAGTCATATTTCAAGTCCAATTCACTATCTTTAATCGTTGAAGGATAGCCTAACTTTTCTATTTCATCATCGAAGTGTTTAGCTTTCAACTTACCCGTTAATGTAGTCTGTGAGATCTGTTCATTATGTTGCCAGTTCCCATTAAAGCTTAATGAGGTTTTTCCTCGTTTAGCGGTAAATTTCTTTATTTTCAAGGTATCTTTTGCAAACTTCTCTAGTGATAATTCAACCTCACCTAAGTCTATTTTTCCATAAGTGCAACTTGCACATTTTGCGCGAATAGGGGGAATATTTGCAAAAAGAACATCGTTGTCTAAAGGTGTTTTTTCTCCAACGACATTGACGACCACATCAGACTTTTCTACAGTGGCTTCTTCATCTTCACTATTTTTATCAATGGTTTGATCCTGAGCTAAATGAATAAAATCGGCATCAACCTCTATACCTTGTTGATGCCAATCAGAATGAATTTTAACTTTAGCAATCGACTCTTTGGCTTTTATATCAAGTAGCCACCATTGTTCTTGACCTAGCAAATCAAAAGACACGTCTGTTAAGGTTTGCCCAAGGACATCAAGCTCTCCAATCTCGCCTTGAATTTTTTGAGGTGCACTCAGAATGGCAATACTATCTTCTTCAGAATTTTCTGCTGCGTGCTCGATACCATCAAGGATATCAAAAACTAAAGATTGCCACTCAGTGACAGACGCTTTAGCGAGATTAGTGGTAATGTGAAACCCTTCAGCAGGCAATAACATGTTTTCAATGCCTAAAATCAAATGCGCTTTGGTAAATTGTACTTGTTCATGGTTTAGCTCCCCATAAAAATTCAGTTCATCTCCGACTTGTACATTAAGTATTGATGAAGATTTTTGACCAGAAACATTGACAGCAACATTAAGCACTTCTCCGGCTTTTTTAGCGTAGGGCGCAGGTAATTCAAAGGCTAGTTTTTCGAAGGTTGAATCAATGAGTAATTCATAGGAAACACCACCTTGATGATGCATTTTAAGGGTTAAATCACCTAACCAATCTAACTGCCCACTTCCATAATTTTCAAGTGATTTTGGGAGTTCTTTTTTCCAATACGATTCAGGCCACTGAGCTTGCAAATTAATTAATGTTTGATAATATTCCGCGTTATTATTATTAGCGACTACCTTAAGTGCCAAGGGCATATCTCGCCAATTTAACGTTAACCCTTCGGTGTTGATGACATCATTTGTATAAGTCAGCTCACCATTCACTTTGGTAAAATTCATATTCGGTGTTTGCAAGGCGACTTGATTATTATTAAATTCAACTTTGCCACTTGCAACAACACTGTCAAGATCATTCAAAGGTAAATTTAACGCAAAACTACCTGAAATATTTTTACTCACTCGTAACTGATTTAGCGTTTCTCCAACAGTATCTTGCATTGGACTATCATTCATTAAGTTACTTATTGCACTGGGCTGGGTATCTTTGAAGTTACCTTCAACGGTTAAGACTTGTTCGCCAGCTAAATCATCAATAGCAACTTTAACACCTGAAACATCTATCCCGGTTAGATCACCACCTCGAGCCGAAATTAACATACTGTTACTAGTAAAATTTAAATTGGTAGCAAAGTTATTGATCGCTGGCCATTTCGTATCGAATTTAAACTTACTGTCAGTTAATTCTGCATCGACAATAAAAACTCCGCTATTATCCTGAAAAGGGAATTTGTCTAATGGACCATTAAAAAGTACTTGTGCTTGCTCAACGTTTCCTTCAATAATTGCAGAATTTAGATAGTCGACAAGGTCTTGCCCCATCAGTAAATGTGGATAATAATAATGAATAAATTTGGCATCACCACGATGAACATTGGCAAGTAATGCCATATTCAAGGGGGCATTTTCAAATGCGTTAATTTCTAATGCTGCGCTGGCATGAAGCTGTTCCGATATTATTTCAACTTGGTTCACTTTCACCGACAAATCAGCCGTGGTAAAATCAACATCAACTTGAGCGGCTATGGATTGGTAGGGGATAGGATAAAGAAAATGTTTGTCAAAATTTAACTCTCCATTTTCAGCTAAAAGTTTAATGCTCATATTTTTTTGAGCGAAGCTTAGCTCTCCACTCACATTTTCAATGCCGGGAATACCTTGACTATAAAATGAAGTAACTTCTGAGAATTTTGCATGCGCTTTAATATCGTCATCTTTTACCAGTAGATAAACGTCATTAATTTGGCCAACAGGCGCTAGATTTTTCAATAATTCTTGGCTTTCAGGATGTCCTGAAAATAATGGGTATAAGCCTGCTAACCCGAAGAGCTCAAGAGAAGAAATGTGTGTTAGCAAACCATCTGTTGTTCTTTTAATACCAACGGTTAATGGCTGCCAAGCTTTATTATTAGTGTAAAATTCGAGGGGTGTCGTTGTAATAATTCTGTTAGAGCCATTGTCAAAATTCTCAACGAGTATATTACCATTCTCTATACGTAAACTTTGTAATTCGTCTTTGAAAATCCAGCTAACCTCATTATCACCTAATGCTATTTGCAACTTATTGGCTTTCCCTTTATTTAAGGTGTACCAAGCACTGAAATTAACCGATGAATAGGTCTTCTCATTTTCTATCGCTAGAATTGAATCGAGCCAAGGGGTAACATTGAGTTTGTTCGCTTCAAAGTATAACTGACCACTTAAATCACGCAGATCTTTTCCTGATGCATCAAGGTTAAATTTAATATTATTAGACGTAAGGCCATCTATAAGCATACTTCCAGTGGCTCTGTGATGATTATTGCTATTAACCCAAGAGAGCTGGTCGACGACGAAGGTTCGTGTTTTCGCGTCATCTTGCAAGGTGATCTTACTCTTCGTTAGTGAAAAGCGACTGATTTGGGTAAAAAACACATGACTAATACTATCAATAAGAGAGTTATCCCTTTGAGTTTTACTCTGTTGTGCGAGCAATGTTTTGTCGAAAATAACTTGCGCTCCAGCCAACGCAATATCTTGAGTGATCAATTTTTGATGTTGTAAACTCCCCCAAAAATCAATCGTAATTTCCATTCTTGCAACAAATACATTCGCGGTATCAGTGTCGAGTACATTAACTTGTTTAACAATTAAAGTTGGTCCACCCGTCGCCCATTCCATGCTTAATGAACCTATGGTTACATTACTGTCATAAGTTTCATTAAGATAATATTGAAAATTTTGCTGAAAGTGATGTACATAGGGAAGGGATAAACGGAATGCACTGATCAGCACGGCAAAAAGTACTAACAAAATTGCTAATACTTTATACAGTCGATTTAACCAACGATTCAAAACAGCTGAAATACTCATAAAACGAATTGACTACACACTCTTATTTGGATTAATTATTAATTTGGATCAAACAATATATTTTAGTTATTTAAGTAACCATTCACCTAGGTGAAACAAGCACAAATAATCAATAAACAACTACATCATAATCACATCAAACTGTTCTTGATTATACATGGATTCTGTCTGAACTTTTATTTGCTTACCAATGAAAACTTCTAATTCAGCAAGGTGATGATATTCATCATTAATTAACGACTCACTTACCGCAGAAGAAGCATAAACAATAAATTTATCTGAATCGTAAGCCCTGTTTACTCGCACAATTTCTCGTAATATTTCAAAACAAACGGTTTCTACTGTTTTTAAATGCCCTCTACCTGAACACACAAAACATTCACCACAAAGTATATGCTCTAAACTTTCACGTGTACGTTTACGGGTCATTTCAACTAAGCCAAGTTTAGAAAAATTACTGATACTGTGCTTAACATTATCTTTCTCCATCGCCAAATCTAAACTATGTAACACGCGTTTTTGATGTTCCGTCGAATTCATGTCGATAAAGTCGACGATAATAATACCGCCTAAATTTCGGAGCCTTAGCTGTCGAGCAATGGCTTGCGTAGCTTCTAAGTTTGTATTAAATATAGTTTCTTCGAGATTACGATGACCAACAAACCCCCCTGTATTAATATCAATAGTAGTCATAGCTTCAGTTTGGTCAATAATTAAATACCCCCCTGACTTTAATTCAATTCTTCGATGTAAGCTTCTTTGGATTTCATTTTCAACATCAAACAAATCAAAGATAGGTCTTTCGCCTGGGTAACATTCTAAAACAGGCGTTAAATTAGGGACAAACTCCTTAGTAAACTCAAGCAATTGCTCATAAGTCAGTTTTGAATCAATACGAATGCGCTCTAGTTCTATTCCAACAAAATCACGCAGCACACGAAATGCTAACGATAAATCTTGATAAATAGGTGTTTTCATTTGCTTTCTTTGTTTACGTTCTTGGACTTTTTTCCATACACGACGTAAAAACTCAGCATCATGTTTTAATTCTTTTTCGTCAGCACCTTCTGCCGCTGTTCGAACAATGAACCCGTGCTCGTCACTACAGTACGGAGTAATAATATCTTTGAGGCGATTACGTTCTTTAGGATCTTCAATTCGTTGTGAAATACCCGCATGATCTGCATTTGGCATTAGCACTAAATAACGCGCGGCTACGGTAATATCTGTTGTTAATCGCGCCCCTTTCGTACCAAGAGGATCTTTAATTACCTGTACTACAATTTGCTGCCCTTCATGCACTAAGGCTCGAATGTCAGGTACATGATCGGAAGGTAAATCACCTTTATTAAGTATCAGCTTAGTATTGATATCTGACGCATGCAAGAACGCTGCTTTTTCTAAATTAATATCAATAAATGCTGCTTGCATACCTGGCAAGACTCTAATCACTTTGCCTAGGTAAATATTTCCGACCAAACCACGACGAGATTCACGTTCTACATGTACTTCTTGTAATACGCCGTTCTCTATTAAAGCAACACGGGTTTCACTTGGTGTTACATTAATCAGTAATTCACCGCTCATACAGTTTCTCCGTTGGTCATTGTCGTTATCGGGTCTTGAATGGGCGTCGGATAATCAAGCTCAGCCAATAATTTTGCTGTCTCATATAAAGGTAAACCGACTACAGCAGAATAACTACCTTTAATTTGTGTCACAAATTGTCCGCCGATACCTTGAATGCCATAAGAGCCCGCTTTATCTTGCGGTTCATCGGTATGCCAATAACGTTGAATTTCTTCAATAGATAACACTTTAAAGGTAACATCTGTAGAAATTATTGCGGAATATACTTTATTGTTTTTAACTGCCGCAATGGCAGTAAGCACTTGATGTGTATTGTTTGACAACATAAGTAACTGCTTACAGCAATCTTCTTTGTTTTCAGGTTTACCAAGAATATGTTGTTCAAAAACAACGCTAGTATCTGAGCCAAGTACTAAACAATCAGCCGGTTGATTTTGTGCAACTGCTTTTGCTTTTTCAATGGCTACACGTAATACATAATCGCGAGGTAATTCTTTTCCGATAATACTTTCATCAATATCAGCTGAAATGGTTTGGAACTGATAACCTAATTGACTGAGTAATTCTTTTCTTCGTGGTGATTGTGACGCTAAAATTAAAACTGGCTTCATACAAAAGTTACTCAGTAAACAGGTGAGGAATAGAGATTAAGTAATACGAAAGTGACGACGTACTTTTCTTAATAATAAAAATACCCAGGGCCAAAGGATTATGGTGGTGATCACTGGATATAAATAGCTAGGTAGGAATACGGCGTCCGTTAAAAATCGTTGCATCCAAAAAACAATTAAATGATACAAGGCGGATAACACACCAACAATAAGAGATTGCTGCCAAACAGAAAAGTTTCTAATTTTTTGAAAGTTTCCTGCAATAATATAAACAGCAAGCGCCATAGCTAAAGTGTGTACACCTAAAATAGAGCCTAGTAACACATCAAGTAACAAGCCAACAAACCCAGCCGTAATAACAT
>Ga0209292_1002545_pt1 | contig 20898 bp, 15 predicted proteins | sample GOMGulsemesocosm_2_FD_184634 | JGI IMG/M metagenome (GOLD analysis project Ga0209292, IMG submission 184634) | Methane-oxidizing microbial communities from mesocosms in the Gulf of Mexico - GOM9C Gulf of Mexico (SPAdes) (version 2) | ecosystem: Environmental > Aquatic > Marine > Cold seeps... | reverse complement strand
ATGGTATTGATCTAGTATTAAACAAAGGCAGAATTGGCGAAAACTATAATATTGGCGGCAACAACGAGTGGGCGAATATTGATATTGTAAAGACTATCTCTTTACTCGTTGAGAAAGAGTTTGAAAAAGACAAAAATCTAAGCGAGCGCTTTCCCCAAGCATTAAGTGCGATAGCGCAAAACACTGAGTCACTCATCTCTTATGTACAAGATAGACCAGGTCATGACCGACGTTATGCAATTGATGCAACAAAAACGAACAATGAGTTAGGTTATGCGCCCAAAGAGTCCTTTAAAACAGGAATTGCTAAAACAGTTCAGTGGTATTTGAACAACGAAAGCTGGTGGAAAAGTGTAATGGATGGTAGTTATCAGAAGTGGGTAAATGAACAGTACTCAGCTTAGTATAAAATAGTAATTCAAAAAGTATTCAGAAAAATTTAGGCGTTAAAAAGTTTAAGGGAAGTTAAATGAAAGTTACAGTATTTGGCATTGGTTATGTTGGTTTAGTACAAGCAGCCGTATTAGCATCCGTTGGCCACGATGTGATTTGTGTCGATATAGATCAGAGTAAAGTGGATAACTTAAAAAAAGGTATCATTCCAATTTTTGAGCCAGGTCTAACCTCTTTAGTAGAAGAAACCTATAAAAACGGTTTGTTAAACTTTACTACCGACGCTAAAGCAGGAATTGAGCATGGTGCGGTTCAGTTTATTGCGGTAGGAACACCGCCTGATGAAGATGGATCAGCCGATTTAAAATATGTTTTAACAGTAGCAGAAACCATTGCTACTCATATGACAGACTCTAAAATTGTGATTAACAAATCAACGGTTCCTGTTGGCACTGCTGATAAAGTAAAGGCTAAAATATCATCAGTATTAGCAAAACGAACTGTTGATATTACATTTAATGTCGTGTCGAATCCTGAGTTTCTAAAAGAAGGCGCTGCGGTAAGCGATTGTAAAAAACCCGACCGAATAGTTATAGGTACCGATAGCGAAATAGTAAAAGAAAATATGCGGGAATTATATGCTCCCTTCAACCGCAATCATGAGCGTATAATATTCATGGATGTGCGCTCTGCAGAATTAACAAAGTATGCCGCTAACTGCATGCTTGCGACTAAAATTAGTTTTATGAACGAAATGGCAAACTTAGCCGAGCTACTAGGTGCAGATATTGAATCTGTTCGCCACGGCATAGGTTCAGATTCTCGCATTGGCTATCAGTTTATTTATCCTGGCTGTGGTTACGGGGGTTCATGTTTCCCCAAAGATGTTCAAGCATTAGTACAAACAGCAAATAAAGTTAATTATCAGCCTGCATTACTAGAGGCTGTAGAATCGATTAATTATAAACAAAAGCAAAAACTATTTACTCATTTACATAACCACTTTAATGGTGAGTTAGCGGGTAAAACTATCGCTGTATGGGGATTGTCATTTAAACCTCAAACCGATGATATGCGAGAAGCACCGGCAAGGGAATTAATGGAAGCGTTATGGAAAGCTAATGCAAGTGTTCAAGCATACGATCCTGAAGCAATGGAAGAGTGCCAACGTATTTATGGCACAAGAGGTGATCTAACTTTAGCAGGAACAAAAGAAAGTGCTTTAAAGAATGCCGATGCATTAGTAATTTGCACTGAGTGGGGGCAATTCAAAGCACCTGACTTTGACATAATTACAGAGCAATTAAAGCATAAAGTTTTAATTGACGGCAGAAACCTATTTGAACCAAGCTTAATGAAAAAAAGAGGTTTTGCCTATTATGCAATAGGCCGTGGTGATAGCATCAAAAGTTATTAATACATTTTATTTATAAAGAGTAGAGCTTAGCACCATGATTAAAGAATCACTGAAATGGTTAATTATATTTTTTTTCTGTTTTTTTAATTATGGTAGTGAAGCAGCTGATTGTGAAATTTTTCCTCAATCAAACATTTGGAATAAAGAGATAACAAATGCACCTGTTCATAAGCAGTCTGCTACTTGGTTAGGAGCTATTGGAAAGGGTGTTAAAGTTCACCCTGATTTTGGCTCGAACAGTTTTAAAAATCAAGCAGCAGGAATCCCTGTTAATTACACCAATAATAACACTCAAAAACATTCTGTCTTGTTTAAATATAAGTCTGAAAGTGATCTGGTAAAATATCCAATTCCAGAACGTGTAAAAATAGAAGGTGGCAATAGCTCTAAAGGCGATCGACATATAATTTCGTTTGATACTGACCAATGTATTTTATATGAATTATTTAATGTCTACAAAAGAGAGTCAGGCCAATGGACAGCTGGCTCTGGTGCCGTGTTTGATTTGAATAGCAATAATTTACGACCTGATAAATGGACATCTGCCGATGCCGCAGGTCTCCCCATTTTTCCTGGACTCGTTCGTTATAAAGAAGTAGAGTCCGGCGTAATTGACCATGCACTGAGGTTTACCGCACGAACCACCAACAGAGAATATTTATGGCCAGCAAGACATTTTGCGTCAAGGCATAATAATCCTAACCTTCCCCCTATGGGAATGCGCTTAAGATTAAAACCCAATATTGATATTTCAAATTTTTCCCCACAAGCAAAAATCATTGCAACTGCTCTAAAAAAGTACGGGATGATTTTAGCTGACAACGGTGGCCCTCTATTTATAAGTGGCGAACCTAATGAAAATTGGAGTAATTGGGGATTAAGAGATCTAAAGAAACTCGTCAGTAATAATTTTGATGTAGTAGATACTGATTCACTACAAATACATCCAGAATCAGCGACAACCGATTCAAATGAAGTTTATGAAAAAGAAATAAATACTGTCAAAAAAGCTAATGCAAAATATAAAAACAAAGCTAAATACTACACACAATTCTACGTTTCACCTTACGGGCATGACTCTTACGACGGAACAAATGAACGACCATGGAAAACATTGCAGCATGCATCAGACCTTGCAGAGGCCGGTGACACGATAAATGTAGAGAAAGGAAATTATAGCCCTTTTAAGATTTCAAAAAGTGGTACAAAAGACCTTCCTATATCGTTTGTAGGAGACAACGCTATAATTGATGCTTTTGAAGGGGGAACTAGAGACGGTATTGAAATTAAAAACGCGAAATATATAAGGATTAAAGGGTTTGTAGTACACCATGCAAACCGAGCAGGAATAAGCGCAGTAACATGTTCAGATATCACTATAGAATGGAATAAATTAGTCAAAAATCAGTATTGGGGCATATTTACCGGTTTTTGTAGCAATTTAACCATTAACAATAATATAGCGATAGGTTCTATTAAGCAGCACGGAATCTATGTTTCAAATACCTCTGAAAATATTTCAGTACACGACAATACAACCCACTCGAACAATGCTGCAGGCATTCAACTGAATGGCGATAAAAACATGGGAGGTAAAGGGTTAATTACTAATGCTAGGGTATACAATAATTTAATTTACCATAACGGTAAAGCGGGAGGTTCCGCATTAAATATGGATGGCGTACAATATTCAAAAGTCTACAACAATATATTGTATGACAATTACGCGACCGGAATTGCCCTATTTAAAGATACCGGTGGTGATGGCTCTAAATACAATGAAATTGTTCACAACACAATTGTAATGCCTAAAGATGGTCGATGGTGCGCCCTATTTAAAGTTAACAGTAGTTATAATATATTTAAGAATAATGTTTGCGTTTCGCGCCATAATTATAGAGGAGCTATAAGCATTGATGAAAGCTCATTAATTGGATTTCAAAGCGATAACAATGCGTACACACCTACATTTACTTTAGACGGTGGCGACAGTACAATATCTTTGAAGGAATGGCGTTCGATTTCTAGTAATGATAAAAACAGTAAACCTGTTACCGATATAAATACGCTATTTGATTATTTATTAAAAAACTTCACTCCACTTAGAGATAGTTTAATAGAGAAAAGTGGCGTTTATATGGGTGAATACCCCTTGGACTATAAACAAAACAAACGTACTAATCCTCCAAACATTGGTGCTGTTCAGCAATAACCTTATATATAAAATTTAAGAGTGTAAAAATGTCCATACAAAAAACACAAGTAACCATAGCTATCATCACATGCCGACGCCCCTTGTGGTTGCAACGTTTACTTGAGTCTTTAATCAAACAAAAAGTGTCTGAAGATATAGAATTAAATATACTCGTTGTAGATAATGCAGGTGAAAAAAGCACTGTAGATGTTGTAAACCAAGTAGCAGGAAAAAGTAATTATTCGATTAATTATTTCCATGAATCATCTGCTGGCATTGTTTTCGCTAGAAATCGATGTGTTGAAGAGTTTTTAAAAACAGATTCACAAAACCTTTTCTTTATTGATGATGACGAATGGCCAGAGACTGACCAATGGGCACAAAAATTACTTGATAAAAAAGCTGAATATAAAGCTGATGTTATAACCAGCCATGTAATTTCGGTTGGTGGGGAAGGAACACCTAATTGGGCAATAGACCTAATATATGGAAAGAACAATTTAGTAGAGGGTGATAGTGTAAATGTTTTTTATACCAACAACCTTTTACTATCTCGCAAAGTGTTAGAACACGTTACCCCCGCTTTTGACGAAAGGTTTGCGATGACAGGAGCTAGCGATTATCACTTCGCGTTAAAGTGCCAAAAGGCCGGCTTTAACGCTTTTTATACTAACGCCCCCGTTATGGAAGAATTTCCAAAATCTAGAGCTACTATTAAATGGTTTATGAAAAGGGGGTTTCGTTCAGGTATTGGCTTTACCAGAAGCCATCTATTTGAAGATTCATTCATTAAAACAGTTATATATTGTACCGCGATGTCTGCTATAAGGTTTGCCCGTGGTATCGGCTATTGTATTTTAGGTATCGTTACATTAAATAAAACAACCTTTGTTGATGGGTTATTCCGAATATGCTCTTCAGTAGGAACCATTGCAGGATTCTTTGGTATAAAACATAACGAATACAATACGATTCATGGCCAATAGTACAGCTACAAAAAATATTGAATGGTTATTAGTTGAAGACTTATCGGCCTTGAAAAAGCATATAGCACAATGGCAACAACTCATATTTGAAACAGAAAGTAACCTCTTTTGTTCACCCGAATGGATAATGACCTGGGTAAAAATTTACTGGCAACCAAGCTGGCAATTAAAGACAATTATTGGTTATGAAGATAAAAAACTTGTAGCTATTGCTCCATTATATATACAACAAAGTAATACGCTCATTTCAATAGCTAAGTTATTACCTTTAGGGCAAGGAGAGCCCGAAAAAAGTGAAGTTTTGTCAGAGTTTCAAGACATGGTATTACTCTATAAAAGTGAATTAATATATAGTGCGTTGGCAAAAAAAATACTGTCGCTTCCTTTTGACAGATTATGTTGCAATACATTATTACCAGACTCAAACTGGCACCATGTACTGAAAAACTTTAAAAATACGGCTTTCCAAAATACAGGAAAAAGGTACTTAATAGCCAACAATCAAGATTATATACTTACGTTAAGTAAAAATAATAAAACCAAATGGAAACGCTGTAAAAATAAACTCGAAAAATTGAATGCTCAATGTATATGGGTATCTGAAACGGATTACGAAAAATATTGGCAGCAGTTAATTTTATTTCACCAACAAAGGTGGAATAAACAAGGCAAACTTGGTGCTTTCTTTCATGATGATTTTATCAAGTTTCACAAAGTTTTTCAGTTAAACAAAAGTGTAAAAATAAGCGCACTGCTGATTGACCAACAGCCAATTGCTATTAATTATTACTTAACTGACCATAATACTCTATATTTTTACCAATGCGGGTGGAACGAAAACGAGAATGCTAATTTATCTCCGGGATTTTCCTTGCATATTTGGAGCATACTTAATAACTCATTCAAAAATTATGACTTTATGAGCAGTGACTTAAATGATAGTTATAAAAGCACTTTCGCGTGTCCTGAGCCTGAAAAAATTTACCGGGCCGTATTTAGAAGAAATAACATAAGGAACGGCCTGTTCACCACAATAAAAAAATTATTACACAAATTAAAACAACAGCACTAACAAACAATTAAATTTTATCTATGTATGCTCAAAAATGGAATTCATCAAACCTATGACACGCCAATATCCAAAAAAAGAGAATAGCAATTCTACTTTTGCCTTTATTTTGTTGTTTTTATATACGGCTGCTGTACTCATTCGCCCTCATGAAATGTTCGTAGATACGCGAGAATGGATTATTATAAAAATATTAGCCATTCTTTGCTTTACTGCCACTTGCATAGCCCAGCGCCCAATCAAACTTTATCCTCAACATTGGCTGTTACTTGCATTAGTACCTTTGATTGTGATCTCAGGTTATTTAAATAGCTCAGGAATGACAGGCATTGATGAAGCAATGAAGCTATTTGTTAGTTCTCTTATTCCGTTATTTTTATACTCAACATGTATAACCACAACTAAAAGACAACACGCACTAATGTATATCTGCCTAGTGGCAGCGATAGTGATGGTACACAATGGACATGTACAGCAAACTGGCTTTATGGGGGATGGCTGGGCGCTTGACAGTCACTCGGTGGGCCGAATTGATATTGGTGAACGGCGCATCACGTATTTAGGTTTTTTCAGTGACCCAAATGATATAGGCATGCTTTTAGTGATGAGCATCCCCTTTACAATATACTTCTATAAATATGGTCAGGTACTATCAAAAGCAGTAATGTTACTAATATTAACTGCTTTAATTTATGGAATATACCTAACAGGTTCCCGGGGGACAATGTTAGGCGCAGGATCATTATTAAGTGTCTACTTCTTAGTCAGCTATGCTGGTCCAAAACTAATTATAGCTGCAATGATTATAGCGCCAATAGCAGCAACGGTTATAGCCTCACTACAGTCTAATATAGATGACTCAGCTAATGGTCGGTTAGAGGCGTGGTACCACGGTATACATATGATGTTGGCCAACCCTATTTTCGGTATAGGCAAAGGTAATTTTATTGAAGTACATGGTTTAGTTGCCCATAACTCATATATTCATATCGTTGGTGAGTTAGGTATTCCAGGTTATAGCCTGTGGGGTGGAGCTTTAATTTTCACTGTGCTTGTTAGTTATTCCTTTATCAAATTTATCAACAAACAAAAATTTGAAATTCAATCAAAACATGTCTCTGTAAGAAGGAATAATTCAGTTAAGTTGATAGAAACAAAAAATGAAATAACATTGAGAGTTGAAAAAGACAATAAAACATTGGCATTAAATAGGGAGTATGCGTTAAACCAAACATTATTCTTTTCAATGGTTGGCTTTATGGTAACCGCCTTCTTTTTAAGTAAAACTTTTCATTTATTACTCTTTATTTTTATTGGCATGACACTAGCTAGCCATATCCGATTAATAAAACTAGAACCAAAACTTGAGCAATTCTTTAATACTAACATCGCTATTCGCTCTATGTTATATTGCTGGGTTGTAATTGTGGCTGTATATATCACACTTAAAATGGGCTTATAAAAAGGAATAATTATGATTTTAGGATACACAACAGGCGTTTTTGATTTATTTCATGTTGGTCATGTTAATTTACTTCGCAACGCAAAGGCTATGTGCGACAAATTAGTTGTTGGCGTAACAACCGACGAACTCGTAAGTTACAAAAATAAAAAATCGGTTATTTCTTTTGAAGAAAGAATGGAAGTTGTTCGTTCATGCCGCTATGTAGACGCTGTAATACCGCAAGAAGATATGGACAAATTTACGCAGTGGGAAAAAATAAAGTTCGATGTTATGTTTGTCGGTGATGATTGGTTTAAAAGTGAAAAATGGGAAGCTATCGATAAACAGTTTAAAGTCGAAGGTGTTCGTGTTGTCTATTTTCCCTACTCCAAAGGTACGTCCTCGACATTAATCAATAATGTTTTATTAGACCTTCGTAAAGATAAATAAAAGACTTAACTCAATAGAAAAATCAGGGAATAGTATGTGCGGCATTTTAGCAACAATTGGTGAACTAAATAAAAACATTAGTAATGACGAATTTCGGACGGCCTTATCTTTACAGGCGCATCGTGGGCCTAACGATATGGGCTTTGAAGCGTTCCATGGTAACAGACTAGGTCATACTCGATTAAGTATCATGGATTTATCAGATTCTGGCCACCAACCCATGTATTCTGATTGCCAAAAAGTTGCACTCATTTTTAATGGTGAAATCTATAACTTTAAAGAACTAAGAAGTACTTTAGAACAAGAGGGAGTTTCATTTACTTCTCAATCAGACACTGAAGTATTATTAAAGTCTTATCTCCACTATGGTATCGACTGTATTGAACACTTTAATGGCATGTTTGCTTTTGTTATTGTTGATCAAAGAACAGCAGAAGCATGTACTTACGTAGTACGTGATCGCCTTGGAATTAAGCCACTATTTTACTTTAAAAATGATAACAGTTATATTTTTTCATCAGAAGTAAAATCTATTTTGGCTTTAGCCAAACAAAAATTCCCTTTAAACAAGAAAACTGTTTCATCTTATTTTTCATATCGCTATTCAATTCTTGATGAAACATTTTTTGAAGGTATTCAAAACCTTACCCCTGGTAGTTACCTACATATTACCAAGCAAGGTACTACGCAGCATAAATATTGGCAGTTAGCAGACTTTGTCGACCAAAGTGAAGACAAAGGTGAAGCTTACTATTTAAAGCGTGTAGATGAACTTTTGCATTCATCAGTTAAATATCGCATGATTTCAGATGTACCCTTTGGTGCCTATCTTTCTGGTGGCGTTGATTCAAGTTTAATTACAGCCATAATGGCAAAGTATACTAAGCAACCGATTAAAACCTACACGATAGGTTTTTCAGAAGAAGGCTATAACGAATTCGAATATGCTGATTGTGTCGCAAAACGTTACCAAACCGACCATAAAGCAATAAACATCGATGCAACTGAGTATTTTAATACGTTAAATAAGCTTGTCGCCTTTAAAGACGCACCATTATCTGTACCTAACGAAGTCCCCTTATATTTAATGAGCAAAGAGCTTAAAAAAGATATTACCGTTGTACTCTCCGGTGAAGGCGCAGATGAAATATTTGGTGGCTATGGCCGAATTTTCCGCTCAACCGATGATTTTACTCACCAAGATATTTTAAAAGAGCAAGCAGACACCGCTGCACTTTTCGATAAAAAATATGGGCAACAGCAGTTTGCATCAGAATTAGATCACTTTATTTTTAATTACAGCTACACCAAACCGGCATTAAAGCACAATCTTTTAGCAAAAAATGTAGATTGGCAAAAAATAGAGTTAGCATTAAATCTAAGATTTGAGCGAAGCTTCAACGAAGTAGCAACCTCTGATTATCAAACAAAAATGATGTACACCTTCGAAACTGTACATTTACAAGGGTTATTATCCCGAGTGGACACCACAACAATGGCAACGTCAGTAGAAGCGCGTGTACCTTTTGTTGACCACCGCTTGGTCGAATTTGCTTTTAGCATTCCGAATAAATATAAACTTAAATGGAATTCTGCAGAAGACCAAACCCTGGCTAAAAACAAATTGTCAGATCAAAGCTCAGAAGTCCATGACACCCCTAAATATATCCTTAAAAAGGTCGGTGAAAAATACTTACCTAATGAAGTGCTTTATCGTAAAAAAATGGGTTTCCCTGTCCCTTTAGACAAATGGTTAGGCGGTAGTTTTGCTGACCAAGCAAGAAAGATCCTTACCGATAAAGACAATATTGCTAACCAAGTTATTGATACAAGTTTTGTCCTTTCTTTATTAGATGACAAAGACCTAGCAAAGAATCATAGCTTAGCGATGAAAGTTTGGATGGTTTTAAACCTATTTACTTTTTGTGGCACATATAATAAGTACTTGCTTTGATAGTCATTACTACAGAGAAATGATACCGATATGGGAATTATAAATGAAATTTATACTGCACAGAAACATTTTCTTCCACCAGTGCTGTTTAGTACATTTTTCATGTTACCTTCATTACAATACATAATCCGTTTTACTTTGAAGGTTTTCTATACATTGCGTATTTCAGCTTAGTACTTCTTTTATTGGCTTTATTTACCATAGGGGCTTCAGAGTTTTTTTTAAATTAACATTTAAAAAATGAATAGAACTTGATGAAATAGTTAATTCTCTAGATACGTACATTCAAGAGGCTTTGGAATTTTTTATACATTTAAATGCTTTGCATCCATTTTTAACTGTAAATACAGACTACAATAAATTCAAACGAATAATATCGTTTTTTTGGGATTACCTGTTACTTTAAAACAAGTAAAAATTTGAAGCTGTATAATATTATTGAATAAAGTTAAACGATTAGCCTTTATCGTTTTGGGAATGGAACAAAACTATGCAGCGTCTCGTTCACCTTAGTCTTGTGAAGAGAAATTTATTGCCATCCAATACAAAAATTTGAGTACAACATTTTCAATCATAATTTCAGGTATTTCGTATGTCGTTTAGAAAAGATATAAATGGACTAAGAGCCATCGCCGTTATAGCAGTTGTCCTATATCATTTCAATTACTCTTGGCTTACAGGTGGTTTTGCAGGGGTGGATGTTTTTTTTGTTATTTCTGGTTTTTTAATGACAGGTATAATATTCCGAGGAATTGAACAAGAAAACTTCTCTGTTTTAAAGTTTTATGTTGCTCGTGCGAACAGGATTGTACCAGCCTTAGCTGTGTTGTGTATGACTTTGCTTGTCTTTGGCTGGTTTTATCTTATTCCAATGGATTATAAAGAATTAGGCAAACACGTTGGCAGCTCAATAGGTTTCCTATCTAATGTTATTTATTGGAAGGAGTCGGGCTATTTCGATGCTGCTTCGCAAGAAAAATGGTTACTGCACACTTGGTCTTTATCTGTAGAGTGGCAGTTTTATATAATTTATCCTTTAGCCCTTGTGGCCTTACGAAAATTAATGTCGATAAAACTTTTGAAATTCACCATTTTATTTGGTGCAATTATAGGGTTTGTTTTTTGCATTATCGTTACTTACAAGTGGCCCACCCCTTCTTATTACCTTTTATCAAGTAGAGCATGGGAAATGATGGTAGGTGGCGTCGCTTACCTTTATCCATTTAAACTAGGTGATATAAAGAATAAAATTATTGAAAAGCTTGGCTTGATTTTGATTTTTGGTTCTTATCTTTTACTATCAAAAGATAATTTATGGCCTGGATATTTGGCTGTTTTTCCTGTTTTAGGTGCATTTTTCATTATTCAGGCAAAAAGAAATGATAGCTTTATCACAAATAATATCATTTTTCAAAAAATAGGTGCGTGGTCGTATTCTATTTATTTATGGCATTGGCCGCTTGTAGTTGCAATTTATTATTTCTCACTCAGCGAAATATTTATCTATATTGGGATTACACTTTCTATATTGTTAGGTTTTATTAGTAATCGATATATAGAAAAAATAAAGTTTAAAAACGATTTCCATTATTTTTTAGAATATTTAAAATGTAAACCTGTCTTTATGGTTTTGTTAGTTGGTCTATTTGGAAGCTATGTGTTTTTGGGTGAAGGTAAGAACTTTATTGAGTATATATACCCTAAAAATGCTACTACGGCTCATTTATTAGAAGCAAAAATTGTTATGCCCCATCGTGGTATAGGATATTGCTTTTATTCTTTTACAGATAATAAACAACTCAAAGTTGATGCTAAAATAGGTACAAATTGTATTTTAGGTGATAAAAACAAACAACCTCAAACGTTATTATTTGGTGATTCATTTGCAGGAACTTATGACCCTTTATTTGATGCTATTTTCAAAAACAATCATCTATCTTATAACTCTGTTTCAACAAATTGGTGCGCCCCTTCATTTACAGATAACTTTACTGGACCTAAAGATAATATCGCATATAAACAATGTCAGTTTAATGTTAAATATCTTTACGATGTAATAAAAAATAAAAAATATAAAAATATCATACTCTCTGGATCATGGAGTGATGTGGTTCTACAAGGATTTTTAAAGGATACTGAGAAAGTTATCTATGAAGCACAAAAAAATGGAATAAATGTTTTTATAATGCCTACACCATTAGCATATAAACAAAACCCATTGTCAAAATTTTATCGACAAGTTTACCGAGGTGAGGAAACAAATATTGTTTCTTATATATCAAAATATGAACATAATAATAAATTTAATGACATACTTTTTGATATTTCTGAAAAATATCAAAAAGTATATTTTATAAAACGAAATTCTCTTTTTAATGGGAATGGCTTATTTGATTATAAAGGCATTAATGTGCCATATAGCTTAGATGGTGACCATATTTCTCTATTAGGCTCTTTATTCACCGTAAAAACATTTGAAGAATCTCCATATTATGGTTTATTAATGAACTAGCTGCTTCATGATAAATGAAGATTCTGGTCAGTAAAATAAATTACTAGTATTACTAGAGTAAAAGCAATCAAAATATTATTAAGATAGAGTAAAATCGTTAGCTTGCAGCTAAGGACTTGCAATTACCTTATTTAATTTCATTGTAAAAAGGATGCACTAAACAACTACTTTAAAACACTAACTACAGCTGATTAAGGAGCTGATATAATTTGTCTGAAAAGTGTTTTTCTTCAGGTGTTAAGGGTTGATGAAATTTCTTATTTAAAGCGGCATATTCTTTTTGGTAACCATTTGGCAGGTTGCTTTTTTTAACTGCCACGATATTGACAATAAGTTCCGGCCAAGTGTAGGCATATGGTTTAAGCGTAACATCTTCGTAGGGATAATATAAATCACGCTCTTGTTGTTTATATTTATCTAAATCAAATGGTGCAAAGAGAATAGGTTTCCCAGACAACATAAAATCAAAATATCCACCCGAATAATCCGTTACCATACAATCATAATCTGCAATGCTATCAAAGATATCAGCTGTTGAATCTATCGAAATATTACTTGAATTTTTGATCTCATCAGCAAGGTATTCAGGTGGTTTATTGACTGGATGCATCCTTAAAACAAGAGCAATATTATTTTCTTTCAATGTTGCATCTATCTGCTGAACATTAAAACCATATTGAGCAAATAAATCACACTCAGACCCCATTCCTCCACGAAATGTGGGCATGTAAATACATTGGTAAGGTTTACCTAGTGGTGTTGGAGCAAACGAAGTTTTTAGAAAAACATCGTTGCGTGGAAAACCAGTAATTAGGGTTTTACTTTTAGGCAGGCGAAAGGCTTTTGATAAAGTATGTTGAGTTTCAATACTGGTCGCTAATAAGTAATCATTTCTGATTTTTTCATAAGGTGAAAGAAAATCAAAAAACTTACCGACGATATTTTTATCGACGGTTTGATCACCAAAAACATCATACATTATTTTTTTCAATGGCAGGCCATGCCATAAATTCACAACTTTTGTTTTTTTACTTATACAGGCAGGATAAAGGTCATCGTGTAACGATTGACAAACAAAAGCGAACTCTGCTCTTAACTGCATCAATAGACCATGGTAACTTGTCTCTAGATAGGCTGAATGCCCATTTTGTTTTAGCTGAGCAACAATAGCTGGGTCTTTAGTGATCCATACAGCCTGAATATCCTTCTGATTTTCATTAATATATTCAAAAAAGGCTTTAGGGTTATCGCTATAACGTTGTCCAAACCATGCGCCAAAAACCCAAAGATTTTTCTGTTTTGGCACTAAATGAGCAAAACCAAATACAAACAGCTTTACGAACGAAGTTATCAATTTTTTTAGTTTGCTCATCTATATATTCCCATTATAAGCTGATAGGCAGGACATAGAAGCATTTCAACACGCAACTCTTCGTTTAGTTTTTTGAAGCAAAGTAAGTAACATCCGAGGACACCATTTAAAAAGTAAGCCTTTTAGCTTGAGCTTTGAACTATTCTCTAATGTGGCAGCAAGTAATAACGCGTCTGCTCCGAGAGAAAAGTCGCCATTAAAAATAAATGCTTCGGCATAGCGCAAATGGATATTTTTCTCTACGAGTTTGTAATCTACTTCTTTACCTTGTGGATAATGTGCAGAAAATGGTTGAATCTTTGTTAAACAGACTAACTCGGCTTTATACATTTGAGCATTGTTAGATGAGTAATTATTTTCATGAAAAACATGTATTGCCAAATACTCTTCAACAAAATCAACATCACAAACCAATGAAAGTTTAAGCCAAGCCAACCAATCATCAACGCCCATAAGTTCAATGTCTTTATCAAAAGCGTCTACTTCTAGAAGCAATGATTTACGAGCGACTGCAGTACAACTCACTATTTCATTTTTCTTTGTCAGCGGCTTATAAATTTTTCCACGATATGTATCAAAGAAAGGAAGCTCTACCTGCCTACCATCTGCTATATGGTCTTCAATTGCACCACAATACACGAGGCCAACCTTACTGTTTTCGAATAATGGCATTTGTTTTGAAAGTTTTTCAGGTAACCATAAGTCATCTTGGTCACAAAAGGCAATAAATTCTGCCTTTGCTTGTGCAATACCAAACTGCCTCGCACACGCCACCCCCCCATTTTCTTTATGGAATACTAAAATACGCTCGTCTTTTTGCGCAATGTTTTCAAAATAAATGTTTGAAGCAACAGGACTACCGTCATTAATTATCAGTAATTCGAAGTTTTGATAACTTTGCTTTAATATACTATCGATGGTTTTTTCTAGGTATTTTTCCCCTTTATAAAAAGGGATAACAACAGTGATTAAATCTTGAGACATTATTTTCTTACCTAAAAATTAATTAGAGACTAGATTAAAAGCATACATTTACAGTAACCCCATAATAAATGCTTTAAGTTTATCACCCTGCTTTTCAGCGGTATAGAGTTCCCTAGCTTCCCATGCAATATCCTTAAGCTCACGGATATGGCTTCTATCAGCTAACATAGATCTTAAGTGGCAAGCTGAGTCAAATTCAAATATAGCCGGGTACTTTTGTAGGTAACTTTTAGCCCCTCCATAACCCTCAGATGGTATAGCAATTGGAATACCAGCGGAAACACTGGTAATTAGACGATCTGGTACCGTTAAATGAAAACGTAAGTCATTTTTACAGGCTTTTGTATTATAGGCTAAAAGACTTGCGTCATAACGACTCATTGACTCAATAAGTGCTTTTTGCATCATTGGTTTAAAAGTTTTTCTATGAGGGTGTTGGTCATTAGTTTCTTTTGACTCCCCATGATACAAATCAATATTCTGAGACAGAATAGCGTTCATGAGTGGACGAACATCATCAGCTAAATGAACAGTTTTACCCGATAAATCAGTACGCCCAATAAAGACAATATTTGACTCATCTTTTAATTCCGGCTTTCCTTGTTGTGCTTGGAATGATTTTGGCCAACAAGGAGGAATAATAGCTTCACTCAGTCTATGTTTTTTATATATATATTGATTGTAATATTCAGCCATATTAATACTTGGATAAATAATTCCATCAAGAACTGCTGCGGCTCGTTGCATCATAAAATTTTGACGTCTGATCCCTAAATTATTTAACGACATAGGATGACAGAGCACCATTAAAACAACTTTAATATGCGGACGAAGCTTTTTAATAGCTAATAAATCTGAAATAGGGTTAGCTCCCCAGTAACCGATTAACACATCTGTAGAATTATCATCAAGCTTTTGGCATATCATTTCTAAATATGCGGCCTTATTCGGCTTCCAAACTTTACCAATTAGATTTTTTAAACGGGAAGGGACGAAATCTGAACGATAAAAGCTATGCGAGTCAGGTAAGGTAATTAGCTTCCCGTCATCACTATATAGCATTGTAAGAAGACTTTTTTGATGATCTATTGAAGGGCCAAGCGTTGCGACAGATATGTTTTGAATATCTTTCATAGAATTTGTTATATAAATAAATAGATTAAGTAGATTAATAATATAGAATAGCTAAGTCAACTTGATTTACTTAGTATTTTCATATTACATACTGGTATGTAATTGTCTTACTTTACAGTTTAAGTCCCCACTTCTTCCTTTAACTTAAAATAAAGAAACTTACAATGAGTCTCAAACGAAATTTCACCTTCACTTTCATAGATAACTTTGTTTCATTTTTAGTATTTTTAGTTTCTTCTATGGTAATAAGTCGCTTATTAACCCCTGATGAACTAGGGATACTTGCTGTAGCAGTTTCATCGATTGTATTAATTACCATGTTTAAAAATTTTGGTTATACCACGTACCTTATTAGAGAACCTGATCTCGATGATACAAAAAAGTCGGCTGTTTTTACTTTATCTATAATTACATCTACCGCTTTATTCTTAATCATTGTAGCTTTGGCTGAATTCATTGGTATTACTTACCAAAACCCAAAGATTACGGATATTGTTTATATTATAAGTATATCGATAATAACCAGCCCATTCCATATTGTAGCGACAGGGCTAATTGAACGTAAAGAAAAGTTCAAGAACTTAGCCATTATAAATATAGCTTCTGAAGTGATCTTTTTTATTAGCGTAATGCTTCTTATTTATTTAGATTTCGGAATATTCGCTATTGCTATATCAAATGTGCTCAAATCTTTTATGCAGATAATACTAATGATGTGGACTATCTGGGCTGATTTTGTTTTTAAAATAAGCTTGAACAAATATAAACCTATTTTAAGTTTCGGTATGAAAATGTCTTTTATGAGTTCTTTATCACAACTTCAAGAACTCGTCATTCCCTTAATAATCGGTAAATATTTTGGATTAAGTTTTTCTGCATTTTATGATAAAGGTAAGAGTTTACCGAAGATTATTTTAAACGTTTTATTACCTGCTCTAAGTACAGCAGCATTTCCTCATTATACAAAAAAAATAAGAAATAATGAGCCTTTAAATATCGCTGTATTAAGTCATATGCAACAGGGGCTCTTTGTGTTTTTGCCGTCACTGCTAGTAATATGCCTTTTTTCGCCTAATTTAATTTATTATATGTTTGGTGGGCAATGGGGGCATTCAGTACCTGTAGCTTCCTTACTTGCGCTTGCTAGTATGTTCACAATTCCCGTTTCATTTATCCGAATGGGTTTAATTGCTTCAGGCTTCGAAAATTTAGCATTGAAATTTATTGTTGTAAATAAAATAGCATTAGTTTTGGGTATAGTAATAGCTTTTGATTACGGCATAAACGGTATAGCTTTTGCCTTATTAATGGCAGAGATGATTACTTTTCTAATATCGCTTGTTGTTATTAAAAAATTAGATATTACAGCTTACAATTACCTCAGTTCTTTATCTAAACCTTTTATCATTGCGGTTATAAGCAATATTCCATTCTTTATTTTATCGATATTTTGGCAACACGAAATCGTAGAAAATCTCTATGTAGTCTTTATAGCGATGTCGTCTTTCATCTTTATATGGGTACTTTTGTTATATTACTTATCCTCGACCTATAAATCTATATTGTTGAATTTATTCACTACCGTGAAAAAAGTATTTTAAGAAAATATGAATACGGCAAGCTCAATGAAATGTTTTCAAAAACTGGTCGCTGGTATTACGCCATGTGTAACTTTCTACCGACTTAAGAATATCTTCACTAGACCAAGTTTCATCCATCAACTTCCTGATACCTTTATAAATGGAATCAGGTTGATAGTTTTCAAGCAGAATACCATTCACCTCATTTGTTATAACTTCGGGAATTCCACCTACTTTAGTCGCCACCACTGGCGTGCCTGTAGCGAGAGCTTCCATAATAACATTGGGCACCCCTTCTCTATAGCTAGGTAAGATGAGTGCGTGAGACTTTGCAAACCATTGGTCAAGTTTTTCATGTGGAACACCGCCGATCAATTTCAACGAGGCGCTTAAATCGTTTTCTGCGATGTATGATGCTAAGTTACTTGCCTCAGGCCCTTTTCCAATGATCGACAATTCAAAATTTATCTGTTCATCGGATAATTTTTTAGCTGCCTCTAATAATTCGTATACGCCTTTAGTTTTTATCAAATTACCAATAAAAAGTAGCTTAAGTGACTTTCTGCTTGGTTTTTTGGTAATACTGAATTTTTCAAAATTGACGCCATTATAAATCGTTTTTACATTGGCTTTAGGAGATATTTCAAGCACTTTTTTTGCTAATGCATTGCTTTTAGTTGCAACGGTTGTTGCTCGGTTAAATGCAAACGACAATTTCTTTTTTCTTTTAGGGCACAAACTATGCACGTTTACATCACTACCTAAACAATCGATGGTCAGTTGAAATCCAAAAATTCTTTTCAATATTGCTGCGCTTATACCTTCTTGATATGCCCAGCTTGCTAAAACGTATTTGTGCTTGGCAAACCAGAATAGGGGCTTAACACTGACGATTATAGACAACAACATAAACAAAGGATGAAGTGAACGCCCCACTCTCGGAATATAAAAGAAAGGGAATAGGCAATAGTTTTTCTTGTCGTAATATTTACGCCCAAGCACAACTTGTTTCAGCCAGGTAAAGATTGGTACAGGGATCAAATATGAAATATCGGCACTTTTTTCCATATGAGCTGTTTGTTGAAGATTAAATTGCCCCCTAGTTGGTTCCCATGGTAATGGAAACAAATTAGAGAAAAATAATATTTTTTTAGGCTTTTGCTTATTGGGCATTGAGGTTTCCATAATATTGCTGATAAGCATTTGCGATATTTTCAATAGCAAAGTGCTTTGCTATATATTTTTTACCGCTCAAGCCCTTTGCTGCAAGTACGCTTTTGTTTTCAGACAGCACTTTAATATGCCCTGCTAATTGTGCTAAATTGCTTGTGTCAAATAAAAAACCACCATCGCTTGCTTCTATTATATCTGGAATAGCCCCAACACGCGTACTAATACAGGGGACGCCATAAGCCATACCTTCAAGTAAAACCATGGGTAAACCTTCGGTTTCAGAGCATATAACTAAGCAGTCAATTAAAGGGTAAATTAGAGCTTCATCAATAACATTATTCATAAATTGAATACTGTCGTTTAGATTGAGATCTTTAACAAGTGTTTCTAGTTTTTGCCTTTCAGGGCCATCACCAAATATCTTTACGTCTACTTGATCTTGAAGATTATAAACATCCATACAGTTAATGAAATCTTCTATCTTTTTCAATGGAATTAATCTAGAAACTGTACCTAAAGTCAATTTGGGCTTTTCAGTTTTATTTATGCTTATTAGCGGTAGTGATACACCATTCTTAATCACTTTAATTTTATCTTTAGGCCAAGAAAAAAGTTCACCGGCTTTCAACCTAGTTTTGTCAGAAACAGCAAAGGTATGATTCACATAACAACGCGCTACGCGATGAGATATTTTAATACCTTGAAGACTTGGAGATACTTCACCATGTATGGTGTAAATAACTTTTTTGGGGACAAGAAAAGGGAAAACTAATAAAAATGCCCGAATAACTGCGGGGGAATGTATATGAATAACATCAAACTGGTTAATGAGTTTTACAATTTGTATTTGCCGTTTAAGTAAGTTCCCGGCAATGTTGTGCACTTTGATTTTTGATAGACTTAATACTTGCTGAAATTCATCCGATGATTTACCAAATGACAATATAACAACGTTTTGACCCGACTTTAGTTGAGCCACTGACAAGTTTTTAACGAGTTTTTCTGCTCCACCAACCTGCAAACTACTTACACAATGAAGTATTTTCATTTTATTAATTAATCACTTATTATTAAACTTAATACGTTTTAGCGTAAGCTAGCATGTTTTTAAGGGAGTCAATTGTCGTAGATGGCTCAATAGAAAACCTTCTTAAGTCATATCGATTTTCGTCAATCCTAACGTTAATACCAGGTTGAAAATTAAACGCTATGTCATAGCCACAATTAACAAGAGCTTCTGTGACACTTGTATTATATGTACCTTGACTCCCAACTGGATATGAAAAAGAACTCACTTTATAAGGTAAATGTTGCTCTATCAGCATTTTAGAATGCGTTAGTTCGTAGATGATTTCGTCTTGTGCTAGGTTAGCAAGTATTTCATGATTATGAGAATGTGCCCCTACATCCATACCATGTTCAATCATTTCTGTTAGATTGTCCCATGACAAAAACTCTTGAGTAGGTAGATCTCTTTCTAAGGGGAATAATTGTTCTATTTCTTTCAATTGCACTTCAATAGGATCTTGACTAATTTTGGTAGCGGCCAGAATATCTCGTACAAACGTCCTGTCATCATTTTTATATTTGACAGTCTTAGTCCAGCTTGAAAGCTTAATTGATTTAAAGTTATTTTTTTTATAATTATAAGCAATTCTGTCCCACCAAGGTAATTTTTTATTACCAATTAAGCTAGTTGCAATGAAAAAGCAAGCTGGAACGTTATGCGCCTTTAAAATAGGGAAAGCTTGAGTGTAATTGTCTTTATAGCCATCGTCAAAGGTGATAACTAAATATTTTCCGTATATTTTTTGTGGATTTTCGTTTACTAATGCAACAGCTTCAGCAATAGAGATAATATCGAAATTTTGTTTAAAAAAAACTATTAAATCATCCAGTTGCTCGCTAGTACACGAAAAAACACAAGGATCGAAACGCGTTTTTGTCCAATCACCAATTCGATGAAAGTTAAAACTATATATCCCGTCAGGAATGTTTGACCACCTTATACTATCGGCTCCCATAAAACGTTCAAGCCTTCTTAATACTTTAGAAAGCATTAATGCGAGTTCCTTTTAAAAGACGGTTTGGTGAGAATAAAGTCTCGGTACTCGTTAGGGTTTCCTTTTTTACAAGCTTCTGCAGCTTTAATAATATTGTACATTTCACGTGAGCTTACATAGTGAAGAAAGTAATTATCACCATCATTATATTTTTCATTCAAATGTTGATGCAT
>Ga0209292_1002543_pt1 | contig 20907 bp, 20 predicted proteins | sample GOMGulsemesocosm_2_FD_184634 | JGI IMG/M metagenome (GOLD analysis project Ga0209292, IMG submission 184634) | Methane-oxidizing microbial communities from mesocosms in the Gulf of Mexico - GOM9C Gulf of Mexico (SPAdes) (version 2) | ecosystem: Environmental > Aquatic > Marine > Cold seeps... | reverse complement strand
GTCAAAGTTACGCATGTTAATACACACACTGTTTTCTTTTCGATCATCGACATTTACAAACCGTGCAACGCTATCACTTTTTACATCAATTAAAAAACTGACATTAATATCGTTGTAAGTGGATTGTTTTATTGCGTCGACACTAATGCCGTCTTCATTTAAGGCACTGATATGGTAGTTTAATATTGCTTTTATAAGTTCATTTTTACTGATACCTGCATGCAGCATCTGCTGATAAGTATCGGTAAGGTGAATACCTGCTATGTCAGATGATTGATTTTGATAATCAGTGCTGTCGATGAAAGAAGCGATCACTTGCTTTGAAAATTCAAAGTCAAAACCATTGAGATGAATATACATATCAACTCCTTGTTAGCTGTTTGCTAAAGCTGGGAGAAATAACGCAGTTGTTATAAGTATAACGGGTTAAATTTGGTTAGTAAGATAGATTTAGTATGGTAATTATTTTATGAGAAGGAGTATTGCTAAGGGAAATTGTTTAGTAATTCGAGCGAAGATGACTAATTATTCTCAATATGAAAGGGATGTGAGCAGAGAAAATAATGCTTTCTCTGCCTCAACCTAACGCATTAACATTATTTTAATTTTAGCGGTAGTGTTTCGAATTGAATACCTGACCAGCCTGTACGCATAAAGTAACGGATGTTGGCATGATCATCACCGCCTGGGTTATTTAGTACGTCATCACGGTAATAAGTACCGAAACACTCTAGCATTTGTTGTTTGGTGAATTTATTTAAACGACCTAACGCAAACAATTTGCATGAACCGGTGTTTTCAGTTGCTTCGTTTACTAGGTAGCCATTATAAAATTTAGTGGCTGTGAAATCATAGCTTGCATCAATAACAGCGATGACATCTTCGAACTGAATAGTAGTTGGTTGTGCCGATAATTTATTTAAAAAATCATTTAACATGGAGTGTCCCATCAATTTAAAGTATTTGCTATCTTCCCCTAATTTATCATAAATGTTAGCTAAATGAGTAATAATTTAGCAATTAGTTTCAATGTTCACCTATTTATTCAGGAAACCCAGCTTGATATGGTACGCTTTCTCACTCAAATTGTGATTTTTTCGTGATAAGTTAAACCCCGTATTTGATGTATGCTTTACTTAGAAGAAGTGCTGATAAAAGGAATAATTATGGTCTCAGGCCCTGTAGAGCAATTTAGAGCGGTAATAAAAGGGAATATTGAAGGTTTAGACCAGGGCATCACTTTACTCATGGCAATGACCAATGAGCAATATTGCATGCGTGCCAAACCTTATATTACGAGCTGCATTGGTGAGCATCTACGTCACGTTCTCGATCTTTATTATGTATTAAAAGAACACGTTGAAGTGATTGATTATGATGTTCGTCGTCGTGGAGCTCTCGTTGAATCGTGTCGTATGACGGGCTTATCTGAATTAGAACATATCAAAACCTGGCTGCTAACATTACAACCGCACATGATGAACAACAAAATAATGATGTCGACAGAAGTCTCAGTGGTTAATACCTTGGTTGCCCAAGTTGAAACATCATTACTACGTGAACTGATATTTGTCAGTACGCATGCGATCCATCATTATGCATTAATGGATATTTCGGCAAAATTGTGTGACTTCGATACACCGACAAATATGGGTATTGCACCTGCGACACTCACTGCATTAAGGAATGATCCATCATGTGTACAGTAAGTTGGTTGTTGGCAAATGATGGTTATCAGGTATTCTTTAACCGAGATGAACAAAAAGGCCGTGCACTGGCACACTCACCAAAATACTTTAATGATCTTGGCGTTAAATATTTAATGCCTGTGGATCCGGTTGGTGGGGGGAGTTGGATTGCGATGAATCAAGCGGGTTTATCGATCTGTTTACTGAATTATTATCAACAAAAACCGCCCGAGAAAGAACTGATCAGCCGTGGTTTATTAGTGAAATCATTAATCAGTAATACGTCTCTGACAAAAATCCGTTCAGCGCTTAAAAAACTGCATTTACACCGCTATGCTGCCTTTACGTTATTGGTATTCCCAAGTCATCTCACGGCGCAAATCGGTAATGTGTATGCAGTTCGTTGGGATGGTCGAGAGCTCACGACTGTGTCAGCTGTATCACCGATGATATCGTCATCAGTCGCTCTAGCGGAAGTGACTAACTACCGAGAAGACTACCATAACTCAATCTTGTTACAGCATCAGGTTTTATTTTCAGGCGAAGGGTGCAATGATGAGTTGGAAATAACCCCAACGTCTGCGCCATCTGATATTGATAGCGTTGAAGAGAATATTATTGAGTTAACCAATCAGCGTTGCATTGATGATAAGAACAGTTTAGCGCTGACTCGATTTCACGCGAGCCATGAGCCTACACCGTCTTATTTATCGGTCTGCATGCACCGTGATGATGCGCATACGGTCAGTTTTACTCACCTTGTTGCTAGCCGTAAGCAACTTAAAATGAATTATGTCTGTGGTTGCCCATGTTCATCAAAGCAACATCAGTCTTATGCTTTATACCCACAACGAGAAACTTACGTTGAAGTAGTCTAGGCAGTAGCTTGGGTCTATAATGTAACGTTAAGCCGTATATCCCGTTTATGCAATAAAGAGCATGAACGGGATATATGGCTTTGTTGTTTATGAGGCGATGTATTTTTCGATCGACTTATCCTTGTTATCTATCTGCTGATACAACACATAAACTGCAATCAAGGGTAAGACTGCCCAATATACCTGACTTAAGCTAAAGGTTGTTAGGTTCGATAGTGCCGTCAAACCGGAAAAAAACACCACGATGCCTAACTGAGAATACAAGCTTTTACTGACTAAGTAGTGGTAATTGGCTTGTTCTTTGGCTTTATCATAAAACCGTTTGTTAAAGTATAAGCGAAACAGCGCAGTGGCAAAGGCAATCGTCAGTAAGCCTAAACCTATGGCAAAGCCGCTCCAGTCTGCCGAGATCCAACCCCGCATCAACCAACCGCCAAGATAAAGCAATGTCGCCACTTGGTATAATCGATATTGAGGCTGCTTGTCGATGGTGTTTTTGATGAAGTAAAAGATTAACCCCAAGGATAATGAAAGCGCGATAACGGTTAAGCTAAATTGACTGGTATCACTGTTAGTGAGATGAAAAATACTCACCACCCATAAATAACTCTCTAGGTATAAAAAAGGCCCATCAACGAGAAACACTATCTTATCGCGTCTACTGATAATCGATTTCGGTTGTGAGTGATCACTTTGTTTATAGACGAAGTTCTGTGTGGTTATCGAGCTTAATGTCAGCATACAAAAGCCAAGACCAGCAATAAGACTTAAGGTAAAAATAACCCAAGGTTGTGATTGCATAAAATAGCCGCCAAACAAGATCCCCAATTTTAAACTCAAGCCCAATATTAATTGTAAATTACCGAATAAGCGTCCGGTATTATTACTGCCACTAATGCTGTTAAACAGGATGCGTTGTAACATCCAATAACTGCAGTTAAATAAACCATTGAGTAACCCGAGTATGATCAAGTGAGTACTTGCTACATGGAATAGCGCCACATAGATGAGTCCTATCTCGAATACAAACGAGAGTATTACTAAGGTGCGCCAGTAACCTCGGATGAATAGTTGATGCCAGCCCCACAATGCCATCACATAGCCTGCCCCTGTCCAGGCTATAAACGTTGTCAGTGGCGCGAGTTGTTGGTATTGCTGCCAGATAAGGATAGGCAGGTAGAAAGGTAATAAGCCAATCACAAAGCTGTGAATGGCCGAGAATACAGTGAAATAGCTGGCAGGTGCCAGCTTAGGAAGTGCAGGGGACATTAGAAGATGTCTGCTTGTTGATTTGTCGCAACGCTGATTAACCCTAAGTGCTCTGACAGGTCATCGGCTTCACCGTAACGTGGGTAGTTGTGCATTTTTAGATAAGGGCGTGAGTTTACTTCGAGGAAGATCAACTTTTGCTCACGGGCATCATGCTCAATACCTTGTTCCATGATCACATCAATACCTAAGATCTCAGCATCAAATAAATCCAGCACGTTGGCAAACAATTCATGGTTGTAGCTTGGTATCAGATCGCGTTGGATGGTTTCAACCACACCGCCTGGTGCTAACGAAATACGATAAAACAACTCAACCTGCTGTTCGTTATCTGGCACTGAGGTTAAGCTTAAACCTTGTTTAGCAAGATAACTGATTGTTTGTTGGCCTTGAGAGATCGGGTTATTGCATGGATAAAGTCCCATTGTTTCACGTACAGCATTTTCTGTTTCGATTAAGGTGCTGATGGTATTTACCCCATCACCTGTTACAAATGCGGGATAACGTTGTAGTACTGAAATAACGCCAGCTTTAGTGATCACAACACGGTAGTTTTTACCTTGTAAATATTGCTCTACAACCGTCGTTGGCCACCACAATTTGGCCAGAAACATGGCCCGCCAAAGCTCTTTATAATTACGAATAGGAAAATGACTACCACGCGAAAAACCACTGACATTGGGTTTAATCACCAATGGAAAACCATGTTCTTTAGCAAACTTAACCGCAGTAAAAGGGTTTAAGAAAATAGTACCTTGTGCATGAGGGATATTACCCGCAGCAAACTTATCACGCGCCTGTTTCTTGGAACGACAACCGCGGCGTACTTCAAGGCTGTTGTAGTTACTACAGCCATCCATGAACTTGCTACTGATCCATTTGTAAATTAGTTGTTTTACTAGTTTCATCTTGATTCAAAATCCTTGTATTACGACCCCGTCTGGCGGCGATCAACTTATTAAAGAATATACCTTGGGTTACTTTTTTACTGTTTAGCTGTTGGGCTAACTGAGCCAATGAATGCGTGGTGTTATACAGTAACTGGTACTTCTGTAATCGGGTCAAATTATGACTTAATAAACTGAGCGGCATCGGTACATATAAATTTACTTCGACGAGCTTAAATTGTCGCTGTAATAGTGCGCCTAATGAATCCGCCTTCAAACTATAGCGGGCGATTGTAAAGTCACCCATACGGTTAAGCTCTTGCCACAGCTGTTGCTGCTCTGTAGAGCTTAATTCGTTGGTAATATCCTGGTATTGGGTATCATGGTTATAAATCCCATTAACCGGAAACTTATCTGCGCTGCTGTTAATCACTTGCGTTATCGACATTACTGCAAATTTTCCGGCTTGCTGAGGGTGTTTAACAACAAATACCTCAAACTCAATCGCTCCGACTGCCGCTTCTTGAATTAAATAATTCTGCGCCTGATAACCGCTGCTTTCGCGTAATGCGCCAAGTTCAGCGTAATTATGAATACAGCTGACACCGGTCGAGTTTTGTCCCCATTCAGGTTTAGCAAATACAGGATAGCGAGCAGGGGAGAGTTCTGGCCTATCAATGTACTGCTTTAAACGCCACTCCGTTGGTGTTATAGCATCTAAATCTTGCTTGGAAAATATCTTTTTTTGATTATTAAAATAGCGCGCATTGAGCTGGAAGTAACGCCACGGAATAGTCAAAAACCGTAAGCAAAAGACCATGTAATGTAATATTAATAAGCCGCGTATAAGCATAGGATCACTCTGCTTTTATCTGTTTTAAGTTAATAGCACATAATTTTAAGTTAATAGCACATAACACCAAGCCTAAAATGAGGATTGATACCGCCGCCATAAATAATGACCCGCCATCGCTTTTACCTTGATGTAATACTTCAATACCTAATGGTGTAAATAAGTGGAAGAACACGGCGCCGGCCATAATGCCTGAAGAGGCTAAACCGCCAATAGCATGAATTCTTGCACGTAAAGGTGCGCTGCTTTTACCTGACATTTTATCTTTCAGCAATAGCACTAAAGGACTTAATAGCAGTAGGCTTGTTGCTAACTCAGCACTGCCAACAACAATTGCGCCGTATTGAGCAAAGAAGCTACCTAAATCGACCGACAAGGTGGTTGCCATCCATGAGCCAATGGTTGAGAAAATATGTACGGTATCTGGGTGACCAGAAAATTTGTATGGAATAGAAGATAAAAATACTTTAGCGATCCAAACCACGATAACCCAGTTAGCAACAGTGTAAATGCGTTTTTTTGTTAACATATTAACAATCCTTTTAATTAGTTTAATACGTGAGGCCAGTTTTGGTCAGCTTTAGTTATAAAATCAGCTTTTTCTGCTAGCCATTGTTGCTTGATATCAGCGTTGTAATTTAAATAAAGTTTATCGTTTTCAATTGTCCACTGCTCTGGGTCTGAAGACGCTGTATCATTGTTAGCAACTGCAAAGGCGCAATAACCGCCATATTGTGGCGCGTATTTCTCTGGATCTTGTTTAAATAAGGCAAGGTGTTGGCTGTTACTAAAATACCAATCTTCACCTTGGTATTCATAACTGAATTTTTTTAATCCTTTAACTGCTTTTGACTGGGTAAAATAAGCAACGGTATCGTAACCGCTTACCGCTTCACTACTAAAGTAACCGGTATAGATAGGATCTTTAGCAAAACTGTTAAACGAGAAAATTAGGCTGCTGATAATTAACAATTTTATTATATATTTCATATCTATTAATCCCACTGTCGTTAAGTATGTCTAGCAAGCTGTGTGCTAGGTCTTGCCTATACTATAGCTGTGATTAGATTGCGAGTTATCACAAAGTTATCACAATTTAATAGCAAAAAAGTACATTGCGATAATTTTAATTCTTGTTAGGATCTCTCCCATTATTGTTTGTCGTTTATATAAAGGTAATTTTATGGATTTTTATACATTGGCCCTAGGTCTATTTATGCTATGCCATGGCAGCTATATTTTATTAACGCGTGCCAAAGCAAAACATCAAAAAGCACGTTTAAACTTTATGATGAAAGCATTAGGTCGACCATTTGGTTTTACCATTTATTCGCTTATATATGTCATCCTACCAATTGGTTTTGGTGCATATATATCGTACGCAGGTATCAATAATGTGTCCTTAAGCGCATTATTTGCTGGTTAACCCCCTGAGGAACAAACATGTCTGAACAAGAAAAAGCCTATAACGTTAATATGTTGAGCCTAGTTAGAGAAGGTTTAACGGCGTTATCTGATGCGCAAGCAGAAAAGCGCAGCTTACAAAACCCGGTATCAGAAACGCATTTTTTGGGTAATTGGATCATTACAGCGTTAAAAGAAAAACGTTTTGATATTATCTTAGCGGGTGATTTAAATATTTGGTTGCAAGAAAGCCGCACATTAGGGGCAAAAGCTGATTTCAAACAACGTTTTGAAAAAATTGAACGTGTATACACACAGATCTGCGAACTGGAATATAAAAATTTAACCCAGTTTGTTCTAGAAGATATCTTAACTGAGCTGGATAATGAAGGTTGGTTGATTGAAACTGAAAGCAAAGTGACGGATAAGTTTAAATTAAGCTCAAGCGGTGAAAATTCACTGGTGATCTGCGCTGAAGTCTATGATCGCGCTTTTTCTGATACCGACGGGGTATTGGAAAGCCCGCTTTCCGTGTTTATTCGTCACGGTGATCAGGCATTTATTGATAAAATGTTCTCACACGGTTATTTAGTGTTTGGTTCTACGAATCGTTCGATTGTTAAACGTCATAACCGTTATATATTACGTCCGTTTAATCATGCTAAAAAATTAGCTATTCTGCCGACGTTAGCAGACTAATTTAGCCTGCAATACAGGGATGATCTGGATTATCCCTGTATGATTTTGTTATTAAATACCTTGTTTACCTGCTTCGATATCTACACTTTCTTTCTCTTCTACTACTGCCTTGCTTGATAACGCTAACTTAGCTGGATATTGTTCTGGTAATGGTTTTAACAAACTAAATATTTGTGAAAACATAACAAGCACAAAGGTAATAAACAAATAGAAATGCTGGATATCAGGTAACGGTAAAATCACACTAAACAAAATAAAGATGAGTGCAAATTTACAAGCATGACCTAGGATCATAAAAGTATTTGCGCGCATAACATTCGCGGAACCGGTGTACAAAAATGATAATCGGGTAAAGATATATTGGGGTACTAAAAAGATCATGCCACCTAGCGCTGCTGAGCGGGTAGACTTGTGATCGGTACCAAGATAAGTCGCTGAAACAATAAATATTACTAACAACAACTGACCTAAAATAAGTTTTAGTGCATAACCTCTGATGGCTAATTCATATGCATTATGTGGTGTTAACAACTTACCCTCCAACTATATTAAATGAATTATACGAACGTTATTTTACCGCTTTCTAGCTAGTTATGCATGGAAATCTTTCGTGATGAAGTGTAAATCTTTATAAGTAGCCAGCGAAACACTTTATTCCACTACTTATTTTTATCAGAAAACCAAGACTAATGCATTGATGCAAAACAAAATGTATTAAGAGTCACGACGGCTGTCTGAATTAGTTGTTAGGAGCTTAAATGAGATATAAGTTACTTTGCTGTTGCAGCTAGAAATAAATGGTTTGTTTAATAAGGATAATAATATGTCCGGTAAAGATAGTGCTGATAGAGGTTCATTTTGCTAGCATAAAGTAATCATTATCAAGGAACTGATCAAAATGGACATTGAATCGAGTTACAACACCTTTACGCTAACCGTTGAGAATAGTGTTGCGCATTTGCAATTTAATCGCCCTGAAAAATTGAATTCGATGAATTTGGATTTTTGGCGTGAATTTCCAACGGCTATCGCAGCACTTTCTATGAGTGATGATTTACGTGTCTTGGTTATTTCGGCGCAAGGCCCGCATTTCTGCGCAGGCATGGATTTAGAAGTATTCCAAAGCCCTGATAACTTCCCTATGGGTAGAGATAAAGCCAGAGTCAGTGAAGCGATGCGTCGTTTTGTTATGCAGTTGCAGCAAGTATTTACTGATCTTGAGCAATTACGGGTACCGGTATTAACGGCGATCCAAGGTGGTTGTATTGGTGGTGCGTTGGATTTGATTGCGGCATCAGACATGCGTTATTGCACGCAAGACGCGTTCTTTACCATTAAAGAAGTGGAGCTCGGCATTACTGCCGATCTGGGTACATTACAGCGTTTACCGAGTATTTTACCCCAAGGTATTGTACGTGAATTAGCGTACACTGGGCGTAATTTTAGCGCCGCTGAAGCAGATAAGTTCGGCTTGGTTAATCAAGTGTTTGAAACACAAGAAGCCATGCTGGATGGGGTATTACAGATCGCCAGTCAAATTGCTGCACATTCACCATTAGCTGTGACGGGCAGCAAAGAGATGCTTAACTACAGCCGTGATCACGGTGTGGATGATAGCTTGAAATACATGGCGACGTGGCAAGCAGGTATGTTGTGTTTAGAAGAAACTATGACGATATTACAAGCAATAAAACAGCGTGTAAAACCGGAGTTAAAACCACTACGTAAAGTGACGGGCTTGTTTGAATAGTTAAGAATTTGATAGTTAAGAGTTAGAGACTGTATAAGAATTTAACCTGTGGTATTTAAAAGCCTCAAAAACTATAATCCATAGGGGATTGGTCTAGAGGCTATCTTGTAGTGTCAGTTTATTCTTAACTCTCGATGGTTGGAATTATCGCGGTATTTTGTGCGAGTGAAAACTCAATCAGTTCCAGCATCTTATCCTGGATCATCGGCAGGCTTCTAGCCTCTACAGCAGCTTCCAAAGGTTCATTAAGAGAGGTGCTATAACTGCGATAACCTTGCTTAATTGGGATCGACATAGACATTGGAATGCCTTGGGCTACACCACCACCAATTAACTCGATTGCTTGCGCTGTGATTAGCACGCTTTTAGGATCTCGAATTGGCTGGAAAATAATACCATTCTCGTCTGAGCGCACCATGATCCCTGATAGATCAGGTCTCCAGCTCTCATCTAACTGTGGCATGAAGCGCCATGCACAATGCCAGTCTTGGCATACCGAAGGTCTTTTGGTATAGATCTTACAGCCACCTTTTTCCATCAAATTTTTACAGACTTGATCGGCAGGCTTTTTAAAGTTGTCATCATCAATCTGAAGCACAACACAACAGGCTGTACACTCTCCACATTCTCGGCCAGAAACTAAATGTGACTCGTTATTTTTACTCAATTCTTCCACCTGCATACGACAATTTAAAAATGATAGATATTTCTAGCAGCTCTTATAACTTAACATTCACTGTATTGCTACTATTCTCTGTCGTGTATAGCCCGTCAGTCGCTAACATATTGAAATGGGATAGCCTAATATTGAACAGGGCAGAATAGGACTGTAAAAGTTTATTGCTTACTGAATTTTAGATACAAAAAAAGATGCGCTAAGCATCTCAATGTAGTTTGATGGCGGTGACGGAGAGATTCGAACTCTCGAAAGGTTACCCTTTACACGCTTTCCAGGCGTGCTCCTTCAGCCACTCGGACACGTCACCTAATCAGAATGTTATATAAAATATAACGATGCGTACTTTAGGTAATCACCTCGAAAAGGTCAATAAAAAACTCGTAATTGCGGTTTGACTGCTGCATTACTGAGCATAAAAGTCTGTAAAAGCCACTCGTCATCAACTGAATAAGCAAGGTATCGTGCTGTTTTTTTGTGCGAGTCCACGAAATTAACTAAAGTTGTTAGTCGAAATGACGATATAAACCTTATAATTTGTGCGATGGAACATGTCGCTATTCAAATATCATAAGGATTCATGAGCTGATGAAGATTCAATTCTCCAAATCATTGTTGTTGCCTTTAACGCTTGGCATTGCTGCTACAAGTTGTCAGCTGTCTGCGACTGAGTTTGATGCTCGCTCATATGCAATGGGTGGCGTCGGTGTCACTACGGCCGATTACGTCACGGCTTCATTTCATAATCCTGCGATGGCGGCCAAACATGATGTACGTGATGACTTTGGTTTATTAGCCCCGGTGCTGGGTATTCAATTCGATGATCCCGATGAATTATTTAATGATGCCTCAAATCTTTATGATGTTATCGCGAATGCCAGTTTACCTGCTGACAAGCCCGTAGTTCAGGGTGCATTAGATCAGCTAGCGGGTGATAAAGCCTATTCAGAAGCAGGTTTTGGTCTGGTTGCTTCTGTGCCGACTCGCTATTACTCCACCAATGTGTTTATTAAAGGTTATGCCGATGCCTTTTTGTTTGCCGATGTTTTAGATAATGATCTGGTTGATGACAATGTTGACTCTAAAATGAGCGTGTATGCAATTTCTGTACTTGAATTTGGCATGACCTTCGCGCGTAAATTCGATACTCGTTACGGTGGTATGCATTTTGGTGTTTCACCTAAATATAACGTGATATCAACCTATAATTACAGCCAAAAGTTAGATAACTTTGACCCGGATAAATACAAAGATGGCGCAAGTAGTGACGAGAAAGGTTTTAACCTCGACCTTGGTATGGAAGTTGGTTTGTTACACGGGTTAAGCGTAGGAGCTGTGGTGAAGAATTTGATCCCGCAAGAAGTGGATTTAAAACCAATGGAAGGGTCAAGCGCAAGTTATAATTTACACCCAGTTGTGACCACAGGGCTAAGCTGGAGTAGCGATTATGCAACACTGGCTATGGATATAGACCTTAACAAAACCCAGCGTTATGAAGATGTTGTTAGCTTGTCTGGGGTCAGTGATGATTTTGATGATACCCAGATGCTGAAGATTGGTGCAGAATTTGGTTTGCAATCAGCAATGCATCTGCGTGCTGGTTATAACAAAGATTTGCAAGGTAACAAAGGGCAGGTATTCACGGCTGGTATTGGTTTGTCACCGTTTAATATTCTCCACCTTGACATCGGTGCTAGTTATGGTGGTTCGAATAAATTTGGCGTTGTCGCACAAACCATGGTGTGGTTTTAGAAATAGCGTTAATAACATAGCAGGAATAACAGTACAGCGTTGCAATAGTTGAAAATAACCATTATCTACATATTGCGGCTTGCTCTGATATCCCTGCAAGTCTCTGATATAGCATCTTGAAGTAACTTGGGTGTAAATATTGTATTCCCATCTTATTCGGGCATTTACTCTAAGAATCGGAAAACTTGAGTTATGTCATGATCTAAAGTCACTCTTTACTCTACTATCTTGGTATACGATTTATTATTGAATCGCATATCAATTGTATTAAACGAACATTTATTTATTACGATTGGTATCACACAAGGAATGTAAGAGATGCCAAATAATCAAGTAGCCGCACAACAACCACGTGTTACCGTGGACATTATCGATGAAGTGGCGATTGTCACCCTTAATCGAGGCCTCAAATATAATGCGTTAGACATGGATATGTTTCATGCATTAGATAATACCGCGACAGAGCTCGCCCATAATACAGCCATCCGAGCAGTTATCGTTCGCGGTGATGGTAAGGTATTCTGCGCTGGCCTTGATGTTAAAAGTATTATCAAAAATCCCCTCAATCCCGGTAAGCTATTAAAACGTGAAGAAGGCGAACTGGCTAATCTTGCCCAAAAGGTTGGTTATCTGTGGCGTCAAATTCCTGTGCCTGTCATTGCTGTGACTCATGGTGTGTGTTTTGGTGGCGGTTTACAAATAGCGCTCGGTGCCGATTTCCGTTATAGCACGGCTGATTGTGAATTCTCGGTGATGGAAATTAAATGGGGATTAATTCCTGATATGAGTGGCATGGTCACCATGCGTGAACTCACCCGTATTGATATTGCCAAAGAGCTTACCATGACGGGGCGTAAGTTTAGCGGTATCGAAGCTGAAAAATATGGTCTGGTTACTCATGTTTGTGATGATCCGATGGCGGCGGCGATGACCTTTGTCGATAGCCTTAAAACCCGTTCTCCAGATGCGATTGTCGCGGCGAAATCGTTGCTTAACGAAACTTGGGTGGCATCAGAACAAGCTGTATTAGTACTAGAAACTCAAACCCAGAAAAAAGTCATGGGTAAGTGGAATCAAATTGCGGCTGTAACTCGTAATTTTGTCAAAAAATCATTACCCTATAGAAAACGTAGTATTTAACAGGTGGTCTTATAACTATGTCCCAACTGAATATTAAAGCATTATTAGAACCTTCATCAATTGCCGTAATTGGCGCTAAAAACAGCACCGAGAGTATTGGTTATTGGATCGTTAAAAATTTAATTGCCAGTCAGTACGATGGTCCTATTATGCCGATATCATTAAAGGCTAATAATGTCTGTGGGATTTTAGCGTATGAGAAACCAAGTGATTTACCGATAGCCCCGGATCTTGGCGCGATCTGTACGCCGATCCGTTTTGTTGCCAAGATCGTGAAAGAACTCGGCGAGGTTGGTTGTAAAGCGGTGATCTTATTTAGTGATGAACCTTATGAAGGCAATGCTGAAATTTGGGAAAAGATTGGTTTAATTGCTGCAAAATACAATATTCGTGTATTAGGGCCGAGCAGCTTAGGGGTATTAAATCCACGTTTAAAATTAAATGTCAGCTTAGCTCACGTCGCACCGCCTGCGGGTGATGTAGCCGTTATTTCACAATCGGCCGCGTTTGCTACATCCATGATTGATTGGGCTGAAACCCGTGGCGTTGGATTCTCATGTTTTATTTCCATTGGTACGCGAATTGACGTTAATTTTGCCGATTTAATCGATTATCTAAGCCGCGACCGTTTTACTAAATCAATTGCGTTGTATGTCGATAATATTATTGATACCCGTCGTTTTATGTCTGCAGCCAGAGCGGCGGCATTTAAAAAACCGATTGTGGTGGTACGTTCAAGTTCCAACATAGGTGGAGCAACGGAGTTACTGCAAGACCGCCGCAATAAGATCTCTTATAACACCGCTTATACCGCCGCATTCCAACGCTCGGGTATGTTACGGGTGAATGATACTTTCGAGTTATTATCTGCTATCAAAACCATTGCAACGGTTAAACGTTCTGTACGTGGCGATAAAATGTTGATCATCTCTAATGGTGGCTCACCAGCCTATATGGCTATTGATGTATTGATTAAATCAGGCTGTAAATTAGCTGAATTAAGTTATGAAACCGAGCAGAAACTGTTAAAAGCCCTGCCGGGTAAAATTACCAGCATGAATCCGATTAATATTCTCGGTGGTGTTGATGCGGAGGCATACAGTAAGGTGATCGATATTGTGTTAGAAGATGCACAGTATGATGCCTTATTAATTATTCATGCGCCGCAGGTGACGGAAGAGTGTCATGTCACGGCAGAAAAACTGATCCCACAGCTGGTTAAAAACAATAAAAAAGGTCCGATTATATTCACCTCATGGATGGGCGAAACCAGTGGTCGTATTGCCCGTCAGACCTTGATTAAAGCCGGCATTCCGTCATACGGCACACCGGAAGTAGCAGTTAATGCCTTTAATTATATTGTTAAATTCAGACGTCATCAAAAGCAACTGATCCAAACACCAGAAACATTAGCTGATTTAAATCCTGGTTTGATTGCTGACGCTAAGATCATGGTTGATAAAGCGATGCGTATCGGTGTTAAAGAAGTTAATGAAAAAGGGGTTAACTTATTACTTAGTGCATACGGCATTGTGTCTGATTCGACGTTAACAAAAGACGAGGTGAATAAGCTTCGGATTGAGGTTATTGATGACGCCGCATTTGGGCCGATTATTTGCCTAGGTGAAGCGGGTGGTAACTGGGATATAGATCAAGATGCTGGCGTGGCCTTGCCACCGCTGAATATGGCGCTATCTCGTTACCTTGTTGTCGGCTCTATCAAGCAGGGCATCATCCGAGAACGCAGTTTATCGGTACGCTTAAATATGGACGGGTTATGTGAAATATTAACCCGCATATCACAGATGATTATTGATTTTCCGATGATAAAGTCTATCTTGCTAGATCCATTAGAATTAGGACGCACTGCTTATAACATCAAGATTGAAAACGTTAGCATTGGCTTACGTGGTCGACGCTCACAACAGAAATTAGCGATATTACCTTACCCGAAAGAATTGGAAAGTATCTACACCATGAAAAATGGTAAAGCGGTACTGTTAAGACCCATTCGTCATGAGGATGAACCTCAGCATCAAGCATTTGATTCTTCATTAACCGCAGATGATCGTTATTTACGTTATTTTGGCGCGCGTTCTAAATTCAGCCACTTTGAAATGGCCATGCTAACGCAAATTGATTATGAACGTGAGATGGCCTTCATTGCCAGCGCGAAGAACCCGATGGGTCAGCCGGAAACGTTAGGCGTGGTACGGGCAATTTTTGATTGGGATAGTTCTGAAGCAGAATTTGCTATCTCAGTACGTTCAGATCTAAAAGGGCAAGGTTTAGGTAAAGCCTTAATGCTGAAAATTATTGAATTTTGTCGTCAATTAGGCTTAAAAAGTATGGTCGGATTCACTATGCCAACCAACTCAGGCATGATTAAGTTATCGAAATACTGTGGTTTTAAAGTGACAATGGATTATCGTGAAGGTAACGCAGATTTGAAACTAAAGCTAAATGATTAATTTACAACGTATCAACTTAAACTTATTACTCAGTTTGCAGTACTTGTTGCAAGAGCAGCAAGTCACGGCAGCAGCACAGCGTCAATATATCACCCAATCGGCAATGAGTAAAAATCTGGCTAAATTACGCGAGATATTTGCCGATCCTTTGCTGATTAAAATTGATAACAAAAGTCAGTTAACCGAAAAAGCCAAACAATTAAAACCGGTATTAGCGCAGATTTTAAATAATATCGATGGTTTGTTGGTGACTGGCGGCTTTGACCCGCTGCAATCCCAACGTGAATTTACCATCGCATCAACTGATTATGTGACCGATTATATTCTGCCCGTCGCGCTGGCGCATTTGTACCAACAAGCACCGAAGATTAAACTTAATCTTACCTATTGGGATAAGTTTACCCTTGCGGCCATGGAGCGTGGCGAGATTGATTTAGGCGCAACGATTATTCGACCTGAGCATAAACATCTTTCTTACTTACCGCTAGAACAAGACAGTTATGTCTGCATTATGCGTCAAGGTCATCCGCTAGAGCAGGTTGAACTGACCTTGTCTAATTACACTCAGTATCCGCACGGTATTATTACCTCGGGCGCAGACAAATCCAGTGATATTGATGTGGCCTTGTCGGCTCAAGGATTATTTCGAGATGTGGCATTACGCATTCCGTCTTACTCTTCGGCCTTTAGTATTATTGCCAAAACTGACCATTTATTAACCATTCCCAACTCGATTGCCGATAAACTTATCGTTGGTGAGCAATTCACCCGAAAACAATTACCGATTAAATTACCTATTTTACAGGCCGCAATCATCTGGCATCCCCGTTTTGACCATGATTTGGCGCACAAATGGCTGCGTGACGAACTACATGCTCAATTAAGTAGCAACATTCCAAATGGGACTACAAGGGAGTAGAAGAAGTCATTTTATTCATTTCCTATTGCGTCCTATCATGACCTTAACGCAATGGAATGGTAATCATCATGTACGAAATTATAGTGTCTTTATTAGTAATTAACTTCTTTGGCATGCTCAGCCCAGGCCCTGATATGATGTTAGTGCTAAAATACGGAAGCCTAAACGCTAAACGTGCAGCTTGGTACTGTGTTGGTGGTATTATTTCCGGCTTAGCCGTACACATGATGTTAGGTCTATTCGGTATCTCATTACTTATTTCCAGCAACCCAATGTTGTTCAATGTGGTGCGTTGGTTAGGTGCTGCTTACCTTATTTATATTGGTATTAAATCACTGCGTGCAGGTAAAAGCGAAATTGCTGTCGATGCCGGCACATTAAACTACCGTCCAACGAAAGCCTATTTAGACGGCTTGTTATGTAATTTATTAAACCCTAAAATTTTGATGTTTATGGTGGCTGCATTCAGTCAGGTGATCGCCCCTGACACACCAACATCAGACAAGTTATTAATCAGCTTATCTATCTTCTTAGAAACGGCAGTACTGTGGTCATGCTTCATCATATTGCTTAATCGTGGCACGTTAAAACAAATGCTTAATCGCTATCAAGATAAGATTAATAAAGCAACTGGTGGCCTGTTAATTACGTTAGGTGGTTTCATTGGTTTAAGTAGTTAACGCTATTTAGAACTGGTCAAGTTTAAAAAGAAAGGCGCTGTGGGTGAGTAACCGACAGCGCCTTTTTTGTGCTCGTTATGTTAGATTTTAGCGTTACAGCTCAAAGATATGGCTTTGCTGCTGGAAGGCTTCGACATCAGCAATATAGGTACCTTCAAATTTTTCTATATGATGCTCTTCGTATTCATCGTCATGTTTATTATCTTGGCTGGTTGTCGCCATGATCAAGCGGTCTGAGGTACGAGACTTTAATTCCACCATAAAGCGGATCAGGTCTACACGTTCAATTTTTTCCAACTCTTCGGCAATTTTATCTGATTTATTAAAGAGTTTGTCTTTAATGCCAATCGCATGCCACAGGCGTTTACTTTTACTGTTTATGTTGGCGTCTGGTTCACGTAATTTAGACACTAACCCCTGTTTGCTGGATTGCCATTGTTGCTCGGTAAACGAGATCATCCCGAACGGGAAGAAATCAATAAAGTCATTGATTGCATCAAGTAGTTTGGTCGGTTGCGTATGGGGTGATTGCACATAGAACATCAATCCGGCATGACGATTAAGCGGGATATTACCTGTACCGACGACATAACCCAGTTGCTGTTGGGTTCGCAGTTCATAGAAAAATTTCGATGACATAACGTGATTTGCCAAGCTGTAATAGGCCAGCTCTTTGGGTGATATCTTTGGTGCTTGGTAGTAAACAATCAGTGCCGAGTCGTTATGTTCAACAGCGACTTCGTGTACTAAAGAACCGGTATCTCGGATATCGACCAGCTTACGTATAGTCTCTTTACCGGGTGTGCTAATTGGATGTAGTTTATCTTTGACGTATTGACCTATCTCTAACGCTTGTGATTGATGCCAGTCACCGTGCACCAATATTTCTACGCTGATGTTTTGATATACTTTTTCTAGATACTGAGGTAATTGTTCCTGCTTAATACTCATCAAGGCTTTAGCAAGACGCTCACTTGATGGATTATTCGGTTGCAGTACCGAGGTTAGCTCTGAAAACAAACGATTGATTGGTTTTGCTTGTTTCTGGTTTTCCCAGGAAATAAGTAATTGATTACGAATACTCGAGAAAGTCTCATTATCAAGTGTGTGTAAGTGACGATGACCAATGAGCAGTTGTAATAACTCGAACTGTTTCTGCGCAAACCCGGCAAGGTGTAAGGTAAACCCGCCTTGATGGGCGTAGATATGGTAATTAATACCGGCAATTTCGGCTTGATAAGTCAGGCTATTCAATTGTTCCATTAATAGCTCAACCGCCAATCGGGTCATGGCTATATTATGGGTATTGGCAATAGCATACTCACTGTCAATTGAAATGAAGATGTTACCTTTTGGCAGGTGAAACTCATGTTCTTGCATAAACCAAGTTTTAAAGCCTTCACTCTTATCAATCAAGCGGGGTTGTTCAGTGAGATTGGCTTGATCAAGCGCAAGGGCTTCTAAAGACGGACTCATGAACAGGTTTTTAATTGGTAGCGCTAGGCTGTCATCAATTTCTACATTCGCCCAGCGTTGTTGCTGGCAAGGTGTAAATGCATCCACGCGGTAAGGGGTATCATACCAAGCGGCCTTTTTATTGGTTTCTAAATTTGGTGCTGATACCATCAGACGCATATTTGTCGAGGTAAGTTGCTGCAAGAAGAAGCGACACGTCTCGATATCAAACCCTGTCATCATATAATCGCCGTAAATCACATGCTCAGGCTGATAGATATGCAAGTTTTGTGATAGATGAGACACATTTTTAATTGCGGGTATTTTTTCTTGGTAGCGAAAGGCTTGTTCCAAGAAATTTTTCTTCTCGTCATAGCGCCACGCCTGTAAACCTTGTTCTGCGATCAGTTTGATATATTGCAGGCAGAACTCAACGATCTCGGTGATGTGGTTAAAGCCATCACTGGTTAAGCCGACAATGACATTATAATCTTTAAAGTTAGCGCCGCTTTGACCACTGCCAGCGGATAACGCGGTTACCCAGCCTTTACGTTTCAGTAATGACAGTAAACTGCCTTCGGTCTCATCACCGATTAGCTGGCTAATATAACTCAGCGGTTTAACTTTGTAGTAGGGCACAATATCGCCTAGCGGGAAGCAGATATATAATTTTTTATGGCCGCTGAGTGATTCTACCCAAATAGCTTGTTGTAATTGCGCAGCTGTATATAGCGGGGTTGCTAAAGGAACTGCATTGATCCCGCGATTCGGTACGGCCGAGAACATCTCCCTAAGCATGTGCTCTTGTTTATCGAGTGCAAGTTCGGATTGGATCACTAACTTCATTAAGGATGCGCAGTAATGTTGCTCGTAAAATCGTAACAATTCATCACGTAATGTGTAGGTTTCTGTGTCGGCCAATGTCGTGAGGTTACCCACCGAAAATTTACTAAAAGGGTGGGTTGGATTAACGGTTTCTTTATGTGCTTGGTAGAAGCGACGTACATCATCTTTAAGCTTTAGCTTATATTCAGAATCAACAGCGTGACGTTCGCGTTCTAACAAGTCGGCATTAAAACTTGGGGCGATAAAAAATTGCGCGAAACGATCGAGCGCGTTATGGAAATAGCTATTGTTAATATCAAAGTAATAATTGGTATATTCGGTACCGGTCCAGGCGTTGTTACTGCCACCGTGCATGGAAATAAATGACTGGTATTCACCGGGTTTTGGGTATTTGTCTGTGCCCAGAAATAACATGTGTTCGAGTAAGTGCGCTAGCCCTTCATGTTGCAAGGGATCATCAAAATGACCGACGGCAACGGACATGGACGCGGCTGACTTTTTACATTGTTCATCATGGATCAGTAATACAACTAAACCATTAGGGAGCGTGATGTGGCGATATTGTTTGTAATCATTAGGGCTAGTAATCAAGGTGAATGCTCCATGTGATGACTGCATCAGAAACACAGTTAAAATTAGATCGGCTTCAAAGAATGGCCAATTTAAAATGCAGTAATGAATGCTGAGGTTTAATCTTACTGAATAAAATAGATATCGCGCGATAGCGATACTATTTGCTAATAATATAAGTTCAGTATGGCGCGAAAATAGCGGTAAGTAATTATTTTTTGAAAAGAATGTTTAAAAACATAAGCTAAACGTGATTTTTAATATTTTTGTCATCAAGTTGCGCTACCATGCAATCGTTTTATGACGCTGTGTTAATATCTATACAGTATTCAATAGATAGTATGGCGTGGTGGTATGAAAATTTATATTATGCGACACGGTCAAGCAGGCTTGTATGCAAACAGTGATGCTGAACGTGAATTAACGGGCACAGGACGACAACAATCCGCTGAAATGGCTAGTTGGTTAAGTGCAATTGAACCGACGTTAGATTGTGTATTACATAGCCCATATGTACGAGCGGCACAAACTTGGCAAGTTATCGGGAACTTTTTCACCGTAAACAAAGTCGAAGTATGTGAAGACATCACTCCTTATGGTGATGCCGAATTTATTGCTGATTATATTCGCGCGCTGGTCGCAGAGTATAACTATGAAACCATATTGTTAGTTTCGCATTTACCTGTAGTGAGTTATCTCACCGCAGCATTAACAAATGGTAACCAAATGCCTGCTTTCGCAACGTCTGCGATTGCTTGTTTAGAATTAAATGAAAATGATTGCCAACTGAAGTGGTTAGAGACATCTCACAGTATAGGTTAGTGTGTTTTTTATAATACATATTATGAATGGTGCTTATACTTCGCACAACGGTTATTGTAGTGTTAAATAGCTTTGCATTGATGTTTTGTTAGTATATTATGCCGCCTCTGTTTGGGTACTTGGATGGTACTTATATAAGCGTATAAAG
>Ga0209292_1002539_pt1 | contig 20936 bp, 16 predicted proteins | sample GOMGulsemesocosm_2_FD_184634 | JGI IMG/M metagenome (GOLD analysis project Ga0209292, IMG submission 184634) | Methane-oxidizing microbial communities from mesocosms in the Gulf of Mexico - GOM9C Gulf of Mexico (SPAdes) (version 2) | ecosystem: Environmental > Aquatic > Marine > Cold seeps... | reverse complement strand
GGTAATTACTCAAGAGATGACCAAGATGTTGATTCTAACTTTGGTCAACTAACAATGCGCTACGTACTTTAGTACGTACGCATTTTAGCTGAGTTAGCAATAGCTTTGCACACGTAACAGTTCCCATTTTTGTTGTTACGTTTTTGAGGGGGGAATTCCCCCCTCTTTTTTCTAACGCATATATTATTTATAAATTTAGGAGTGTGAGTATGACTGAGTCAATACTCAAAGTAGAGAATATTTCATTAGCGTTTGGTGGTGTAAAAGCATTAACCGACGTTAGCTTTGAAGTACCCCGTGGCTCTGTATTTTCCATTATCGGTCCTAACGGTGCGGGTAAAACCTCCATGCTTAACTGTGTTTCTGGACGATATCAACCCAATTCTGGAAACGTTATTTTCAATGACAAAATAGTCACTAATCTACGCCCAAATGACAGAGCAGATCTTGGTATGGGACGAACGTTTCAAAATTTAGCCCTGTTTGGTCACATGTCGGTTTTAGACAATATTATGGTCGGTCGTCATCACTTATTGAAAAATAACTGGTTAACGGGGCCTTTATATTGGGCATCACCAGCACAAAAAGAAGAGCTTGCCCATCGTCGTTATTGTGAAGAAATCATTGACTTCTTAGAAATTTCTCATATTAGAAAGTCCGTTGCTGGCACCTTGTCTTATGGTTTACGTAAGCGTGTAGAACTGGCGCGTGCAATGGCATTAAAACCTAAATTAATTCTTCTTGATGAGCCTATGGCGGGTATGAATTTAGAAGAAAAAGAAGATATGGCTCGTTATATCCTCGATTTAAACGAAGAGTTTGGCATCACTGTTGTCATGATTGAGCATGATATGAGCGTGGTGATGGATATTTCACACCAAGTGATGGTGCTTGATTTTGGTAAGAAGCTAATGTCAGGTTTACCCGATGAAGTAATGGCAGATCCACATGTTAAACGTGCTTATCTTGGAATAGAAGATGATGAAGATGAAGCCGATAATACCGTTGAAGAAAGGGAGGCTAGCTAATGTCTAACTTACAAGCAGCAACAGAAAATTATGAAATGGGAGAGTTAGATACTTTTCCAAAAATACTGAGACATAATGCTAAAAGCTGGCCAAATGATATTGCCATGCGCGAAAAAGAGTTTGGTATTTGGAATGAATTTAACTGGCAAGATTATAATAATCGCGTTAAGTGGATATCGCTAGCGCTAAGAAAATTAGGGGTTAACCCGAAAGATGCTATCGCTTTATTAGGTGATAACAGACCAGAGTGGGTTTGGGGTGAAGTCGCAGCACATGCGATGGGTTGTTATTCTATCGGTATTTTCCAAGACTCCCTACACGAAGAAGTTGTGTACTTACTTAATAAAAGTAATGCGACTGTTGTTATTGCTGAAGATGAAGAGCAGTGTGATAAATTGCTTGAATTAGGCGAAGAAATTTCAGATGTAAAAATTATTATTTATTGTGATCCACGTGGCATGCGTAAATATGATGATAAACGCTTAATCAGCATTGAAGATATATATAAGCAGGGGCAAGAAATAGATAAATTGTCACCTGAGCTATATGACGTCTATGTAGATGCGACTAATGCTGATGATACGGCTATTTACTGTACCACATCAGGCACAACCTCAAAGCCTAAAATAGCTTTTTTAAGTGGTGGTAATTTTGTTAAGCATTGTAGTTCATACTTACGTGCTGATCCGCGCCAAGCCGGTGACAATTACGTGTCGGTTTTACCCTTGCCATGGATCATGGAACAAGTATATGCCGTTGGCCAAGCCTTAATTTCTCGTCAAATAGTCAACTTTGTTGAAGGGCAAGAAACACTGATGGCTGATTTACGTGAAATTGGGCCACATTTTGTTTTACTTGCACCACGTGTTTGGGAAGGGATTTTAGCCGACGTTAAAGCCCGAATGATGGACTCAACACCACTTAAACAAAAGTTATTTGATTATGCTTTTGCTATCTCTGAAAAAGCACAATTAGAAGGAAAACGTTCAAAGTTTGCCGACCTTTTACTGATGAATGCCTTAAAAGATAGATTAGGTTTCACCAATTTGAAATCAGCGGCAACAGGTGGGGCGGCAATGGGACCTGATACCTTTAGGTTCTTCCAAACTATTGGTGTACCACTACGTCAGCTTTATGGTCAAACAGAGTTATGTGGTGCCTACACCGTCCACAAAGAAAATGATGTTGATTACGACAGTGTTGGTGTTGCTTTTGATACCGCCGAAGTAAAAGTTATTAACGCTGATAAAGAAGGTGTTGGTGAGGTTATCGCTAGAACGGTTGGTATGTTCACTGGCTATTTAGATAATCAAAAAGCCTATGACGAAGATGTTATTGATGGTTGGATGCATACCGGTGATGCGGGTTATTTCAAGCCTTCAGGACATCTGGTTATTATTGACCGAATTAAAGATTTAGCTAAAACCAGTAATGGTGTGCAGTACTCACCACAATATATTGAAAACAAGCTGAAATTTTCATCATTTATTGGTGAAGCGGTTATCTTGGGTAAAGACATGCCTTACTTGAGTGCCATTATTTGTATTCGGTTCTCTATTGTTTCTAAGTGGGCAGAACAACAAGGTCTAGGTTTTACTAACTACACAAGCCTTTCATCTTTACCTGAAGTTTATCAAAAGCTTAGTGAAGAAGTAGAAAAAGTTAATGCAACATTACCAGACGCACAAAAAATCAATAAATTTATTTTACTTTATAAAGAGCTTGATGCAGACGATGGTGAATTAACGCGTACCCGTAAAGTACGACGCACTGTTATTGCTGACAAGTATGGTGACATTATTGATTCTATTTATGATAACAAAGAGACGGTTGATATCGATACAGTAATCACTTTCCAAGATGGTGGTAGCTCACGTATTCAAACGACACTTAAGGTTGCTACGGTAATTGAAAATGATGGTAGCGCTGTTTCATCAACAAGTAGTCAAACTGAGAGGAAAGTATCATGAATTTTGAACTCTTAATTCAATTAATCGTCAATGGCCTTATTGTTGGCTTGTTATACGGTGTTATTGGTATGTGTTTTGTGTTGGTTTATAAATCAACACAAATTGTTAATTTCGCTCAAGGTGAGTTTTTACTTATTGGTGCCTGGGTATGTTGGGCTTCATTGATTTATTTAGAGTTGCCATTCTTTCTAGGTTTTTTATTATCACTTGTATTTATGGCTGGTTTCGGTGTGCTGCTACAAATGGTAGTACTGCGCCCTATGATAGGTGAGCCGATTATCTCGGTGATCATGGTGACTATCGGGCTGTCTATTTTCTTCCAGTCGTTAATGAAATGGATATTTGGTGTGGCACCACAAAGTTATCCGAAAGTATTTGATAATGAGTCGATTAGTATTTTTGGCTTGAATGTAGAAATGGCCTACTTAATGAGTACTGTTATTGCGCTAATTATCATGGTTGCGTTCTATCTATTCTTTAAGCACTCTAAGCATGGCTTAGCGATGAGAGCTACGGCTTTTGATCAACAAGCGTCTCAAAGCTTAGGCATATCGGTAAAGCATGTTTTTGCGATGAGTTGGGGGATTGCCGCAACCGTTTCCGCTACTGCAGGTATAGTTCTTGGTATGGTTAATGGTGTTTCAGACTCACTTTCTATTATGGGTATTAAAGTGTTTCCAGCCGTTATTCTAGGTGGCTTAGACTCAATTGTTGGCGCAATTGTAGGTGGTCTCATCATCGGTGTATTAGAAAATGTAGCTGAATTTTTTGATAGTCAATATTTACACATTGGTAATATGTACGATATCGCACCATTTTATGTGTTGTTAATTATTCTTTGGTTTAAACCTTACGGTTTATTTGGTACTAGAGACATTGAGCGTATATAGCGCATTTTAACGAACAAAAAATTAGCAATTATTTAGGAGTGATTTATGTCTAGTTTAACTATGCGCCCGTGCGGAGATTTCCGTACTAGCTATAAACAAGATAATACAATTTTTGAAACGAAAACCATCCGTTGGGTGACAATTTTTACCATCATAGCGTTGTGCTTTGCACCATTATTAGTTGATGGTTACTTTATTACCTTATTGATTCAAATATCCTATTTGGGTATTGCTGCATTAGGTTTGAATATTTTAGTGGGCTATACCGGGCAAATATCGTTAGGACATGGTGCTTTCTTTGGTTTTGGCGCGTTTGCCTCAGCTTGGTTAAATACAAGTTTTCATATACCTGTATTTTTATGTATTCCTTTAGCGGGATTCTTAACCATGGGCGTTGGTATGATGTTTGGTGCGCCAGCCGCTAGAATCAAAGGTCTATATTTAGCGATAGCGACACTTGCATCGCAATTTATTATCGAAGATTTTTTCGCCCGTGCTGAGTGGTTTTCAGGTGGTGCAGCAGGTTCAATGGCCAACCCAATAAACTTATTTGGTTTTGCTTTTGATACCGATGAAAGCTTTTATTATATAGCGTTGTTTGCATTAGTATTTATGTTTATCTGGGGCTGTAACTTAATGCGTAGTCGTGATGGACGTGCTTTTGTGGCGGTACGTGACCATTATCTATCGGCTGAAATTATGGGGGTAAAGTTAAATAAATATCGCCTACTTTCATTTGGTATATCTTCTTTTTATGCTGGTATTGGTGGTGCGTTATATGCCCATTACTTAGGTTATGTATCTGCTGAAGGTTTTACCATTATGATGTCTATTCAATTCTTAGCCATGATCATTATCGGTGGCTTAGGCTCGATAAAAGGTACTTTGATGGGGGTCATCTTTATGGTGTTCTTACCTGAAGTATTAGAAAGCGGTGTTGGCTTAATGAAAATGACTGATTGGGGCAATATTCCAATGGTTATTGATGGTTTAGCTTACATCAAAGAAATGGCTATTGGCTTAGTTATCATCGGATTTTTAATTTTTGAACCGGAAGGCCTAGCACACCGTTGGACACAAATTAAAAACTACTGGAAATTCTACCCATTTGCTTACTAAATGATTGATTAAAATACGAGTAAGTTCTGGAGAATACACACAAGCCACCTCAATATGAGATGGTTTGGGTATCAAACGCAGTTAGGTTGATGGGGACGTTAATTGAATTAACTGCGTAAAGTAAAAAAAGTAAAAATGAAATTATAAAAATAACATTTACCTTCCTTATTTATATCAATAAGTAAATAGGTAAAAAATAACTAAATAACAAGTTGAGGAAATTCACATGAGAAAAGTTATGAATAAAAAAATATTAGTAAGTTCAATTGCTGCCAGTATTGCATTAAGTGCTACCAGCCAAGTACAAGCACAAGATTCTGTTTTTGTTGGTCATTTGGCTGATATGTCAGGTCCAACTGCCTTTGTAGGTAAAAGCTATGCTAATGGTATTCGTGATTCACTTGCTTATATCAATGCTCATGGTGGCATTAAAGGTACTAAACTTGAGTCTGAAACTATTGATTATGCCTATAAAGTACCACAAGCCATTGCTGCCTATAAAAAATGGAAATCACGTAAGAACATGGTTGCTATGCAAGGTTGGGGTACAGCCGATACTGAAGCGTTAATCTCGTTTGTTGCCCGTGATCAAATACCAGTTTACTCAGCGTCTTATTCTGGGCATTTAACCGATCCAACCGGTAAAAACCCTCATACTAAAAAACCAGCTCCTTATAACTTCTTTTATGGCGCATCATATTCAGATGCTTGTCGTGGTTTAGTGCAATGGGCAGCTGAAGACTGGAAAAGCAAAGGCAACAAAGGGCAAGCTAAATTTACTCACATAGGTGCAAACCACCCTTTCCCAAATGCGCCTAAAGCTGCTTGTGCAGAATATGCTAAAGAACTTGGCTTTAATGTGTTACCACCAGTTGTTGTTTCTATGAAGCCGGGTGATTTTAAAGCGCAATGTTTGAGTATTAAAAGCTCTGGTTCAAACTACGGTTATATTGGTAACCTAGGTGGTTCAGTAGTGTCGTTAGCTAAATCTTGTAATACCGTAGGTGTTGACATTCAATTTATGTCAAATGTTTGGGGTGGTGATAAAGATTTATTTAACGCTGCAGGTGACGGCATCAAAGACTATATTTTCCCAACCATGACACCATTTTGGGGTGATGATGCACCTGGTATGAAATTGGTACGTGAAATTTCAAAAATGTCAGACAAATCAGGTAAAAAAGCGCGTGTTCATCACTATATGCGTGGCGTTTGTGGAACATACTTCATGAAAGAAGCGATGGAATGGGCTAAAGATAACGGTGGTATCACCGGCGAAAACATTAAAAAAGGCATGTACGCTAAGAAAAACTGGGTACCTGAAGGTTTAGAGGGTGTTTGTTTAGCTGCTAATTGGACCAATGAAGATCATCGTGGTATTAACCAAGTGAATATCTATAAAGGCAACTATAACGGTGGTGATATTAAAATTGAAAAAGTATCACAAGTAACATTGAAACGTCGTGATGATTGGTTAGGTTATTAATCCTCGTCATACTTGACACAGCAGCGGCATTGTCGTCGTTGCGAGCCACATTACTTAGTGTACTAATGCTAGTGTAAGTGAATGTGGCTCTCAGCTCGACAGCTTTGCTGCTGTACCAATTATTTAGAGGATTTTGCTTAAAGTACTTTTAGGCAAATATAAAATTTTCAACGGAGTATAGATATATGTCTCAGGCGGCAGTAAAAATTCAAGCGGCTTCACCTATGTTATCGATTAATAACATTGAAGTGGTTTATGACGAAGTTATTCAAGTACTTCGTGGGGTAACATTAGACGTACCGGAAGGAGACGTTGTAACGTTACTTGGGCCTAATGGTGCAGGTAAATCAACAACACTGAAAGCGATTTCAGGCTTACTTAAAAGTGAATATGGTGAAGTCACTAAAGGTGATATTACCTTTATGGGCGAGCGCATAGATAAGAGAAATGGGGAAGATATTGTCCGTAGTGGTCTGATTCAGGTAATGGAAGGTCGTCGAATCATCGAAGATATGACTTCAATTGAAAACCTAAAACTAGGTGCTTATACCCGTAATGATTCGCAAATAAACCAAGATCTCGAAATGGTGTTTAATTATTTCCCTCGATTAAAAGAGCGTACAGGTTTAGCCGGTTACTTATCGGGTGGTGAACAACAGATGTTAGCCATAGGTAGAGCGTTAATGGCGCGTCCTAAAATGATTTGTTTAGATGAGCCATCTATGGGTTTATCACCATTACTTGTTAAAGAAGTATTTGGCATAATTAAAAAAATAAATCAAGATCAAGGTATTACTATGTTGTTGGTTGAGCAAAATGCTAACTATGCAATAAGAGCTGCCGATTATGGGTATATTATGGAATCAGGTAAGATTGTACTTGATGGTACTCAAGAGCAATTGCTTAGCAATGAAGATGTAAAAGAATTTTATTTAGGTGGCGGCAACGAAGAACGTAAAAGCTTTAAAAACTTAAAATCTTATAAGCGACGTAAACGTTGGTTGTAAGACTGTGCATTCCAGTTAATTGCCATTTCACTCGATTTTGTTGTCGAAAGTGCTCACTTACACCCGTAAGCTCCGCGCTACCTGCTAAAACTCGAATGAACTGACAGCTTCCTGAAAAGCACATAATTTAAATTATGTCAAAAGTTATCACCGAACTATTTCCGAATTACTATCGAGTTACCATGAAACAATATTTTTACGAAAGAGAATGTCAAAATCCTGAGTTACGTGAACAATCTCTACTAGAGCGTTTACCTGCTTTTATCACCTATGCGAAACAAGAATGTCAGCATTATAGTGAAACGTTAGAACATATTGATGCTGAAAAAATAACTAGCCGTGAATTGTTAGCACAATTACCGATTACTCGAAAATCTGATTTGATGCAGATACAAAGTAAAAACTCTCCTTTAGGTGGTTTAACGGCAAAAACCGCTAATTTAGGTCGTATTTTTCAATCTCCTGGACCTATCTATGATCCTGAAAATACCAGTGATGATTGGTGGCGTGTAGGGCAAGCTTTCTATGCAGCTGGATTTAGAAAAGGTGATTTAGTACAAAATACTTTGTCATATCATTTAACTCCAGGTGGATTTATTCTTGACTCTGGTGCTAGAGCTTGTGGTTGTATTGTTATTCCAGCAGGCCCAGGGCAAACAGAGCAACAGCTTGATGTTATTGAGCATTTAAAACCACAAGGTTATTGCGGAACACCATCATTTTTAAAAATATTACTTGATAAAGCCAATAAAAATCAACGTGATATTTCTAGCGTAAGTAAAGCGTTAGTTACAGGTGAAGCATTGCCAGAAGCGCTAAGATCTGAATTTACCGCTGCAGGCATTGATACGCTTCAAGCTTATGCAAGTGCTGATGTTGGACTCATTGGTTTTGAATCAATCGTTGGTGACGGGTTAATTATTGCAGAAGATTTACTGGTAGAAATAGTGAGACCGGGTAGTCTCGAACCCGTTGAGGCAGGTGAGGTTGGCGAAGTTGTTGTGACTAGCTTTAATGTTGATTATCCACTGATTCGTTTTGCTACAGGTGATTTGTCAGCAGTTAAACCTGAGAAGAGTGAATGTGGCCGTACAAATATGCGCATTAAAGGTTGGTTAGGTCGTGCCGATCAAACCACTAAAATTAAGGGCATGTTTGTTCATGTTGGGCAAGTAGAGCAGGTTCGTAAAGAGTATCAACAAATCGCTAAAATGCGTTTATCGGTTACCAAGGTAAATCATAATGACCAAATGAACCTTCAATGTGAGGTGGATACTCAGGCGTATTCTGAAGCCGATATTGCCGGTTTAATTGAAGGGGTTAGCGCTAGCCTGAAAAAAGTCACCAAACTTAGTGGCTCGGTAGAATTGGTTACAGTAGGCACTTTAGCGGGTGATGGCAAAGTGATTGATGATTTACGACCTATTGGCTAAGTTGATTTTACTAACTCAGTCTTAGTATTAGCCACTAACCTTCAGCATAGGTAATTTATTTACTTATGCTGCTTATCAGAATAAACAAGGAATTTATGAATAACGAAGCTTTCCAAGATTATTACCCAGAAGAAATAAGTCACTGTTACGGCTGTGGTAAAAACAACCCTGAAGGTCACCAGTTAAAAAGTTACTGGCAACATCTTGATGAAAAAAATATAAACGCTAGTACTACTGTCGCTCGCTGTATACCAGATAAAAAATATACGGCTATTCCAGGTTTTGTTTATGGCGGTATGATTGCATCACTAATTGATTGTCATGGCACGGGTAGTGCGTCGGCAATGGCCTATCTTTCTCAGGGGCGTGAATTAGGTAGTTTACCAGCAATGCGTTTTGTTACCGGGGCACTTAATGTGAGTTTCTTAGCGCCAACTCCGCAAGACGTTGAGTTAACATTAGTTGGCAAGTTTAGTGAAGTGAAAGATCGAAAAGTTATCGTTGATATAACCTTATCAGCGAATGATATCATCTGCGCTAAAGGTCAGGTTATTGCAGTACTTATGCCTGAAAGCATGGTTCCCAAAACTTAGTTGCTACCTTATTGCTTGGGATTATCACCTTATGTAGAAAAACTCCAAGCAATAAATCGACTTATTTTTTGTCCTTGCGCCATTTTTACTACGTTAACCCTGGCTACATTGGCTTTCTTTAAACTCAATTTAATTGCCGAAAGGTGATCTTTTTTAGATACTAAGCAAGTAAACCACAAAACTTGTTTTTGATACTGTTTACTCTCTTTTATCATCTGGCGTATAAAGGCAACTTCTCCACCTTGACACCATAATTCAGCTTGCTGACCGCCAAAATTCAAGGTGTTATTTCTCTTATTATTACCACCTTCTTTGTTGAGGTTGTGCCACTTTCTTGATGTCCCTTTAGTCGCTTCAGCTAAAGATTTATGGAAGGGTGGATTGCACATCGTCAACTGATAATATTCATTGGGTTGGATTATACCCGCAAAAATATGGTCACTATTTTGTTGTAACCGGCAAGTTATCTGCTTTGCTAAGCCTTTGTTGGCTTTAACATTAGCATTTGCCGATTTTATTGAAATAGGATCTATATCAGAAGCAACAAAATGCCAGCCTTGTGTGCGCGCACCTAAAATTGGATATATACAACTCGCCCCTGTGCCAATATCTAATACAGATACTTTGTTAGAAACATCTGATGTAGGCTTTTTTAACAAATCAGCAAGGTAGTGAATATAATCGACACGTCCAGGAATTGGTGGGCATAAATACCCTGTTGGAAAATCCCAATGTTCAATTCGATAATATTTTTTCAGTAAAGCAAAGTTTAATGTTTTAACTGCGTTAGTATCACTAAAGTTTATCGTTGCTTGTTGGTTGAACTTATTACTAATAATAAACGGTGTAAGTGGCGGGTGAACCTGCGCTAATGCACTGAAGTCATAATCATGACGATGAAGATTTTTCTTATGCAGACTGTCTTTTATAAGTGTTTTTTTAGCATTCATTAGCTTGGTTTATTACCTACTTTAAAGCTACCGTTGCTATTAAATTGCACACTTTCTTTACGCTTTTTACCAATAAGGATGCAACCATCATCCATAAATAAAAAGTTTTTCCAGCAGCGCTTAAAAATTACCCAAGTGGTCTCAATAACATTGTCTCTATTTGAACAGTAGTACACTACGGTATTGTTGTCCCAGGAAAGATGTGTGGTAATTAGCTCAGGTAAATTTTCTTCATTACTATCCCAAATACCTTCCCACTTACCTTGATCTTGCCAATAATTATTATCAAATGGCCAGTCACCTTTTTTAAAAAAATCAGGGTGATCAACTTGACGGCTTATAAAAGTATCCCATAAAACATTGGCGCGATCTTTTGCCATGGGTTTAATTTTGGTTAAATCTTTCTCACTAATGGGTAAACTTTTATGCTTGAAAATCCAAGCATTTTTCAACTGTTCTAGTGGCGTATAACTCATTAATTAGGCTCTGATATAGTGTGGATAATATTTTAATTAGTATATACCCAGCTCCAGCTGAATCATGCATCTTCAAGTGGATCGGGTTTAGAATGAATTATACCGAGCTTAGGCAAAAATAGTAGCGTTGAGATAAGTAATAATTTACTTAATACTAGTTAGAAACAAATAAACTACCCGTAGGCTGCTAGTTTCTAAGATGGTGCAGCTACTGTACTTGACTGTAGGTGTTAGATTTTTTCATAAACAACCTTCTTTTTAGCATATTTTTTATCCGCATTATTATTTACTTTTGTTGGTTTTTCGACAATTAAGAATAATTTGTATTAATTTCTCTGGCACTTTTTCAATTGGGTTTGCGGTTGATAACCCACCTAGTGATAAACGAATGGTATTTTTATAGGAACGTACATAGTAACGACTTTCTCGGCAAAACATCAAATGCAGAATAAATTTAAACTTTTTGATTGGGGAAAGTGTATCAGCATGAAAAGCATAGATAAAACTATCAGCTTGAGCGGATGTTAATATGGAAAGTGAATCATTTAAATTTGTTATGGATGAAGATGCATCACTGACAGTTTTTTCTTTTTCTATGTTCATACAGTATTTCCCTTATGTGGCAAAACTTAAAGTTAATGACCAATATATTCAGGTTCTTTGTTTATTAAAATCAGAGAAAGTCAATTTCTCAGGAAAACACATATCACTAAAATTAGCAGCACTGAAGTAAACACCACTACTGGTTTTGACTAATTGTGTCCCGACGAAATAGCTTTCAACAACTACACACTATTAATAAACAGTCCAGCAGACAATATCCTCTATATCATTTTATTTACTATGAAGGTTCTTCTCCAGAAATAACCAAAAATGTTGCTCACCGGGATGAGGGATTAACTTTTAGTGATGTTTTCAAGCGTTTCAGTCATGTTGTAATAACTAACTTAAAGGGGGAGTGCTAAGCGCTGGCTACGTTTAGATCAGTTGCAAAATTTCAGTAAACAAATACTGTTCTGGTCAAGCCGCATAAGACACATTTATTGTGGACTGCTCAAACTCAATTGGAGAGCAATCACCATTTTATGTATGCAGCCTGATCTGATTGTAATATCTGATATAAGCCTCAACATCCTCTTTCATACCATGTCGTGTTAAATGGTAAGTATTTAACACTGGGAGTTTTTACACAGCCTGTGGCAATAGCACGATTACCGTAATTATTTGGTTTGGAATTTTATTAACTAGTGCGAAAGGTTCAAAGGTGCGCTATATAGTTTTAGTCTGAATAAAATGTGTCTGTTCATCAGGCGCTTGATGGGCTACTCGATCAAAGGAGTTGCTTAATTTTTAAATTTGAAGTGATTTCATATTTTTCTTATTCAACCGTGGGGTGTTAACTTACTTTATCTGTAAATTAAAGGGAAAAGTGAAAATTTATGCTTATTCAATTTCAATATAATAATCCTATAGGTGCTTTAGTGCTTGCTCAAAGGGGACTGGGCGACTAAAAAAGTACCCTTGGCCGATATTACATTTTTTGCTTTTAAGTAGGTCTAATTGTTGCTGAGTTTCTATCCCTTCCGCCACCACATCAATTTGTAATGTGTGAGCCATAATGATAATTGCCTGCACAATTTTTTGATCGCTTTGATCTGATGCTAACGATGAGATAAAGCTTCGATCAATTTTAAGTTTATCAACTGGTAGTTGTTTGAGTTGTGCCAGTGAAGAATAACCAGTGCCGAAGTCATCAATCGCCACCTTAATGCCTATTGTTCTAAGTTGCTCTAGTATATAGACAGCGTTAGTGACATCGGTCATCAACGAAGATTCAGTGATCTCTATTTCAAGACAACAGGGAGCAATATCAATATCTTGTAATATATTCTGGATATTCTCTAACAGGTTGGGATCCATGAACTGTTTAGGAGACAGATTCACTGCAATGGTTAATTGTTGCTGGTGTTCAACTTTGCCTTTATTGATCATCTGACAAGCTTCTCGGATGACCCAGTAACCGATTTCTACTATCAGGCCACTTTCTTCTGCAATACCGATAAACCGGTCGGGAGTGACCAGTCCGTCTGTCGGATGCTGCCAGCGAATTAGTGCTTCAAAACTTTTTACTTTACCAGTAGTTAAATCAATGAGAGGTTGATAGTACAATAACAATTCCTGACGTTTTATCGCATTGGAGAGTTCGCTTTCAATACGGTGTTTTTCAATCGCTTGTTGATGAAGCTGTTGATGGAAAAAACTAAAACCATTTTTACCTGCATTTTTAGCAACATACATCGCCATGTCTGCATTGCGCAATAAAGACTGTGCATCCTTACCATCTTTGGGAATTAAAGTGATGCCAATAGATGTTGAAATAACAAAACGGCGTTCATCAATAAATACCGGTTTTTTAACGGCTTTGACCAACCTTTTAGCGATTTTACTGACATTATTAATGGAATCGGTATTAAATAATAATATGGCAAATTCATCGCCGCCAAGGCGGGATACCAAATCACCTTTTTTGACGATTTTATTGAGTCGTGAAGCGATTTTTAGTAAAAGGTGATCACCTGAGTTATGCCCCATTGAATCATTAATGCGTTTGAAATCATCTAAGTCTAAATACAAAAGTGCTGCTTTATTATTGTCATCTACTGTAGATAAAAATTGCTGAAGCTTTTGACTGAGCATTCGTCGATTAGCCAAGCCAGTAAGGGGGTCATAAAAAGCTAGTTGTTCAAGCTCAGCGGTTTTCTTTTGCACTTTTCTTTGTAATAACTCTGGCTGAAGAAGTATGTAACTAACTAGCCAAGCTATCAAGCCACCTAAGAGAATACTGATGCTGTAAGTCGCACTATCTGACCATAAAGTGGGCATAGGACGACTGATGGTTACTGTCCAGTTAGCATTAGGTACTTTTATTTGAGTTGACTGAGGGAATGGGTCAAGATCGTGCTTTGACCGAGCAAATATTTCAGCTTTTTTGCTATCAGGGTGAATCCTACTTAGTTGGTAACGATATCCTTTGTTTTCCAGTTGCTCAAGCTTGGTTACCGCCAACAGCTTATCAAGAAAGATCAACGCTGATGTAAACCCCCAAAAAGTATCCTTACCTTGCACTTTAATAAATACCGGGTTACGACCAATAATCGCGATGCCACCTTGAACGAGTTCAAAGGGGCCTGCTAGGGTTAACCGTCGTTGTTCAATTGCCATTTGTGCTTCGCTACTACGAAGATCATCACGAAGGATATTGTGCCCAAGTGCTTTTTCGTTGCCTTGCAGGGGATATATATTCTTGATGATGCCATTAGGGGCTAATTGCAAGTTTGAAACGCCACCAATGGAATCGATAACTGCTTGAGCATAGGAGTCAAAGTCGTTGAATTCCCCGTTATTTTGTTGGATCTCAATAGCGAGTATATGGGTTGTTGACAGAGAGCTCGATAACCTGCGTTCAATGGCGGTGGCCTCTGAGTTGGCAATTTCGCTTAGCAAATATTGTTGCTCATTGATAACCAGTGTTTGGTTCATCTTTTGCCAGAATATACTTATGCTTGTTATCAGTACAAAGCAAGCTATGACAATCAAATGCCTCAAGGTCATTAATACTTTTCCTTTACATTAACTATTTTTTTTCAATAAAATAATGTGGTATCGCTAGAGTCGACGTTCACTATAATGAATTTACTCTGATATATCAAAATACGTGGAAGGGGAGTAATATCAATAACTGCTTAGTCGCATAAATTCATAGCGATTGATGAGGTTAAAAAAGCATTGATTAGTTATAAGCTCCATAGCACCATCAGGCCCCAGTTTTTCTCTGTTTCAGACCTGTTTTTTTGAAAAGTAAATATCAAAAAATGTATTACAAATTTTCGTATCCAAGTGGTAGGCTACTACGAAAGAACTTCTTTCAAGCTACTGGTGAATGTATTTTATAAAAACGATTTGCTTAAATCAGAAGTTATATATCAAGCCAATTAAGCGGGACATATTGCGGGGTTATCGATATAAAATTTAATCCGAACCAGTGTTTTACTTCATAACTTTATGACTATATTGTGGCATTTTTTGTCATTAGGAGATCGTCTTTTTAGTGAGCATTGCAGAAGTTGAAATGTTTGCAAAATGAATGATTTAAGTTATATAAACGGTGTGTTTTTTTAGTCTTAATGGATTTTCCATTTTATGGTAAATACGTCACACCTGATATATTCATAATAGGCCTACCTACTAGCATTCAAATGAATGCAGTGATAGTTCATTATACAATTTTGTTAGCGTATCCAATATTTATTTAAAACTTCTTTCAATTACTAATTTTTCAGATCTATAAACCGATCCGGCTCGAGCATTATTAGAAATTACTGTCATTTCAAATAAAATATTTTTATTTATATCAACTTCAATGATTCTAGTTTCAATAGCCATTGGATCTGATTCAAACAATTGAATAGCTGGAGATTCATATGTTATGTCATAAGCTGTAGCTCCGGCGGTTATAAAGCGACTAAAAGACTTATCAATATAATCGACATCACTTATAAATTCTGACACCATTTCAGATTCTCTCTCTTTACCATATTCCCATATCTGCTCTATACTTCCGCCAATATCGTCATCATTTCTAACGATAGCATATTCAACAATACGACTATACTTAGCATCATGATCTCCAAAGTTTCGTCCAAATCCATTGTCAAAGATTAAGAGATTCCCACTTGGGAGTAATAATGGGGCGTGTTGTCCCCAAGCCCAATCAAAATCATCAGTAAGAATCGGATTTAATAAATAAGGCGAATATAAGTCAGACCACCCTTCATGAGGAGCCAATATCCATTTTAATTCATTGTTTCTGCTAATTTTTACGACTCCCTGTGCTTGGCCTGAGACGATGATACTATCATCTGATTCATCGTAAATGACGGCGTTTGCATGAAACCAGTCACTACCATCACCTATTTTTCTAAATGTGTATCGGTCTACAGGGAGGATCTCTCTTAGATCCCAAATATTTATTATATTACCCGTAGCTCTTTCCATCTCGATTACGTGATCTTCGACTGTGCTTATTCCTACTTTATTCACTAAAACTAAAAAGTTGCCATCGGGCTTTTCATATACATCATGATGAGCACTTTCAAATTCAGGATAGAATGAGAAATCATTTATTAATTCTCCCATTAGGCTATATTCAATTATACTTCCTTGGCCAAGTTCTGGTTTGGCATAAGCAATATTTCCATTTTTTAAACGCTGAAGAGCAAATTTTCTCCCTATAGAGAATCCTGTTGAATACCACCTGATATCACCATATAAATCTACTGCAAATGGGGTGTTATTCCCTTTATAGTTCATAAGAACTAATGTGTTATTTTCGTTTGTTTGAATTGGTATAACAATATCAAAGTCAGGAAATGAATTGGATGAATTAGGTAGGGCTACAGTTTCAATCGTAGTTGTGGTTTTTGTTCGGGTTTGTCCATTTTTACTGATAAAATTAAGTTCAATTGTATTTTCGTAATCAGGATAGAGTCCGAGAATATTTATTTTATGACTTTTCCCATAATAAGAAGGCTCAATTAGAAAATCGGATAAATCACCATTTTTCCCCTTGATAGTAGCTTTAAAAGAACCTTCAACAGGTGTGGATACTTCAATCATGGCAGTTAATGGAGATGTATTGAATGGATCTAAATTTACATCCCCTAAAATTATTTCGTTGCCTAAATATCCTGAATTTACGATAGAGCCATCAGCTAACTCAAATTTTATATTCCAATCTGCTGAAGAGGTTAGATAAGAAATCACCACGCTTTTTGAAATCGTATAAGTTTCTGTATTTTCGAAAACTAATTGTAAGGTTTCTTCGGATAAACTTATCGATTCTATTATATTTCCATTTGTATTGTTCTTTTCTATTAAATTTTTAAATACTGCACTATCGAAGGTAACGCTTGAATTTTCGGAGTTGCAGCCGATTAAAAATAATATTGATAGAAATAATACTTTTATAATTTTCATGATATTCCTATATTTTACTTATTGTGAACAAATAGAAAGGTCAAATAATATTAACTTCTGCTTAATAGTTTAGTTGGCATAGTCATTGATGAAAGAATTCTAGAGGCCGACTTTATATACAGTGCTGTATTATCTAATCAATGGTTACCTTAAACATAGCTTCATTTTCATTTTTAAACAGTTATCAATTCGCGTTGTTGTTTTTAATTATGAATTTCTCACTGTAAGTGTTGTATCGATATGTCTAAATGTCACTTATAGAAAATATAATTTGGGTGCAGTACTACCTCAAACGCTTGCATTCTATCGCTTAATATTTGCAATTTTAGGTAAAAAACATCAAAAAGTATTAAGGTAAAATATTATCACTATAAAAATACTTGTTTACTAAGAGTTTAGCTTTTTCTATAAGCTCATTGCTGCCAGTGGTATTTCATCTGAGAACGCTAACTGATTTTTTAACTGGCCTGCGTGGATTTAAAACATCCTCAAGTCATGAACTTAAACATGGCATATTTCAATAGATACATGTGAGAGCTGTGGCAAGATCCCCTTTAAAATACTTTCATATTCGTCTGATCTCAGTGGCTCAGTAGATGTTATTTTAAGAATTGCCGATTGGTGAGCAGTCCCTATTTTCCATACATGGATATCGTTAATCACCGTATTCTTATTACTCAAGGCATCTGAAATTTTATCCATGGTTGGTTGTTTTATCGACTTATCGAGAAGCACTTCACTTGATTCCTTAATTAAGCCATAAGACCAACGTAAGATCACTATGGCACCCACAATCCCCATTAATGGGTCCATCCAGAGTAAACCAATGTATTTTCCTACGAGTAAAGCAACAATGGCTAATAAGGACGTTAGAGTATCAGCTAATACGTGAAAGTAGGCTGCCTTCATATTATGGTCGTGATCATGGTGGTGGTGCTCTCCATGATGGTGATGATCATCATGAAGGATAAAAACAGAAGCAACATTAACGACTAAACCTATAATCGCAACAATAATTGCTTCGTTGAAATGAATGGATTGTGGCTCAACTAATCGTAGAACAGATTCTATTATCATTATTAATGCGACTATCGCTAATGCAATCGCACTGGCAAAACCACCTAAAGAATTTACCTTGCCTGTTCCAAAGCTAAAGTCTCTGTTTTTCGCGTGCTTTTTAGCATAAGAGTAAGCAAATATAGCAATGAGAAATGCGGCAGAGTGAGTTCCCATATGCCAACCGTCTGCAAGAAGAGCCATAGAGCCTGACCAAGTGCCAGCGGTAATTTCAAGTACCATAATGACAGTAGTTAACCAAAAAACACTTTTCACTTTGTTTTTATGGAGCTTACTATCTACGCCAAAATCATGAGAATGTTCCCATTGAATACTGCTATCGTTTTTCATTAAATATCCTAAAATATTGTTTCATGCTGCTTATGAATAGCATATATTTACACTTTTAAATATACTATACCCTAGTATACTACTTATCAGGTAAGGGAAATATATGTCACATACCATCGCAGGGAAAAAAAAGCTCCTTAGTCGTGTTAGGCGAATAAAAGGTCAATCACTCGCCTTAGAGACTGCTTTAGTGGGGGAGCTAAATTGTATGGCTGTTTTACAGCAGGTAGCTGCGATCAAAGGTGCTGTTAATGGGCTGATGAAGGAAGTATTAGAAGCTCATTTGAGAGAGCATTTAGGTGTAGAAGATATGACAAAAAAGGAACGACTAGAAGAAGTAGAAGAAGTTATTTCCATTCTTAAAAGCTACTTGAAATAGGTGTTTCAGTGAAATAACTAATGCCTTCTTCTAGCGGTCAGTTGACCTTAAAGCCTATTATAAACTTGTGTAATAGGCTTACATTGTAAAGTACTCACTGATGAATAATTTACCACGGTAACTGAAAGGATTAAAAATCAACCTCACATAACCGGAGATGATCCGAAAATATACGGGAAAACACTTGAAGCTAACGTCAATAATGCGCACTGAAAAGCCGTTAGGGTATTTTTAAAATATTGAGTTTCTAAAGTTAAACTCAAAGTGCATGCACTGGACTACTCTAAGGGCAGTGGCTGCCACAAAGAAGACCAAATCTATTAGCTGAAATCACTTCAAATTAGGGTCACTATCTAAATTAAGCAGACATAAATACTAGAAAATGCCATGCGCACATAACTAACTTTTCATCTTTTACAAAACCTCACTACCTTCCTATACTTTTGCTAATAATAATACGCTTAGTATTTTTAGGTATTTATTGTACCCGGCGTGAAATGTAGTTAACTTATTAAAACATATAATACAAAAGGAAGAGACCATGCCAATTTTTATAAGTTACTCTCACGCTGATGAGCTAATAGTTAATAAACTCGCAGCGCGTCTCGTAAAACTTCATGCAAACGTCTGGGTAGATACATGGGAACTTAATGTGGGGGATTCGATTCTTAATAAGGTTCAGGATGCGATTAGTGAATCTAGTGCACTTCTTGTGATATTGTCAAAGGCTTCAGTTGAATCAGAGTGGTGCAAAAAAGAACTTTCTGCCGGACTAATGCGGGAGCTTGATGAAAAGAGAGTCGTTGTGTTGCCAGTATTAGTTGAAGATTGCGAGATACCATTATTCTTACGAGAAAAAATGTACGCTGATCTTCGTACTGACTTTGAGCGGGGACTCCACAACATACACGATGCTATTGCCAAAGTAACAAATGCTGATCAAGGTAGGCTTGAAGGCGAAGATGGACACATAGATTGGTCTGAAGATTGGGGGACTATTGATGGGTTATTTCACATACGTTTTACAATTGTAAATAGCCCAGAATCTTTTCCCATGACATTTCTTACTCAAGTAAATGTTTATTGTAATGATGTTGCCACTCGCCGCTACAACCAATACAAAACTGCAGGACTTGATTGGATAGGTCGAGCTATGGTGGCGGAGTTTCTATTTGATTTTGGCGAAAAAGAAAACCATTTCCTCATTCTAGATAGTACATTTCCACAAGAATTAAAGGCTAAGATTGGAGATCCAAAAACAGGGGCTGAATATAAAGTAATAATTGAATCACGAAAAATGGGACAGGATAATGGAAAAGACCAATTAGTCAACGTAAGTGACTACCTTATTGGAATTAGAGAATATGTGCGTAATATTTCTCGTAAACCAACCCCTGAAGAATCGAAGAAAATGTTTGAAATTCAAGCTAGCCCATGGAGTAACTAACAATTTTATTAAAAATTGGTAGGACTTACTATAGCTTGCCTTTAATGACGGCTATTGAGGAAAGTGCGGAAGTTAAACCTTAATTACTACTCATTTCCGCAAAGCGCACCAACTTGTCGTTAGGATATTTTTTGAAAGATTGAATTTATAAAGTAAAAATAAAAATTCATACACCGGACTTCTCAAAGGGCAGTAGCTGCCACAAACGAGACATTCGGTAACTAGTGTCAAACAGCACTTCAGATTAGATTTTGTATCGGCAACGCCCCACTAAGAGGCTAAAAATAGTTTGCTAAAATGTTTGAGGAATGAAAACAGCAAACTGTTTTTTGTCCTTTTGAATGACTTGTATTTTGCTGTTAACACGATAACAAGATTTAAAAAACTGGTGCGAGGGAGAGGAATCGAACCTCTCTACGTTCCTATTGACTGCAAATACTTTAATTAATACATCATCTCTCGTAAGGGTTGGAATGTCCCACCATGGCCTCGCAAGAACGCCATTCCGCACCACACACATGATTTAACGTCTGATATTTTCATAACAAGCACCTCTGCTTTATTTACGCCATCTTTGATAGTTTCAATGTGTCCGTAAGGCAATCCCACCTAGCATTTAATATTCCATGGCATTATCGCGTCAATGTCTGGTTCAGGCTTGCACAGTTCATCCAAACATTTTAACACGTAATCGAATGGGATCAGGCCATTAGCT